>WNGJ01000584.1_pt1 | contig 37034 bp, 27 predicted proteins | sample 5400611 | NCBI WGS metagenome assembly WNGJ01 (sample SAMN13153375, study PRJNA577476) | soil metagenome | isolation source: 40 cm soil or saprolite under Garry oak tree replicate 1 | place: USA:California | collected 2016-06-15
GACCAGCCCCTGCGCATCGAGAGCCTCGCGCGAGAGGTGGGCATGAGCGTCTCGGTATTCCACCATCACTTCAAGACCGTCACGGCGCTGAGCCCCTTGCAATTCCAGAAGCGGCTGCGGCTGCAGGAGGCGCGCCGTCTGATGCTGGGCGAAGACCTCGACGCGGCTAGCGCCGCCTACTGCGTGGGCTACCACGACGCCTCCCACTTCAACCGGGAATACAAAAGCCTCTTCGGTGTACCGCCCATGCGCGACATGCAACGGCTGCGGGAAGAGGCGCAGGATCGCGCTAGCCAATGAGAAAGACGGACACTCCCGACACATTACATCACGCAACAGACCACGGCCCCCATATGTACCGACAGTGCTGCTCTGATCCTCTTCATCGGCACATCCAAAAAAATGAAGAGGATCACACTGGAAAGAAAAGGATATACAAAAGATGCCCGTATTGCCCGCTACCCTGCCTCTGGTGACACCTTACGTAGCGATGGGCCTTGCTGCTGGGGTAGCGTGCTGGAGACAACTACATCAGCAAGTGCAAAGCATATCACCTGCTCCACCTGTCTCTCAGGAAAGCGCCTTGGTTGCATCTTCAACAGCCCCTAGTGCTCTTAGGGTAGCTTTTTGAGCTTCCGTTAACCCTGTTACTCCGGTGACATTGATGTGCTAGTAATGTCTATCAACATACCGAACAGCAATCCTCTGCCTGCAAGGCAGAGGACGGAATGCGAGTTCTTCTATGGTGCATGGGTGGGGTTGCCCTTTCCGATTTTCTCTGCTCTCCAGAGAAGAGATACAGAGGAGCTGTGATCCTTGAGTCACGGCAAACACGTTGGTACGTGGACACCATGGGCTACAATAGTACCGTAGTCAAGTACCCCACGGCTGAAGCCGGGAGCTTGTGAACTGTTGGGAGCCTTATCCCAGGCTGCACAAGCCCGGACTTGACCAGACTCAGCCAGAGCAGATGGCTTGGATACAATCAAGCCAGCTATCGGGCTCTCTTACCGGCGAAATAGGTACGTCAGGGTGCGAGGCCAGCCTTGACCTCTACGGTTGGTAGTTAAACAGCGAGACGGGGTTCGACGCAGTGCTGCCAACGTTAAACCGCTGGATAAGGTTGTCGAGGCCACCATTACCACCAGGAGGAAACTCCCAGGTGCGGAGGTTGGAGCGGCCCTCATATCAAAACCGCTCCCCCGCAAGGGGTGTGCTATCGCACGGGCTTTTCCTCCCCGTGTGTGAACACAGGGGCCTCCAAGCCCTTTATGGTGAAAATACCACAGATGGCAAAGAAAGGAACAACTGAATGCAACAAATCACACCGCATTTATGGTTCGACACAGAAGCGAAAGAGGCTGCCGAGTTTTACACATCTGTCCTGCCGGATTCACACGTGACGAATATCACAACGCTTCATGATACCCCTTCGGGAGAGAGCGACGTTGTTTCGTTCAAACTTGCTGGACAGTCGTTCATGGCCATCAGCGCCGGACCGCTTTTTACCTTCAATCCTTCGGTTTCCTTTATCCTCAACTTTGACCCAGCAAGAGACAACCAGGCGCGAGCGCATTTAGATCAGCTCTGGGAGCAGTTGTCAGCAGGCGGTACCGCTCTGATGCCTCTTGATACCTACCCGTTCAGCCAACGCTATGGCTGGATACAAGACCGATATGGGCTGTCCTGGCAGCTCATGCTCACAAATCCCACGGGTGAAGAGCGGCCCTTCATCATTCCGTCGCTGATGTTTACCGGGAACATCGCTGGCCGTGCCGAGGAAGCGATTGAGTTTTATTGTGCGGTCTTCCAAGGTTCCAGGCGAGGAATAACGGCTCGTTACCCTCAGGGGATGGGGCCGGATCAGGAAGGAACGATTCAGTTCGCCGACTTCTCTCTCCGAGGAACCTGGTTTGCTGCTATGGACAGCGCGCGAGAACATCATTTTACGTTCAATGAAGCGATCTCTCTCCTTGTCCCCTGCGAAACGCAAGCAGAAATCGATTCCTACTGGGAAAAACTTTCTGCGGTTCCTGAGGCCGAACAGTGCGGTTGGTTAAAAGACCAGTTTGGTCTCTCCTGGCAGGTGTGGCCAACGGCGATTGGCGAGATGATGAAAAATGGCACGCGTGAGCAGATTGATCGGATCACGCAGGCCTTCTTGCCAATGAAGAAAATGGATATTGCCACCTTACAGAGAGCTTATGAAGGAAAAGAGCGATGACCAACAAAGAGCGTGCTATCTCCTTCCTGCGCCTGTCTTCTTCGGGGAAGGTGCGCGAAGCATACGAAACCTATATCCATCCACAGTTCTGCCATCACAACCCCTATTTTCCGGGTGATCGAGCAGCGCTGTTAGCTGGGATGGAGGAAAATGCGGCCACATTTCCCCAGAAGGAATTTGAAGCGGTGCGCGCTTTGGAAGACGGAGACCTGGTGGCAGTTCACGGACGAGTTCGGCTCACACCCAGTAGTCCTTGGATAGCTCTGATCCACATCTTTCGCTTCCAGGACAACCAGATTATTGAGGAGTGGGAAGCCGGTCAAGAGGTGCCGAAAGACTCTCCAAATCAGAATGGAGTGTTTTGAACCTATCTCCTCATGAAGACTGAGACAGGAACATGAACGATCTGCCGCCTGTGTGTTTTGAGCATGATGAATGGAGCTCTGCTGCGTGTGGGTAGTGGTGGCGAATTGGCAAACTGAGCCGGCTGGCAAGCAGGCTGCCTCAGCGTTCAAGCTCGATTTTACCATTCGACACTAATGGGTCATGCGTCGTCGACGTACCATCACGCCTGAAACTCGCTCCTATCATACATTTCGAGTTTCTCAAGCGAGTTTCAGGGGAATATCATATGCGAGGAAGAGCCGCATGTTGTGCTGGTTTGTGCCAAATATTTGCCGTAATGGAATCACACGAGCTCTCAAGAGAGAAGTCCCTATTCGGGGAAGGCAACAGATCATCTTGAATGCGAACAGAATTTCCAGTACAATGGACGAAAGAAGAGTTGATTTTGGAAAAGATGAAAGGCCAGTTGGATTCTGAGCCTGTCTCTCCTATTTTCCCAGACGACTTGAACAGGGTCGATCTGTATCACGCCCTGGGTGGCCGCGACACCTGCCGAAGACTCTCGGTGGCCTTTTATGCCCATGTTGAGCACGATCCGGTTTTGCGTCCTCTGTATCCACCAACCCTCAAGGGTTGTCCGATCGAAGCGCTTGCTGCCTTCTTCATCCAGTTCTTCGGCGGGCCATGCGAGTATGCCCCACGCCGGTGGTCGCTCTCACTACGTGAAGCGCATCTGCGCTTCAAAATTGGACAGAAGGAGAGAGAGGCCTGGCTCAGCACAATGTTTCAGGCGATCGATGAGGTGGAGATCAAGGAGCCGATGCGCAGCGCCTTACGCTGGTTTTTTGCTCAATCGTCAGCTTATCTCATCAACCAACCACCAGATCGTCAGCTTATCTCATCAACCAACCACCAGAGGTAGGCAACGAGTTACCCTCACTTCTGGAACACCGAATTGGGAGTCAGAACGTACAAGAACCCTCGCGCATGCATCAGGCCATCGCAGAGCGGTGGCAGGCACAACGGATGCTCGAGGAGATGGTCGCCGCCGTTCGCAAGGGAAACGCCGCTGCTGTTCTGGCCGTGATCGAGAGTCCTATTGTACAAGTTGCCTTTACCAGGGATCGCGCGGCATTCCTGAGTTCTCTCGCGATCCTGAGCAGCAATCAGTATGCTCTGCTGGACTATGTGCGCCAGACGCTTCTCACGTACCCTGAACTGGTGCAGGAGCGCTACACCTATGATCGTACGCTCTTACATGAGGTGGCAGGCCAGGGGAGTCTCACCATTGTGGCACTCCTTCTGCAACTGGGTGCCGATCCTAACGCGAGAGACCAGTGGGGGCACACCCCGCTGTATTTCGTCGGGAATGCAGCTCATGAGGCACATGGTGCAGATGTCGTTCGTGTCCTGGTTCAAGGTGGGGCGAACGTCAACGCGCAGGAGAGACTGAAACACTGTACCCCCTTGCACATGGCAGCGCGACGGGGAAATGTCCTGGTTGCCCAAGCCTTGCTGGATGGTGGAGCAGATCTAGAAGCACGAGATACACTGGGCGAGACCCCTCTGCGCCGTGCAGTCAATTGTGGGAAGGTGGAGATGGTCGCTTTCCTCCTCTCACGAGGAGCCGACGTTCATACCAAAGGGAAGAGTGGGTTAACTCCGTGGCAGGTTGCACGAGGCGCTGCCATGAAACAACTCCTGCAACGCTCTCTTGAAAAGGGAGCAGCAGGTCAAGAAGGGAATTCCTTAGGATAAGGACTAGGCGACAAGGGTGGATAGAAAACTCAGAGTGCAGCTCTCTGCTCGTGGCTACACGTGTGTTGGCCAAACGGCACGCTTCACGTTGAATCCATCACCACCTCTGTTATCAGCGAGGTTGTGTAAGAGTCAACTATTGTGGCAAAGGGCAGCAAGAAGAGGAGCGTGGATCGACGAAATGTGTTTCGATGTGAGTGGGTGAATGTGTCGCCAGCCGACTGTCATAAGCGGCAAAAAGGAATCATGTGTGGGAATGAGTAGTAAGCATTTCCAACAGAGAGGTACATTGCAGCGGGATGCAGTTGTAATCGATATCTTGACGACGAGGTACAAAAAGATTGACAAAGTGAGACATAATTGGTAGACTTGGAGAGTGAAGAACGCATGTTCTTTGCATCCAAAGGAAGCGGTCTATGAAAGAGTCGGATCCACCAAAACCCTGCCTCGGTGGACCAATGCGGGCAAATTGCGTACCATACACGGTGGGCAATCAAGGACGGATACCCGCTACGGAGGGTGGGCATGAAATCTGCAGGTGTTCAGCGACCACGCCTCTAGCCTCCACGGGTGGATAGGGAGACGTTATGGCCATCGGGCCACAGGCCTGCGCAAACGCGTAGCAACCGTTCTGAAAGCATATGAACAGGAGGAGCAGACTGATGGGACAAGCCAACCGCATGACTAAGGTGCTCCTTGATCTCTCCGAATGCACAACAGGAGGAGTCAATCCAGGCAAACGGACCTACCTCGAAGAGACCGTCAAGCTGCTGGATGCGGCGCGTGCCTTCTACCTGGCCTTTTTTCTGGCTCATCCCGATAAGCTTACCGAGCGCGTCAGGTATTTCTCGGAGAAACACAAGGAAGAACGGGAACGGCTCATCTCTTCCAACGAACTGCTCACCTGGGCCGAAGCTCTCACCGTTGAAACAGCCGCCCATCCTGCTGTCCTGCCCTCCTACAACTTTAGCCAGCAGTTCCCAGCGTTTCCCTGTATCTACCGACGGTCGGTGATCAAAGATGCTATCGGCAAAGTGCGGTCCTACTTCTCGAATCTCACCAACTGGAGCGCATCTGGGAAAAAGAAAGGCCAGCCTGGTAGCCCAGGAGCGAGCAATCACCCCACGCTCTATGACGAAGCCTTCTGTCTGGATTTGGAGGGGATCGACCTCCGCCCTAATCCACGTACCTGCTTCGCTCGGCTCAAGGTCTACACGGGGACCGAGTGGCGATGGCACAACTATCCCATCAAACTTTCCCGCTACTTTGAGGTGCGGTGGCGTGATCCAGCTTGGGAAAACCAAAGTCCCAAACTGATCCTGCGCAAAAAGAGCGCGGCCTTGCACTTTCCGCAAGTCAAGCACATTGAGGCCAAAAGGGTGAAGGAGAGCAAGCTCGATCCGCACCTGGTGACGGTAGCTGTCGATCTCAATGTGAAAAACCTCGCGGTGATCACCGTCAGACAAGATGACAGGATCATTGAGACGGTCTTTGTGAGGGATCACGGGCTCGATCAGGCCCGCTTCCGGCATCTCAAGCGCATTGCCAAGAAACAGTGGCTCTCAGGCAAGCCGGTGAAAGGCGAACACAGCAACCAGGATCTCTGGCACCATGTGCACTGCATGAATGAGGACGCAGCACACAAAGTCTCTCAGTGCATTGCACAGGTCTGCGTGAACTACCCTGGCTGTGTCCTGCTCTTTGAGCGGCTGCGCAAGATCAAGCCAGGCAAGGGCAGCAAGTCCCGGCGCATGAACCGTCGTCAAGCCAATCAGCTGCGAGGCAAGATCAACCACTATGCCAGAGACAAGGCGTATGCTCAAGGCATAGTGACCGTCGAGGTGAACCCACATGGCACCAGCCAGTATTGCTCGCGATGCGGCGCGAAGGGGGAGAGGTTCTCGACCCTTCGCGGCCAACGCATCGCCGTGAAATGGGGCAAGCTTTTCAGATGCCCGGTGTGTCACTTTGAAGCCGATGCCGACTGGAATGCCTCAGTGAATATCCACCGCTCGTTTTATTGCCAGTGGCATTGGCAGCCGCGCAAGAAACCGCCGCCGTCTGTCGCCAAAGAATGCGGTTAAAGATGGCGTCTACGCCCTGTCCGGCCAACGACCGGATGGGAGAAGCCCGCTGGAGGGACACCCCGCTGAAGGTGGGCCAGGCCGGTCTCGCAAGAGACACGTAAGGTGGTACGGCTATCGTTGGCTTCTCTGGGTGACGTCCCGACCCACTTCATCTTGAGAAGCAGCTCCTGATCTGATAACTTTCTGGAAAGTGGAAGGAACGCCGGGAAAGCTGGACTGGATCAGGGCGGCGAGAACACAGTTGTCATGCTTTGTCTCACATATCTGACAACTGGTGATACCACTCACAAGGATGTTCCTGTCTAGCGTTTTTCGGAACCAGTGACGGCCGTTGCCACGCCAAGCAGGATGTAGATGCTGCCGGTGATGTAGCGGCTTGCTTGCTGGAACCGCACACTGCGTCTGAATAACTGCCCGATCGTTACACCAAGCAAAGCGTAGAGACTATCGGTGCAACTGGCAAGCACCCCAAATATGATCCCTAGCAGAAGCAACTGCTCTACCACCGATCCTCTTTCAGAGTCAACAAACTGTGGCAGAAAGGCATAGTAGAAGAGCGCCGCTTTCGGGCTCAGCAGATTGACCAGGAAACCGTTCGCAAAAAGCTTGGAGAGCCTTTGGGCTTTCGGTGTCGAGAGGGCCAGGTGCGTGTTGCGCGTGAGGAGTGTACGGACTCCAAGAAAGATGAGGTATGCTGCGCCCAGGTACTTGACTACACTGAAAGCCAGAGCCGAGGTCATCAGAAGTGCCGAAAGACCAAGCGCTGCAGCAAGCAGATGAACCAGGTTTGCCGTCTCAATACCCCCAACAGAGGCCAGGCCTGCACGCCTTCCTTGAGCCACACTCCGTGTCACGATGTAAAGGACGGCTGGGCCAGGAATAAGCAGGATTCCAAGTCCTGCGAGCAGAAAGACTACGATGGTTGAGAGTGCAGGCATGCCAATCATCTCCAGGAATGTTCAAAGACGTGATAGGACTATCATATCATAGACATTCATTCATGCATTCACATGCGAGCAGGTATGAGTGCGAGCCTCTTGCACACGATGTGGCATTGCGTTGTTCTCAGGATTGCTCAACACGAATGGAATTTGTTTTGAGCAGATTATCCGAAGCGTCATTGAAGGAGCAGAGTGCAACCTCGTTCGTACATGCTTTGCTAGTACCAGTGGTTACGAGCTTGACAGCATTGGAACAAAACACCTATGATAAGCAAGAAAGTCGCATTGTGCGTCACATCGTATCTTTCTATTTCACGCTTCATGCATGTGCGGTGAAGTGTTACTACTCAATTCGTAGACATTGTTCTTCTTACCCGAAGTTGTGATCCCTGGAGGAAAATGCATGGCGAACGACGAGTTGTTCCAAAATTCTACACCAGAGACATCATCACCTGGGCTCCTCGCAGGTTGGAAGCCCTCTCGACTCCCTGAACTAGCATCAAATGGGCTCCCATTCTCACCAACCTTTATCTTGTCAGGGAGTGGAAACAAACCCGATCCTAGAGCTAGCAAAGCAGGAAATGCGAGACCATTCGGATTTCACTTTTGGCGGCAACATACGATCGGCAATCGGCCTGTGATTGATATGTCTAAGGGATATTATGATCCTCACACGCAAGTCTATACGATCCCATTACAGGCGGGCGGTGATACTGATGGAGGCACGATTCCCACCGGCAGTTGGACCGAGAAAGGTGATGGCACAGAACCTACGAAAGAATGGGATATCACCGATGACAGGGTAACTGATTAAAACCTCCGCGACGAGGGATAGGTAGATCCATGGCGCACAACAACACAGTCCTTGTGCTTACGCAACAGCTCGATTTTCACGCTGATATGGTGATTGCTGAACTCAACAGACGAAGCGTGCCCGTCGTGCGTTTCGATACGGCGGACTTTCCCCTGCGCGCCAACCTGGTCGCGCACAGTCAAACTGGCCCGTGGGATGGTGCCATCGTCACAGATAATCGCACCATCGAGTTAGACCAGATCGCTAGCATCTGGTACCGGCGTCCTACACCATTCGAGCTTGATCCAACGCTGTCCCCCTCCGGACAGCAGTTCGCCAGCGCCGAGGCGCGCATGGCGCTTGGAGGACTCTTGAGGAGCGTAGACTGCCCGTGGGTCAATCATCCTGAGAAAATGGTATCGGCTGATTATAAACCGTTCCAGCTGAAGGTGGCGGGCGAGTGTGGACTGGAGATCCCCGCCTCGCTCATTACGAATGATCCCGGAGCGGTGCTCGACTTCTTTGAACACTGTAAAGGCGAGATGATATACAAAACACTGAGCGGCGGGATGATCGTCGTCGAAAGCGGGGAGGTTGTGAGTGTGTATACCAGCCGTGTCACGCGTGACGACCTGCGCGATGAGGGAAGCCGCGTCAGTTATACAGCGTGCCTCTTTCAGGAACTGGTTCCCAAGAAGGTAGAACTGCGCATCACGGTAGTGGGAGAGCACGTGTTTCCGGCTGAAATCTCCTACACGCATCCAGATCGAGCAGCAGTTGACTGGCGGACCGCCTACCAGGATTTGCAGTACGGAATTCACGAACTGCCAACGGAGATACACCGCAAGTGCCTTGAACTGGTACGCAAGCTGGGTTTGTCGTTTGCTGCCATCGATATGATTGTAACACCTTACGACAGGTATGTCTTTTTGGAAGTGAACCCGAATGGACAGTGGCAATGGATTGAGCGCGCGACCGGCTTTCCCATCTGTGAGACGCTCGTGGATCTACTGGTAGCAGGGAAGAAGGTACAGTGAAGAAATGCTCACACAGAAGTAAGAGATGGTATAGTATAGGAAAGATGCCGGAATGCAGAAAGTGACCAATTCATGCAACAGTTAGACGATCTCGATCAACTGGCCAGGCCCTATGCCGAGGCGCTAGTGGCCGCGTTAAAGAGCGAGGGGAGACTCTCTTCGCCACTGGTAGAAGCTGCTTTCAAGGAGGTCCCCAGGCATCCTTTCATTGACCACTTCTATCTCCTTGAAAGGAAAGACCGCAGGATGCAGTGGCAGCAGGTACAGCCCTCAACGGTTCAGAACACCGACGCCTGGCTGCGCGCTGTATATGCGAACCAGCCCGTTGTCACCGCCTTCGATGAGTACAACACCCCGACCAGTTCCAGTTCGTCCCCCGATGCGATGGCATTGATGCTGGAGGCGTCTGAGCTGGGTCCTGGTCTGCGGGTGCTGGAAATCGGGACGGGAACGGGCTACAACGCGGCGTTGCTGGCACACATCGTGGGTGACCCTCACAACATCTTCACGGTGGAGATCGACGCTGCCCTGGCCCGCCGTGCGCAGCGTATCCTCGACCAGGTGGCAGGCGAGGGGATTACCGTGTACGCCGGCGATGGGCTGTGTGGGTATGCGCCAGGAGCACCATACGATCGCATGATCGCGACAGGAAGCTACCATAAGGTTCCGTTGGACTGGCTCGATCAGCTCCAGCCAGGTGGCATTCTCCTGATGAATCTGCGAGGGCATCTCGGCGCATGCGCATTTCTCAAGATCGTGAAGGTTGGCCCGGGGCGAGTTGCCCATGGAACCTTTCTGGCGGGTTCGGACTTCATGGAGTTGCGTGACGCCCAGTACCCATCATACAGGGTGACCAACCTGGTTACCCGGTATCTTGGACGACCTGCAGTGGCACAGAGGCCGTTCACCTGTGCCGAATTTGATCCAGCGTTGCTCTGGGATCACCGGCTCGAGTTCCTGCTTCAGCTCTCTTTTCCGGAGATGTACTTCACCTCGGCTCATGTCGATCCGATGTGTCCTTGCCTGATCGACGTTGCATCGGACACGATGTTGGTATTTTGCCCGAGGGAGCGACAGGGCGAGTGGCTCGTCGAGATCAAAGGGCAAAAGCAGTTGTGGGAAGTGGTGGCGCAAGCTTATAGAGGATGGGTCGATACTGGACGTGCTGAACTCGACGCGTATCAACTGGAGATAGATGTGATTGGCAATCAACGTGTCATTATTGATGGCAAAGACGGAGGGCACATGCATACCTGGATGTTGCCGTAGAGAACCCATCCATTTAGCCACGCTCACCACTACATACCGCCTCTCCCGCTCTTTAATATTATTGAGAAATCAGTTATTGCATTTGCAGACGAACGGATTGAATGTTTCAGTAGTGATGTTGGTAGCCGAATTCTGCTCTAGCATATATGTGACTAACATCTCTGCGACCATCCCAACGTTTAGCATGTTGGTCAGCAGGCTTGGGGATCTCCAGTTGGCCATGTACATCGGTCTGAACAAAGTAGATCGTTAAACCAACACCCAAGAATACGGTTACCGTAGCAGGAACCTTGATAGTCAAGGGTTCTCTCGGCTTGGCAGGAGATACTTCACACCGGTGATTGCGACCCATCACATACGCTCGCTGCATCGGTGATCGCGTTAAGCAGCCCTGAGGATAAAATCCTAGGATTATGCCAAACTTTCATGACCGTGCGTATTCGACCGCTCTTTGCTCAGTCATAGTTTCTATCCCTCAACCCCTCTATGTATGCGCTCCATTACATCAATTGTCTACATCAACTTTTGCTTGAACCACATTTTGTATTTCTTGTAAAGCCTGATAGACTCATTCTTTCTTCAGGTGAGGAAACCGAACGTTGATAGGGGTCACCAGCAATATGACCTCTTTTCTACTTGTAGAGTGGCGACGATGTCTCAAAAGGAAGATCAATATCATCAAGCTAATCCACAAATCTTTGAAATACCCTGACTTTGAGCGGCAAATATCTGCAGAAGCGGTTTCATATGATATTATAGTACTTAAAAATGGTCGAGAGGATATAGTAGTATGCTCCCTGTTCAGCCTATTCATCCCTTTCCGGCTCGTATGGCGTCTGAGTTAGCACTGAGGGAGATTCAGCAACTTCCGAAACGGTCTACTGTACTTGATCCTATGATGGGATCGGGAACCGTGCTGAGAGTAGCTCTTGATTGTGGGCAACATGCGATTGGGCGTGATGTTGATCCGCTGGCAGTGCTCATGACCCGTGTTTGGACTACTCGGATAGACACTATACTTTTTCGCAAGCTCGCTAATGACGTTCTTCACAATGCTAGGAATATGGGCGAAGAACATATCTCTCTCCCATGGATCGATGATGACTCCGAAACGTCCGCATATATTGACTTTTGGTTCGGGAAGCAGCAGAAGATCGATTTACGTAAACTCTGTTCACTCATCAGAGGGATTCCTGGGCCCGAAGGGGAAGCCCTCCGTGTTGCGCTCAGTCGTATTATCATCACAAAGAAGGTGGGTGCATCGCTTGCCCATGATGTTTCCCACAGCCGTCCACACAGGGTTCTGCATAACAATTCTTTTGTTGTTTTCGATGGTTTTTTGCATTCTGTAACCCAGGTTGCTAAACGGCTCGATAGCTATCCTATCCAAGGGCAGGCAGATGTGCGCCAGGAAGACGCGCGCAATTTGACTTCGATTCCTCATAATTTTGTTGATGCAATAATCACTTCTCCACCCTATCTAAATGCGATAGATTACATACGTGGGCACAGGCTTGCACTGGTCTGGCTGGGATATCGTGTGAGTGAATTGCGCCCAATTCGTTCAGGTAGCATTGGAGCTGAGAGAGCTCCAGATGGGCAAGTAGATACACTTCTCGCTGATGAGATTATCGATCAGATGGGTTTAGAAGAGTATCTGCCCAGGCGAGAGCAAGGTTTAGTTACTCGCTATATTCTCGACCTATTTGCAATGCTTTTAGAGATTCACCGTGTTTTACGTCCTGGAGGAAAGGCTGTCTTCGTGATTGGCAATTCTTGTTTACATGGTGTCTTCATAAGAAACTCTTTGGCAGTCACATTGCTCGCAGATCGCATAGGATTTGAGTGCATCAGAGAAGAGGAGCGAGAACTACCTCCCAATCGTCGTTATCTGCCTCCACCCAGTATTTCAGAACGGACTGATTTAAAAAAGCGAATGCACACAGAGACTATCCTAACCTTTGTACATGTATAGCATGATAATGTTGAAATTACTTTGCTTTGTTTTTTTTTCTCAGATAAAATCATCAGTAAGTAATAGAGCTCAATGGGAATGTTTCCCAATGTAGTCGGGATACATGGAACGAAAGCATGTCCTCTAGCTTACTGAAATGAGATTAGTGAGGTTATTCATGCGTCCACCAGCAAATAAGGTGAATGCTATCTATCAACGGCTACTTGCTCATGAGGCAGACGCGTCTGGAGATTTTATCGAATTACTCCTCGACCCACTTATCGAGGAGCTTCGTCGGCGCTTCCCATCACTTCCTATGCCTGATCTGATTACCGATGTTGTTATTGATACGCTATTCACGTTCGTGCAATCACCAACTAGCTATAAAATGGAACGCGGCGATCTGTGGAAATATTTGCTGATGGATGCAAAGGGAGATTTGCTCAATAAATGGGACAAAGAGCAGCGTCGGCGAGCAAAAGAGGTTCCTTTCAATCTTGTCGCACATGACAGATCAGATCGGAATAGTAATGTAGTAGAAGAGGAGGTCATGCAAAGGCTAGGAATGACGATTCTTCCGGAAGGAGTGGATGCTCAGGTAGCCGTCAGCCATGTGTATACAGCCATTCCCGATCCGCGAGATAGACAAGTGCTTCTCCTAATGTACAATGGAGAGCGTCGCACCAGCGCCTTCGCTGCAGTACTCGGTATTGAACACCTGCCTATTGAAATACAGCGTCAGCATGTCAAGCAGGCTAAAGATCGCCTTCGCCTACGAATAAAGCGATACGGAAGGAAAATCCATGAGCTCAAATAAACCGTCGAATGCAGTAGCACGTGCAGTGCAACGTGCAGTGTCACATGAATTTTTCCTCGCAGGTGTACTTCGTGAATATCAACAATCTAACCAACTCGATGATAACGCACTCGCCGAATTACTTGGATGCCAACTAAATGACCTTCTGCGCCTAGCTCTCTGTCGCCGCCCCGCAACGGGACGGAACGCATTTCTACAGGATATCGAGCATCTTGCGCAGCGTTTCCATCTGCATGGTAATCAATTGGCTATTGTCATCCGACAAGTCGACTCGTTGCGTGCTTTGCGGCAACAATTAACCTCTACTCGTAATGCTCAGCAAATGCCAGGAATACTTCGTGCTGCTCGTGATCGCGATCAAGAAAGTGCAGATTCATTGGAGGATTTCGATGATTGAGGGATGGTTAGCGCATATCACGGAGAATTTCTGGAGTGAAATAGGCAGTGAAATCATATATCCTCTTGACCTGAGCATCATTATCAGTCGCAGTTTTCCTTTGAGCGTTATTATGTTGCCCCTATTAAGGGTAAGCCGAGTTGAGTCTTGGTTTCAAAAGCAAGGGATCCCCTTTAATTTCCTCTGCCAGGATCGTTCTTTATGCGGATGCATCATTGCAGTGCGTGGCTTTGGCTTTATTTTTGCTGATTCTTCCGACACAGATAATGAGAGACGATACACCATCGCTCACGAAGTCGCTCATTTCCTGTTGGATTACTTATATCCACGTCAGAAAGTGCTTCACCTTTTTGGTGAATCAATACGCCCCATGCTGGATGGCGAGCGCACACCTACCAAGACTGAAACGCTCGATGCATTGCTCAGTAGTGTCAAACAAGGTACTTATACAGACTTGATGCCTCGCTCCAACAAAGGAGATATTGATCAGGCTTACATTCTACCAGCTGAAGAGAAAGCAGATCGTCTTGCACTAGAGCTGCTTGCTCCAGCTTATCGAGTCTTGTCCCAAGTCGCTCTCCAAGACCCAAAGACTATCTATGAGAGTAATCATATTACTGTACAGGTGCTTACTTCGGTATATGGTCTCCCTCCTACGGTAGCTAAGAAATATAGCGCATACCTGTTGCGAAATCATACTCAAAAGACCATGGTCGAATGGTTTGGCCTCTGATTACATAAGCGCAAATCTGGTCAAGTAAACAACGTCTCCTGCAAAAGGAGGTAACCACTATTAAAGATGCTTTCCGTTTATCGATTTGCAAGAAGACTTATGTAATCAAAGGGTTCCTGTCGCACTTTTATGGTAGTTTCGGAAATAGTAGCAAAGGCATGGACGTGTTGCAGGAGAAACCAGTTGGGAGAGTAAATTTCGATGGCAAACTCATTTATTCAGGACGATGAATTCTTCGTCGATCCGCAATCTTTTACTTCTGCTTATGGCGAATCAATTGATACTACGCTAAACATTGATTCTTGGCAGACGGGAGGCGATCTTGAGGGCCTTTATCAACGTTTGGAAGCCGAGGTGCAGAGCGCTGTAGAGTTCGAAAACGCGCAACGTGAAATCATCCGGCGTGATCTACTCAAGCGTATACGCTTACGGCCAGGGGCACCTCGCATTGCAGGATGCTATCGGGCAAGCAGCGATGACCTCAAACGCGTCCACCATTCCCTACTCTTTAACGGAGCCGTGGAAGCTTGTGATGGCACCAGTGTTGTGCATGATACTCTTCCTGTAACAATTACTCAGATTGGGGTGTGCCTTGTATCATACCAAGGGGATCAAGGTTCCTGGTCACAGCGGCTCTTTCGAAGGGATCTTCGCTCAAGTACAGGTAATGCACTTGATGACCTCACAGCATTTCTCGATAATCGCGGCCGGCGAGGTAGTACGGATGTTGATGAACGTGGCAAGATAAGTCAGCTTGCTCGACGTGGCATCATGGCCTATGCAGAACGTGCTATCCTCACTCGGAAATCTCAGGCTCCTTGGCGTCTGGGGCATGGGTCACCTATGCCTTATGAACTACTTACTGGTTCAGGCAGCATGGAGCTACTTCAGCATGGTATAGACTTGATGGAAGAGCTTATCTTGCAACATCGTAAAGTGATCTTCGTACCAAGCGCTCCATCAGATCGACATTGGTTGACTCTGGGGCAAGCTCTCAATCCTCTTGAATTTGTCATTCTCGAGACAATTGAGGAGCGCATGCTTAGAATCGTCGAAGATGGCCACTACAGCAAAGACTTTCAGAGAATGGCACGCAATTTTTGCAAGAAGGTGGGTTCGCAGATAGTACTGGGCATTTACCGTACTGCGTCTGCATCTCCTCCATACCTTTTTTTCAGCCATATCGATCATGCTTGTGAGGCAGCATTGATAGCAATGGCCGATAGCGTCCTACAGGGACATCGTGGCTTTCCTATGCTTATCGACTTGGCTGATATGATCTGCAGCACCACCTTTGGAAATGACATCTTCAATCATGCTGTACAAATGGCATATACTCATGCCGGCGAGCCATTCCGCTTTTTGAACGAGCGCCAAACACGCGCAAGGAGGTAAACAATGACCAACAAACATGATCATACCAATGAGGAAGGAATGCAACAGTTGTCTCTCACTGACGCTTCTTTCGCAAATGGAGCTGAGCTAACTCATACCATCGACGGGGAGGATGACTTCAGTGCTCTCCCACCCGAAGTGTTCACACGCATTGATGCTGATGCTGAAAAGGTCGGCGGTCGCTGGGACGAGCCTGTATTGTATGAGGGCTCTATTGGGCGTACTATGTTCGATACACCCTCTAGCGAAGATAGTAGTGTGACGGTATTACTCCCACGTGAGAGTATTGAACTCGTCCCGGCTCAATCGCTGGTACGAATCCACAGCTTGCCTGATGATCGCTTCTATCTAGGAGTGGTTGTACAAGGACCTTTCGCCGAGCCGGACGGTATCCGTGGTGACGCACCTATCGTCGTGACCACAACTGTCAAGGGAGGCATTTTCATGCCGAAGTTCCACGGGCGGGTACAGGTCGAGCTGCTGGGCGAGGAGGCTGGAACAACGCTCGTTCCACCGCGCTTCCGCCCTTTACCCAATAGTCCTGTGTTCGCACTCGGCTCGGATGAGACGGCCACGGTACTCCGCGTGCAGGGAGACATTCCGCTTGGCCTGGCAGTTGGCCATGAGAACCTGGAGGTGAGTATCCCCTCGAATCGCAAGTCGGTGTTATCCCGCCACGTCGGTGTGCTGGGAACGACCGGAGGCGGGAAATCTACCACAGTCTCAGGATTGGTGAACCGGCTCCAGCATGCGGGGACAGCGACGATCCTTATTGATACGGAGGGAGAATATACTACGATCAATGAGGAGACCACAGATCAGACGATGCGGGTGGCCTTGGAGCAACGAGGCCTCTTGCCAGCGGGCGTTAAGGATACGCAACTGTACCACCTGGTGGGCCGCGAGACGACCAATCCTCAACATCCTCGCCTTAGCAGTTTCTGTTTATCCTTTGAGAAACTCTCACCACATCTTGTAGCTGAACTGCTAGAATTGAATGAGCCACAGGAACAGCGCTATCTTAAAGCATATGATATTACGAAGCGTGTGCTGCAAGAACTGAAAATCTCTCCTCGGCCAAATGAGGACCAAGCCAGATTCTTCGAACTCGATGAGATGGAGGAAGGTTATCCGCGAATGCGTCTCACGCACATCTACGATATCATTCAGGCGTGTGCGCTGCTGGTTGACAAGTCTGAGGAAAGTATCGAATTCGCCGATCCCGACTTTCGGAGCCGTCCAAGTGAGGTAGTCGCCATTATGAAGAAATCCTCCAAAGAGTTACCTGGGGTTGTGTCGAGTTGGCGCGCGCTTCAGGGGAAACTGGGGCGCATCCGGCGGCTACGGATCTTCGACAATCCATCCTCGCAGCCGCTGAACTATACAACGTTACTCCAGCCCGGAAGGGTCACGATCATTGATCTGAGTGACACGGATTCTCCTAGGATCAATAACCTCGTAATCGCCGAACTGCTCCGCGGCGTGCAGAATCAGCAAGATGTGAACTACGTCGAGGCAGAAAAGTCGGGGAAGGCCCCCACACCCACAATGGTTATCATCGAGGAAGCACATGAATTTCTCTCGGTCGAGCGCATCCGACAGATGCCAGTTCTCTTTCAGCAGGTGGCACGGATCGCTCGCCGCGGACGCAAACGCTGGTTAGGGCTGATCTTTGTCACCCAGTTGCCGCAGCATCTCCCGGATGAGGTGTTAGGCTTGATCAATAACTTCATCCTGCATAAAATTGCTGATGCTGGCGTTATCAGTCGCTTGAAACGCAGTATTGGTGGAATCGATGAAGGGCTATGGTCCCGGCTACCTGGTCTGGCCCCCGGCCAGGCCATCGTTTCTATGGCAAGTATGGCCCGTCCATTGCTTGTCGCGATTGATCCTACGCCATGCAAACTACGTATGGTAGAATAACCGTTCAGGGTGGCTTCTATACAAGCCGAAGCCGCTAATTAATTAAAGATTAGCATTATGAACGACCTTGTCTTAAACTTGCGAACCTGGAACGAATGCCATGAGCAACTGATCTACGAGCATCATCTAGAGGCAGCTCCAGCTGACACACGCTTGGTATCGTATCAACTTCCATCTGGTTATAGTACATTGTATAGCCATCAAGCGGAGGCTGCACAAGCGGCGCTGAAGTGCAAGCATGTTGTGCTTGCAACCCCAACTGCCTCTGGCAAAACGCTCGCCACGACTCTTGCCTATCTAGAAATGCGTAAGGCCGAGCCGGAAGCGACGCTGCTATGCCTAGCTCCCACCCGCGCACTCGTTGAACAGTGGCACAAGACGCTTTCCTCCTGGAATCATGGCGCTTCAGTTGAATGGTTTACTGGGGATACACCGACCTTAGAACGAGCGGCACTCAGAAAGCGCGTGCAGATACTGGTGACGACGCCTGATATGCTGCACCGGTCCGTTCTTCCCTATCACTCTGGATGGCGCCGGCTTTTGCAACATCTGCGAACAGTAATCGTCGATGAGAGCCATACCTACCGTGGCATTTTTGGCTCGCATATGGCTCTGATCCTGCGACGACTAAAGCGAATTGCTTCCCTTTATCAGCATCGCCCTTTCCCATTCCTGCTCGCCACCGCAACCATAGGTAACGCAGAGGAGCATACAGCCAAGCTCATTGGACAAGATGTGACCGCGCTGACGCAGAGCGGTACACCGAGAGGTGAACGAACTATCATCTTGTGGCAACCTCTAGAAGGCCGTTCTCATAGTGATGAAGCCGCAGGACTCACAGCTTTTTTTGTCTCGCAAGGCGTCCGTACGCTGCTCTTTGGACAACAAAGACAATCGGTCGAGCGCATGGCTTTGCAGGTACTGGATCGACTTCCCGCCAACATGCGAAATACAGTCGCTGCATACCGAGCAGGCTTCTTGGACAGCAAACGAAAAGAAATCCAGCGGAAGCTCAGCTCAGGAGAGCTTGTAGGAGTTGTTTCAACCAATGCGCTCGAATTGGGCATCGATATCGGCGAACTGGATGTTGTCATTCTGGATGGATTTCCCGGCTCTGTTGCATCTTTTTGGCAACAAGCGGGGCGCGCAGGGCGTGGAACGCAGCCTTCTTTAGTTATCCTTGTTCTCCGACAAAATGCGCTCGACCAGTACTTTGCAGAACATCCATCTCATTTATTCGAGGCAAGTTCAGAGCAGGCTGTTATTGATCTGAGCAACCCTTATATTCTTCCCAATCATTTACGCTGTGCAGCTCATGAGCGACGACTAACAGCTCGCGAGCTGTCTTTGTTTAGCGATCAGGCGCAGGCAGTCGCCGACGTACTTGTCACTGAAGGGCAACTCAGCAAAGTAGGCGCTTTCTACATAAGCCAGGAGGAAGAAAACCCAGCATATACTATTCCTCTTCGAGATCGTTCACTGCAGCTACGCATGTATACCGAAACCCGAGAACAACTCGAAGAAATCGGCAGCGATCAGGCAGTCGCTGAATGCTACCCTGGAGCTGTTTATCTTTCTCAGGGCACAAGTTATCAGGTGACGAATCTTGATCTCACGCACATGCGCGTTGACTTGAGGAGATTTGAGGGCAACTACTACACGAAGCCAGTTGGATTCAAGGAACTCACTCTTTTAGACGAAGAGCCCTCCCAAAGAGAAGTGTCGCATGCAATGCTGTTTGCTGGACGTGTGCATATCATTGACCACATCACCGGTTACAACCACTTTCATAAACGCTTCCACACCAAACTGGAAGATAAAGAGCTGACCGCTACTTTGACCACGGAACTGGAAACCCAGGCGTTCTGGCTTACCATCGATCGTTGGCTGGAAAAGCGGCTGTTCGAGATCGGCGTTCATCCGATAGCGAGCCTCCATGCAGCTGAGCACGCGATGATCGCCCTGCTTCCGCTCTGTGTGCTCTGTGATCCTAGGGATATGGGAGGAATTTCGTTCAATATGCATCCGCAGACCGAAAGACCTTTGCTCTGTATCTACGACGGCTATCAGGGCGGTGTCGGCTATGCACGACAGGCGTACCAGCAGTTCTCTCGTCTCGCAGCGGCTACGCTAGATCACCTCAAGCGTTGTCAGTGTCTATCAGGCTGTCCAGCCTGCATCCAATCACCACGCTGCGGAAGTAGCAATGACGAACTGGATAAAAAGGGGGCTGTGATACTTTTGCAAGCTCTCCTAATAGGAGAAGGAGGCAAAGATGGATCAGACATTTCATTGTGACCTGTGCCTTCAAGAAATCCCATTTGTAGATCACTGCCGGGATGAAACAATATTTGAATCAGGCTGGACTATTTGTGCTTGTTGCGAACCAGCTCTCCGACAACGTCTTGCTCAAAGCGTAGCTAGGACCATGAGCCAGGCCCTCGAGAATGCTAATGAGCGTCGCATACGGTCTCGCTCTGTGCTGGAATACCCTGCATTAGCACAAGGTCTGGTTTCTAAGCAACAATATAGTGCTCCGTCTCTAGAAGAACAGGAAAAGAAATGCCTCGACCCGAATAAGAGTGCTTGGACTTTTCCCCACATTAAGGGAAGTGGTTATCAACCTATTAAAAAATATCAAGGTCTTATCGATACATATACCGCTTCCTATATGCGTTGGAAGAACAAAGCACATGTCTTGGCATGGCTTGACTCCTTCGATCATCCGCATGCGTTGCGGCCGGTCTTTCTCGATACTGAGACCACTGGCACGCAACGCTTTTCAGAGATCATCGAGGTATGCATTGTCGATGAGCATGGGCAGACACTCTTTCACTCCCTCGTTAATCCCACAACAGAGATTGAGCCCATGGCCTCAGCTGTGCATGGCTTGATACGTAGAGATGTCAAAGACGCCCCTCGCTATCCAGACATCCATGAAGCGTTAATAGCCTATATGCACGATCATGTGATCGTAGCTTACAACGCTTCTTTTGACATTCGCCTGTTGAAGCAGACGGTGGACTGCTATGAACTGGAATTTCCAGATTTGCATGTAGGATGCCTTATGTACGCCTATGCGAAATACCGTGAGGAATATGTAGAACAAAGCAATGGGCAAATAAGGTGCAAGACCCATCGCCTTGAGGAAGCTATCAGATTCGAATGTCTTGACCTTCCTCTGTTGCACCGAGCGGAACGAGACGCACACTGTGTTCACAAACTCTTCCAAACGATAAAAGCACACACTAAACAGAACCCATGAACAGCGAGCTTCCTGATCAAACCCGCTTTCAAATCCTCTCTGCGGCTGTGTTGAAAAAAGAAAGCTGATCTGGTATAGTCAGCGAAAAATGCAAAAGAGAAATAGTTTCATGAGAAAGCAAAGTCAGAATCCGTTCAAATGGTGCTACTTCCTATACGACATTATTCTGCTGCTGATCGCCAGAGTTTTCGTCGTGGCGGTCTAGATGAACCAGCCGAGCCTCTTCGTATCCATCTTCTTTTTCTCACGATTTTGCAACATATTTGGAGGAGAGAAGAGCAAAGATGAACGAGTTACTGGCAGAGGTGTCGCAAGAGTTGAGACAATAGAGGCGAAAAGATGGAATTGTTTGATGATTAAAGTAAGAAATTATCAGTATGATGATTCCTTACAAACTTTTTACAAACTTCTTACTACCTACTGCATCTTATTTGGTATGTGTAGTGTACCATTTGTACATATATGAGCAAGAAGTTGTAGTTTGACGAGTTGATTCACGTAAGATGAGCTGGGCCGCTATAAGATGTGAGTTTTCTGTGTGAAGTCTACGTTCCAATAATTAAGCATATTATCATACAAACTGGCATATCGACGAATATGATTATGAAATGGTCATTGGCAAGCAAAATGTGCACATCGTATTAATTATTATATGTTTCCTATTTCTGTTTTGTTGGTTGTACAATCTAAAGCATTTTCTGCATAACTCAGGAGGTGGAAGTGGCTCAGTTAAGAAGAGCTGTGAAGGATGGTCATCTCTTTATTTTAGCTGGTCAAAGTAAAGGTACCTGGCAAGTTGGAGAGCAAGGTGAACTGTGGCTGCGTCAGAATAACTATCTCATCCCAGCCGAGGATGAATATGTAGATCTTGAGGCTGGAATCTTTTCTTACTTGAAGGACAAAGGCTATCTTTACATTTATGGCATCCAATATGATCAGAACGGAAAAAATGCCGCGTTCAACATCCATCAAGAATTAGCACGGATTGCCAGAGGGCTCCCTTTGCTCTTACAGTTGAAAGAAGTGAAAGAACCTTCATGGGAAATATATCTAGACCTGTCAGAGCTAACTGAAGAGGTATGGGAGGAATTGCATAGTCATCATACTGATACCGTGACCGCTTCGAATGCCTTAGCTTCTATTTCACTGAAACAGATCATTTATACGCAAAGCCTGCTACGTGTGTATCCATTTCCCCATCCATACCAGATTTATAGTAGCCATAGCCTAAATAACAAACAAGTTTTACAACAGGCTCCTAAAACGCCTGGACTCATCGAAAACTGGCAAGGTAATGTGTTTATTAAGCGGGTGACCCAGACAGGTATCTGGCAACGCCGTTTACCTGGAAGCTACGTAACATTTTCAGGAGATCTGCTCTGGCTGGCAAGACCCGATTGTGAAGTTGATTGGCCAGGTCAGCCTACGAAAGTTGGACAAACCCATGTGGGTTGGCAGCTATGGCGTTTCACTGTCGACGAAAACGCTCCGGTTTCGTGGGAATCGATCGAGAACTGGTTTGCATATCGCTCCATCGATGTGGTTCCGCGAAGTCAGCGCCTTGAGATTGTCAGTCTCCCATCAGCAGTTACAGAGGATGGTCATTACATTATCGAATCAGATAAGTCCATATGGTTCGCGTGCTACCCGCCCAGAAGACAAATTCAAGGTGTTTTCGGAGAAATCGCCTTATCAACCGAACAGATATCCTCTACCGAGTACAATTCAAACTCTCCTTCTAAATCCATTTCGATCGCACTTCCTGCAGATCGCGTAAATTATTTCAGGTGGTCAGCCGTTCAACCAGGGGATTATCGTATTTGCGTCCAGGGCGATGCGAGTGGGGAACCAATGCTTGTCCAGGTGGACACACTCCCTATCTCTCGACCTCAATGGCTGCGTGGATTATCCTGTACGGCCATGTCATCTGAGCATCAACTTACGTTTCATGCTTTCAATAATTTTTTTGATTCCGGGGAAGAGTTATCATTGCTGAATCAGTTTACGAAACAAGAACTGACAGCCTTAACCTGGACATATGAACCAGAAGGACTGCCAGTTCGCGTTACCTGGGGATATATTCACTCTCATGGACTGCAGCAGCATGTTCGTAATTATCATATCCAATCAGGAGAAGAGCTTACACGGTTTTGGTGTGAACAGATTTGCCCTGCTCTTGATGACGGTATCCAGGCAAAATTGACATTGGATGGCGGTAGCTATGGCTGTATCGAGCTATCCATCGCGTTACGACAACAGCAGCCAGTTGAGACAGCTTGGTGGACTGACGAGCGGCTGGTCGCTCAGTTTACCTGGCTAAGCCAGATAATCAGAGGGAAGTATAGCCAGGAGCCGAAACCTATGCCTGGTTTGCTTCGTGAGGCTCTTCTCGAACTGTGTACACAGGCAAATGAATCGCCTTCGCTCTGCATTACATTGAAGCGATTGGCTTTAACAAATACTATTCCGGCATGGGTCCTTTTCCGGTTACAGACTTTGATAGCAGGAGTAGAAAACATAGGACAGAACCCCATTCAAGGTGGTTGAGGAATTAAAATGATGAATGTAGAAGATTATGAATGGATCGGTATTATTTATCCCGAGGATGTGAAAACGAGCGTAAACTTGATCACTCCGCTAGCATACTATATAGAGGGAATGTGGAAATCGCTCGCACTGGATACGCGCCGACAGTGGTTTCCAAGCAATGGGAAGGTAGCTCTATTTGAAAAGGATTTTCCGAGGGCTAATATTGGTCGGCTCTGGCTATTCCGTCCTCTACTAAATATGCAACTCAATATTCATATGCCTGGCTATTCCCGTTATTTTGTTTCTCACGAACTCGAAGCCGCACCTTTCGCGCAGGTACTCGATTGGACAGCCAGAGTGAACAACTCCGTTGATTTGCCTGATCTCCTCGTGCAAGGTATCGATAAGCAAGACTGCTATTGCCAGCGAATTTACATCTGTTGCCAGTCCCGTATATATGGACCAATCAGAATAGAGCTTGACGCTGACTTATACAAGCCGCGTGAATATCTCCAAAGTTCAAGCGCTGGGGGGCAGCCGCTGCTCATCTGGATGTACACGTTGCCGGAAGATGGAGTTCTCGAACTGACCGATGTCCATACACAGTTTACTCTCCTGGATGAAAGTATGCTGGATACGCCAACAGGAAAAGAAGACTGGTCGCTTCCCCAGGTTACGATCAAGCAAGTTCTTCTAGCAAGTAACCAGGCTTTAGCAGATACTGTTGATCATGTACACCTGGTTGATAAACGCATACGCGAAATAGCTCGGCTCAGCAGCCAGGAAGGGCCTCGCTCTTTACATCTTGATCCTGTCACCCTCAAACGAGCGCGATATATCATATCGAATCAAATTGGTCATCTGCAAGATTTTCGCGCGTTCACTGCATTTTTGACAGAACTATCGCCAGAGCATCCTCTTATGAAGGTTGCCCGCGACTGGGAGATCCAAGCGAGAAGTACAGAAATTGAGCAGGCAGCTGAAGTGCTTACACAGGATAAACAGGAACGGTTACAGCAATTGAAAATGATGATCGAAGAGACTGAATCAATGCTCGCCCAGTTACAAAACACTGCTCATGATGCTGAGAAGCGTCATGAGCAAGCGATCGAAGCGTTGAAAGCCTTTGAGGATGCTGTAGACGAGCGACTGGCTACATTGAGAGAAGAACCCTTACGTATCCTGGCAGAGCTTCAAATATCTGCATTGCTCTTTCCCATGCTTGAAGACGTGCGCAGACACTCAGCATATGAAATACTTCCATCATCCACTTCTTCGGTTCCTCAAGACTCTTCCGGTACCGAGCAAGTAGACACAATTTCCTCGAGTGGACTGGACTGGGGATTACAAGACAACTCAGAAAGCATCCAGGTAGAGCTGCATGACATATCGTTGAAGAGATGGAGCCAAATTGCTCAGCAAACAGGAGCGACTCCAAAGGATGTACGTATTTGCACCGCTGCATTTCTCGCAGGGCTTATCCCTACGATAGCTGGTGATGCTGCTATCCCAACACTGAGGGCAGTCGCCCAGGTCATCGCACATGGGAGAATGGCAATTGTGCCAGTTTCGTTGACAGCGCTTACGACACTCGATCTCTTCGGGGTAATTGATTCGCATCGACGGGCGTTCGTACCTACAAATGTCTTGGCCGATTGTATTCTCGAAGCTCAAGCACACCCTAACGAACTGGTCATTGTGATCCTGGAGGGGATTGATCGTGTTCCGGGTAGGTCTACCTATGTTCCTTTGATGCGCCAGTATATCGAGGATCGACAACATGAGTTCTGTATTGAGCACAAGACACCGGTGCATCTTTTCCATCCGAGAGCCGTCACCGAGATTGATCCTTATCTCAAACTGTCCAGGTTTACCTGGCCAAGCAATGTGTTACTCGCAACGATGCTTGATGATGACCTGCATAGCTTGGCTTTGCCGTCGATTTGCCATCGCTGGCTTGTTCATAGGGAAACTATCTTAAGTGAAGATGCTACTTCTTCCCATAATGCAGTTCCAGTGTACTCCAGGTTGACATTAGAACGATGGCGGACATGGAAAGAAGGGGTTCATACGAATGCAGCGAACAGTGCAGTCTTGCAGGGTTTCCTCGATCAGCGCCAGAAGTTATTTCACACAGCATTAACAAACCTCAATATTAAAGACCCGGATGCCGTTGTAGAGCGCACCTGGCCTGAGCAGTTCCAGCAAGATGAGGATGAGGCAAAGTGAAATTGGCTAGTAGTTCAACGTGGGAAGTAGGTATTTCTTCAGCATCAGTGGTCGCAAAACGCATTAAGCAGGATCTGGTAGGATCGCACGCGAGCCAGGCTTCGCTAGAAGCCCTTGCCGCTGAAGTAATTCGCGTAGCGCTCTGGGCGCACTGTACCTACGACCAAAAATCATCGTTTTCTGAGGCGAGCGTAACGACACGCAGGCTGCTGGAGCTGGCAAGGGCTATATGGGCGCCTCTATCAGATGCCGCTCAAGGAGACAATCCGGCGAAGAACATAACATATAGTAATGAGCCAGGTAGAAATGTAGAGATAGGGCGGGAACTGCTCGACACACTCGCCGAGCAGGGCGATATATTTGCCCTGAGTGGTGGGCACTGGTTGCCTGCTCCACTGCGCTTTGTTCCTGTTACGCCGATGCATCACTTGTTAGTGGGTGGGATGCCGACCCATCGTCTCCCACATGAGCTATTGAGTGCTCTTCGTTTGCATGGCAGTTTTCGGCACGTGGAAGGTAGCGCGATTTCATCACTGCTACAAGGCTCTGGAGCAATCATGCATTGGCAGTTCCAATCGCTTCATAGGTGGCTAGGTGCAGCTCAATCATTCGATGATCTAAACGGGTATTTCGATGGTCAGGAACTACTCACCGTTGCTCACCAGAATGTTTCAGAGACATCGCTCGAAGCCTATGTAGCAAGCGATGATAAGCCGCAACTATTGCGCTGGCGAGCAATCAACCAGGTTGTAAACGGTCGTTACTTGCTTAAAACCAGTACCCCTTGGGGCGCATATCAATACAGCATCGGGCTTATCAGCAATCGTATGTTGACAAACCAGAGCGTGGGCTTGTGGCAAATCGATATTCGTCGGCTTTGCTACGCCTTGGATAAAAGAGCTGGGAAACCAACGAGTGTGAGATGGAACGAAGGGCATCGTGAACTTGTCTTGAGAAGCGAGCTTCCCGGACGCGAGCGAAAATTTCTCTCGTCGGTTGGCACATTGCAAGAGAATACAGATGGCAGCTATTATCCCAGGCGATGGATTATTGCAATGGATGTCTTGACTGTTTTAACGATGCTCCAGGATTTAGGTATTCAGATAGAAGAGACCTACTAAGGAAGGTGTGGGAATAGATGAAGAATGGACAAAGAAAGCTCAACACTAAAGGAACTGCTCATGCGCTTGATGTACCCGGTATGGCGCGTGAATTGCATATACAATTGGAGCGCTATATCGAAGCACAATATCCTATCCGCCATGCCAGCATTGTATCTGAGCGGCACGCACTGCTGGAAACGACGAAGGTTATCTCGCAAGAGCCATTTATCGAAAGCACGCCTGGATATGCCACGGGGCCACGCTATAGCAGTCTTGCTCTTCCTTCATCCATAAGCGGCGCATTAGAAGAGTTGGCTTCGTGGGAGCAACCTATCATTCCATCACGCCTTTACATGCATCAAGCTGAGGCATTAGAGGCATTTTTTGGTCATGATAAAGACCTCATAGTGGTAACTGGAACCGGATCTGGTAAAACAGAAACATTTTTGCTTCCAATTCTAGTACGTTCATTTGAAGAGGCCAGACTACGACCGCGTATGTTCGAGATGTCGGCTATGCGTGCGCTCATCCTCTATCCTATGAATGCCCTTGTGAATGACCAGCTAACACGCCTGAGAGCTCTTTTTGGCGATCCCCATCTGGCATCGTGGTTTGGTCAGCGCTACAAGACAAGACGCCCGGTGCGTTTTGGGATGTACACTTCCCGTACTCCCTATCCAGGGATGATGAGCGTAGACAAGAATAGCAAGCAATTGCTTCCGCTGCTCGATTACTATCTGACATTAGCACAGGAGCAGCCTGAACAGACACAAGAACTTAAAGCTCGTGGACGCTGGCCCGAACTCGACCTGGAAACCTTTCGAACGGCTATTCTTGCGGGCGAGACACATGTTAGCGAGAACGACTATGAACTCTACTCCCGGCACCAAATGCAACTATGTTGCCCAGATATTCTGATTACCAACTACTCGATGCTGGAATACATGTCGATGCGTCCCATCGAACGAACGATTTTCCAGCAAACGGCTGAATGGCTTAGGCAAGACGCGGCGAATACCCTGTTGATCGTGCTTGACGAGGCGCATCTGTATAACGGTGTTACGGGCGCTGAAATTGCTTTATTGTTACGCCGACTACAGGCCAGATTGAGTATTGACCGCGACCGTGTACGTTATATTCTGACAAGTGCAAGCCTGGATATAGGGGATGCAGGACAGCGCAGTATCCTTGAATTCGCCGACGCACTTGTCGGCACACGCACGCAGCGGGGTTCTGGCTTTGCTATTATCCAGGGCCAGCGTGTTGAGGCTCCTCTCTCTTCAGCTACACTCTACACTCCTGAGCAGGAAGGCACAGCTCTTGCCGAATTCGATCTACAAGCATTCACTCATCGTACAATCAATCCAACAGCCGGACGCGAAGCAGTCGCGATATTTGCAAAGGGTCTTGGTTGGCCATCTCCGCCTGCATACGAAGACTTACCTCTCTACCTTGGGCAGCAACTTCCACAACTGCAGGCATTTCGGCAGTTGTGGAAGATCACTACTAGTCACGCGCAGGCATTTCAGAATATCTCACACCACTTGTTCCCAATTTTAGATGAACAAGACCAAGGGCTTGCAACGAGCGCGTTACTCGCACTCGCTGCGGCTGCCACCACTACCGATGAGCGCCCACTTCTACCCGTTCGAGCACACCTGTTCTTCCGAGGTTTACCTCCTATCTACGCCTGCGTCAATCCACAGTGCAGCGCCAGGCGTGTCAACGATGCTTCTCCTGGGGAGTTGGGTGCCCTGTTGCTCAGCCCACGCCTCCACTGTATCTGCGGCGCACGCGTTTATGAACTGTATGGGCACCGCAATTGTGGCGCAATTTTTCTTCGCGCTTTTGCTTCCAATGAGCCTGCGGACTTCTACTGGCACGAACCGGGTGATATCGCACATTTAGGTGGGAATGACAAAAGAGAATCACTGCTCCTGATTGGACAACCGCATTCAAAAGCCTCCAATCTTGAGGCGGTTTACTTGCACACAATGACGGGACGCGTACAGCCACATAGAAATGGGCAGCCATTGCCGGATAGGGATTGGCTACGTGTCTATCGCCCTACACAGGCAACGTTGGTGCGGCGTAAAGACATATCGGAAGAGGATGCTAAAGACGAGCATAGCCTGAACTGGAAAACCTGTCCAGTCTGCCGCAAGCGACTCAATGAGACATCCATCTCGAGTTTATCGACGAAAGGTGAGCAACCCTTTGTTAACCTCACTCGCCGCCAATTTGAATTACAGCCACCTAGTGCGACAGAGCAGATAGATCTGGACTCAGCGCCGAATATGGGCCGGAAAGTCCTCCTCTTTTCCGATGGAAGGCAGCGTGCCGCCCGCCTCGCACGTGATTTACCAAGAGAGGTAGAACTGGATACCTTTCGGCAAGCTCTCCTGCTCGCAGTAGCTAGGCGATGCCGAAAGACGGGACAACCTTTCGTGCGCATGGATAATGCGCTCTTTCGTGAGTTTGTAGCTGTCTGTGCTGAATATCGCCTCTATTTCTTCGATGGAGAGTCGCAGGCGTCATTGCTTCGCTTTATCAATGAACTCCGCGATGAATACGAATTGGAAATAGAACTTGCTGCGAGCGAAGGCTGGGAACCACCGATCCCGCAAGGATATCGCTTGGCATTATTACGCCAGGTTGCTGACCGCTTCTATTCGATGCAGCGCGTGTGTGCTGCAGTGGTCGAGCCGACAGCTACCAGTCTGCGCTTACTCAAAAAGAAGCCACTATTTGCACGGCTGGAAGAGAACAATCTGCGTGCACTCATCATCAACTGGTTTGACGCGCTGTTTGAGGAGAGCGGTTTCGATTCTAGTATCTCTTCGTGGGATCGCAAAGAAACGGTGCCTGGAGATGGTTTGATAGTAGCTGGCGGCAATAAGGCAGAAAAGTGGAATGATGCTGAAAAAGCAGCAGAGACTTTGCTGGGTTATGCCAGGAGCGAACTGCAGCAACTACGTATGACATTGGTATATGAGTTCTGCGATGTCAAAGAAGGGGTGGCATTTCTCAAGCCGGAGAAGCTGGCGCTCCGACTCACCTTGGAGGATACTTGGCATCAATGTAGTGATTGCGGGCAGTTGATCTGGCTCCCGTTAGGAGGTAGATGCCCAAATTCACGTTGCGGCAGTACACTGCTCGTACAATTACCAGGCGATGATCCGGGTTTACGCGCTCGCACGGATTTCTATAGTGAACCAATACGCCAGGTGATTTCCGGACATCATTCGCCCATGCATTTGACTGCCGAGGAGCATACCGCTCAACTTTCGTACCGTGACTCGCAGCAGATTTCATCCACAACCGAGCAGTACGAACTGCGCTTCCAAGATATCGGCATCTCTCCTGAGCGGCCAGCCGTTGATATCCTGAGCTGTACCACAACCATGGAAGTCGGAGTCGATATTGGCTCCCTCCTAGGCATTGGCCTGCGCACCATGCCACCACGGCGTGCGAATTATCAGCAACGTGCCGGTCGTGCAGGCAGACGTAGCGCAGCTTTGTCAACAGTACTTTCTTATAGTGAGAATGGATCGCATGATGCCCACTATTTTGAACACCCCAATGAGATGATTTCAGGAGCTCTCCCCAGCCCAAGAATATCTCAAGTGAATAAGCGACTGGCCCGGCGGCATGTCCAGGCGGCTCTCATCCAGACATTTTTTCTTGACTACTTGCAAGACGTTGGCAAAATCAATTCCAAGCAATATGGCTATCTTAATGAAGCGCTTGGGACAGCAGGCTCATTTTTTAATTCCAACGAGCCGTACAGCCTTGCAGGATTTGAGCATTGGCTCAAACTAATGCTGGAGGGCACTATACCGCGCTTAATGCAGCAAATAATCGCTTGGCTTCCCGATACGCTCGGTAACGAACCGGTGAGCTTATCACTGAAGAGCGATTTTGTCCGCTCCGTTGCCCGCGACTTTGTGAACAATTTACGTCAAGTTGGAGAACTTCTCTTTCCCAAACATAACGGCAAGGATGAGGTAGAACAGGAGAAACAGTTCCATCAGAATTCTGATGAATCAATGCTGCTCGATCTCCTCTTCGACCACGGTTTTCTCCCAACCTATGCTTTTCCTCGCGATGTACGCAGTTTTGTCATTGAAGAAAATAAGCAGAGTAGTAAAGGAACTTGGCGCATTGGAATCAAGCAGCGTCCCCAGCAAAGTGTGGATATCGCGTTATCAGAGTATGTTCCGGGGCGCGAACTAATTGTAGATAAAGAAACCTATCGCGTCGGCGGTATCTATGTGGACCCTTTTCGTGGAGCAACTCTTGCAAATCGCGTCCCTTCCCTCTTCAAGCAGGAACCGAGTACTTTCGCCTTCTGCGCTAATTGTGGCTATACACAGCGTGAGCAGGCGCGCGTCAAGGCTACTTCACCGCATTCTTGTCCTTTATGCCAGGCACCCCTTGCCATTCAGGACATTCTGGATCCCCCCGGTTTTGCGCCATTCGGAGCGAAACGTCAAGAACCAGGGCAGCTTCAAATTGCTTCTCCCGCGCATAGTGGGACAATGACGCAGGTAAAGCTGGTGCTTCCACTGACGGATGAAGAAGATTTTGGGCATATCACAGCAGGTGGTCGTGTCGCGTGGAGTTATGCAGAACATCGCGAGCTCCTTATTGCCAACAGCGGCGTCGCTAGGGAAGGTTTTTCCGTCTGTCGCTCGTGTGGGGCCGCAGCCCCTGGAAATCCGGCATGGCTGGAGCAGTCGCATGATAGACCTTTCCTCGTGCCAGTCTGGATGACCGCTTCGCGCAAATGTTATGGTTCAGATGGTATCTGGCGTGGCTATCTAGGACACACATTTCACAGCGACCTACTATTACTGCGTTTCCGATGGCCGGATAAAGTCGCTTATCACGTCGGGCATCCTTGGATGCGGGACGCTCTCGACACGATTGCCCAGGCAATTCTCTTGGCTGCAACACGTTTGCTCGATATCGCTACGAGTGATTTACAGGTGGGATGGAGCTATACCGTCGCTGCACCGCGGGCCGATACAGCTCAACATGTGCCTCCACGCATGGCGGACTTTTTCGTATTTGACACACTTTCAGGAGGAGCTGGGTTCGCAACACAAGTCGGTCAGCACATCGAATCCTTGCTATCGCTTACCTACGACATTCTAACCAGTTGTCCCGAACAATGCGAGCGGTCTTGCTATCTTTGCCTGCGCACCTATACAAATCGCATTATACACTCTCATCTAGATCGCTACCTTGGAGGTATCCTCCTTCGATCCATTCTCGACGGGCAAGAACCCCCAACACTATCCCTTGCTCAGCAAGCTGCGCAATTGGATATGCTCCGGCAATTTCTGGAACTCGCTGGTGTACCATGCGAATGCGAAGGTATAGTTCACGGAATACAGGTGCCTCTTCTGGCAAAAGCTCTGCGCGGAACGTTTGCTGTCGGTACCTATCCCATCCAACAGGAGTTGCAAAAAGCGAAACATCCACTCGATGCGTTGCCAGAAAGACATGTACGGTTGTTCAGCGACTACGAACTGGCTCACAATCTCCCGAATGTTGCGAAGGTATTGTTAGACTAACTCAACAAATGCTCGCACTAACAGCACTCACTGGGGATGAAGGATTGGACATGAGTCATATCTTTTTACTTCTCCAGGGAGCGAGCCTTTTTCTGGATTACGCAAGTTGAGTGTGACACCAGGTATTTATTCAAAAAGACTCGATCACACCCTCACGGATACAAAGACTTCGCATATCACATTTTTTACATATAGCGGGAGGAGGAGGAACTGTTACATCAAAGTCTTTTGCCTGGATATGAGTAACTTTCGCTTCGAACTGCTCTACCGCCCTCTCTACTTTCTCTTGTTGAAAAAGAAAGACAACCAGGGCATCTTTCTTGAGTGGTTCTTCAGTCCAATAAAGGAGAAGTCGTTCAGGCCGTTTCCCATCACGTCGTTCCAGCGCATGAGCATACATATACAATTGTCTTTCGCACATTTCCAGGTAGTCAGAATTATCAGCCGGTCGCCTGGCTGTTTTAAAATCCAATATCTCCCGCGATCCATCATGTTCCAAGACTACATCTAAGACACCAGTAAGTATGTACTCTGTCTTATCAATTGAAATCCGCTCCTCCACTTGCTTTATTTGAAATATCTCTAATTGATTCTGACGAAAGTAGTTCATGATATGCTCAAAAGCTTTTTCCTTTTTGCTGGCATCTATTACACTCATATTGGTTTTGGAAAGAAAGGTGAACGTTTGGTCAAATAATTCCCTCAGTTTTGTCTCTGTCAGGACCGCAAGCTGACCATCAAGTACAATGCGGTGAATTGTCTCGAGTGTTTGATGCACCAGAAGACCGAAAAACGTGTCTGAGGGACGTGAAGGGGCAAACTTATAATGACGATAATATTGATACTGCCTGGGGCAGGTTTCGTACATCTTGATATGGCTCGTAAAACTATAGCGAGGTTTCGATACAGCCCACTCTCTACTTTTGAATGTCTTTATATTCAGCAAATAGCTTTGTACATCTGGCCACTTTGGTAATCCCCGTATTATTCCATGAAAGTGTGGCGAAATTCTTCTTTGTTGATTTCCTGTCAAGACAAGTAAGTTTATGGCTCGACTGAAGGCAACGTAGTACAATCGCATGAAATCGAACAGAGGGATTTTCTCCGCAGGTTCAGATTGCGGTCGCTGATAAAAACGCTGTAGCCTTTTATCGATTTCTTCTACAGCTGGGAATTGCCTATCGAGACTCCCAACCACTACAACTGGGAATTCCAACCCTTTAGCCTGGTGGATAGTCATCACCAAAACACGACCTTCTGGAAAGGGTCGCTCAGGATTCTCATATTGATCCATCCTATCTTCATGAAGGAGGCTCAGGAATCTGTTAAAAAACAACGAGGCTAGTTCTTCTCTATTCTCGTAACATATATCTTCATCACGGTAATACTTTTGAAATGTTTCCAACAGTTGTGAGAACATTACCAGATTTTGCGTTTTATTCTCATCTTTGAGAAAGAGCATGAATGGTTCTATCGCGAGAAGAGCATAGAAGTAATCGGCAAGACACTTATTCAGCTCCTCCCCTTCAGTAAGTTGAGTAATTTCAACTGTACATGCCGCCAATAGTGTTTCCAACGAGCTATGTATTTCACACTGATTACTAAGCATCGTGAAACAATCATTCAAATATTGATATAAGTACGTATCTCCTACGGCCTCTTGAAATATTCCGCCAGCAAAATTTAAAATGCGCCCAAAGCAACCGATCATCAACTGTACTTCTTCCTGATCGAAATAGGTTCCGGCACGCGGGCAAAATACTTCGATGCCTTTCTTCTGTAGTGCCTGCACATACACATCACTTCTGAATGTCTTGACACTATTCAAAAGCAAAGCTACTTGGTTGTAATCAGTGATTTTTCCTTTCTCCTTGAGAAAGGCAATCAATTCTGCGAACTGGTGTGCCTCATCATATGGATCTCTTCCATAGATAGCCAGGACTGCCGGATATTCCGCATATTCTTTCTCAGCATAAGAGTGAATCTTTTTCCTGGAGCGGTACCTTTCCCACTCAATCGAAGACATCCAACTGTCGTAGGCCTCTACAATTGAAGGATGAGATCGGTAGTTTGTTGTAAGGTGGATTACCTTTACTTTTTGGCCAGCATCAAAGTTTTGTGGAAAATTGCGCAAATTTTGAACTGTTGCCCCTCGAAACCTGTAAAGGGATTGATCTTCGTCACCAACCACGCAAATATTGTTGGTTTGAGAGGCCAACCTCATTAGTATCTGCTCCTGAATATAGTTTGTGTCCTGGTACTCATCGACAAGTACATAACGAATATCTTTCATAATATAGGCTGAGGTTCTAGAATCTTTCAAGAGCCAATACGCTATCTTTTGCAAGTGAGCAAAATCCACACAGTTGTTCTGAACCAGTAAATGTTGATACTCTCTATATGCATTTGCCAGGTTCGATGAGAGTAAATCTTGCTGGGAAAATAATTGTCTGACTGCAATCAGCTCTTCAGTAATCTTTTCAAAATACTTTTGCAGCTGTTTCACAATAGCCCGTCTCGATCCCCATCGATTCACGAAAAAATGGAAGTTTTTGCCACAGATAGCATCCAGATTTTCAAAAATGAACAGGCGTTGAGTTAACTGATCCAATGTCACATAATTGGTACCTATAGGTGCCATCTGATGGTCAGAAGGTGGTATACGGTGCAAGTTTTCTATAATAATGCGGTTACAAATACCATGAATAGTGCCAATACGCATTTGCGAAATGTCTTCGTGAAATCCTACTCTATGGGCAATCTCGGAAAGGCGATCCTGCATCTCGAAGGCCGCTTTTTCAGTATACGTACAGAGTACTAACTCCTGCGGCAAAGCTTTCTCAAGGAGTAACAGGTTGATAGCCCGCAACGTCAAACAACGAGTTTTACCAGAACCTGGGCCTGCAATGACCACCATTGGCCCGTTTTCATGGATTACAATTTTGCGCTGTTCTTCGTTCAGTTGTTGAAAATTATCCAACAGTTCTGGGGAGATCATGTCCGATAGAAGTTCTGAGTTAATGGTCATGACACCTCCACGTAAGCCCGAATTCCCGCGAAATGAATGATAAGGAATTCATTTCAAGTAGAAAAATAGAAGAAAGACGCAAGTATTATAAAGGTATACTTATATATGTTTCAATGATATTTGTTGTGATTTCTTTACAAATTGGTTAAGTTTTCTCAACCCATCTGATGCCAAAAGAAACCTATATTTCAAAGCTCCAGCCTCTAGGGTAAGGACTCTAACATGATCAACGAAACAGCGTCTACGTCTATGATCGAAGTGTCAGCAGGTCAACCAGCCCATGAGGCGTTTTTGCGACAGGCGATGTGCTTTAGCCGACGGGTCAAGCCGTTGCTGCTGCGTACTGAGGTAATCGGGGAAGTGGAACTTGCAGCATTATGCAACCATCTTGAGGAGGAACTGACGAATCAGGATTTCTGTGGGCTGTTCCAGCTCCTGCGAGCTTGGGCACCGTGTTTGTGATCCATCGCTGTTTTTCCCAAGCGGCAGAGAGCGTGTGAGTGATGAAGAATCGGTACTTTCTGGTGACGTTCTTCGCCAGCCATGTTTCGTATCATGATGCTGTAGGAGAAGGAAGAGAGGGAGAATGACGGAATTACGAGTACAGGAAAGAGCTTTTGACGCAACTCTCGTTTTCCGGGTTGTCTCGACCACATCGACGAACACCCTTGCGGGCCAACTCCCGCGCCGGGAACGCTGGATACTCCTGCTCCTCGACAGGAAGCGTTGTATCGCAGATCTGGGACACCTGACGCAGCGCAGCGAACTCGATGTTGCCTCTACGCTTACCAGATTTCTTCAACAGGGTTCTATCGAGCCTGTTGAGGAGAGCCTCTCCCAATAGATCAGAAGCACGTGACTCACCTTTCACTTTAGCGATCTCAGTAGTTAGCAGTGAAAGACGGATGGCGGAAATCAGACTGGGCGCTCGGTTACTGTCCATTTGGATTGACACGCCAGCTGATTCACGCGCTCCGCGACGCGCGCAACGAAAGCGCTTAATCAAGCCGCTCGTGCAAGAACTGGGTGGTACGCTCCCAGGCAAGTCGAGCAGCCTCGGCGTCATACTCTGGGCGATTCTCCTCGAAGAACCAATGTTTGGTCCCTGGATACGTGTAGAAGGTGGCCTGCTTCCCCGCAGCCCGGAGCTCCTGCTCCATCTCCGCAACCGACTCAGCTGGCTCGAAGGGGTCATCCTCCGCAAAATGGCAGAGATATGCGGCGTTCGCACCGCTATAGTCGAGTCCTGGGTAGGAGGCATAAAAGGTCACGACGGCGCCGATCTCCTCGGCCAGGTTGATGGACATGTCGAGCGCGTAGGCACCACCCAGCGAGAAGCCGATGATGGCGAGTTTACCGTGACCGTCCGAAAGATGTGTCGCCTCGTGTTGGCGCAGGACCTGCACCGATCCCGCGATGTCGCCGCGCACCCGCTCCTCATGGTGATTCAGCGCCCCGACCAACGCTTCCGCTTCCTCGACGGAGGCGGTCGTCTTACCGTGGTAGAGGTCGGGGGCAAGCGCTACGAAGCCCGCTTGTGCTAGCTGGTCGCAGACCTGCTGGAATGGCTCCGTCAGTCCCCACCAGGCATGCAGGACCAGCACACCTGGTCCACTGCCATGTGG
>WNGJ01001027.1_pt1 | contig 36995 bp, 25 predicted proteins | sample 5400611 | NCBI WGS metagenome assembly WNGJ01 (sample SAMN13153375, study PRJNA577476) | soil metagenome | isolation source: 40 cm soil or saprolite under Garry oak tree replicate 1 | place: USA:California | collected 2016-06-15
GCCGCCGCTCGCACCGACCCGAAGACCGGGCTGCTTAACGCGGCCGCCTGGCAGCGCGAGGCCGACGCCGAGGTCGCCCTTGCGCTGCGGACCGGTGCGACGCTGGCCCTGCTGCTGGTCGACGTCGACCACTTCAAGCAGGTCAACGACAGCCACGGCCACCTGATCGGCGACGAGGTGCTGCGCGCGCTGGCCGCCGAACTCAGGCAGCAGGTCCGCGAGTCAGACGTGGTGGGCCGGTTCGGCGGGGAGGAGTTCACCGTCTTGCTGCCGCGCACCGACGCCGCCGGCGCGTACGGGATCGCCGAGCGATTGCGGACCAGCGCCAGCCGGCTGAGCGTGGCTGCCGCCGACGCGCGCATCAGCGTCACCGTCTCGATCGGGGTCGCGGGGCTCGGCCAGCACGGCGATGACCTGTTCGAGTTGCTCGCCGCGGCCGACATGGCGCTGTACAAGGCCAAGGACGCCGGCCGCGATCAGGTGCGTGTGTCCGCCCACGCGTCGGGAAACGCCAAGGCTGCCGAGGAGGAGGACGAGGCAACGGACCCGTGCCCGTAGGCTGAGTCCATGCCTGAGTTTATCTATCAGATGCGCGCCGTGCGCAAAGCGCACGGCGACAAGGTCATCCTCGACGAGGTAACGCTGGCCTTTCTGCCCGGCGCCAAGATCGGCGTCGTGGGCCCGAACGGCACCGGCAAGTCGACCTTGCTCAGGATGATGGCCGGGGTGGAGCAGCCGTCCAACGGGGACGCCCGCCTGATGCCGGGCTTCACCGTGGGCATGCTCGACCAGGAACCCCAGCTGGACGAGACCAAGACCGTCCTCGGCAACGTCGAGGACGGCGTAGCCGAAACCAAGAAACTCCTCGAGCAATACAACGAGATCGCCGAGAAGATGGCGACCGACTACTCCGACGAGCTGCTCGAGCAGATGGGCCGCCTGCAGGAGCAGCTTGACCACAAGGACGCCTGGGACCTGGACAGCCAGGTCGAGCAGGCCATGGACGCGCTGCGCTGCCCGCCCCCTGACGCGGAGGTCGCCAGCCTGTCCGGCGGGGAGAAGCGCCGGGTCGCGCTGTGCCGGCTGCTGCTGTCCCAGCCCGACCTGCTGCTGCTCGACGAGCCCACCAACCACCTGGACGCCGAGAGCGTCCAGTGGCTGGAACAGCACCTGGAGAAGTACCCGGGCACCGTCGTGGCGGTCACCCACGACCGGTACTTCCTGGACGACGTGGCCCAGTGGATCCTCGAGCTCGACCGCGGCCACGCCTACCCGTACGAGGGCAACTACTCCACCTACCTGGAGACCAAGGCGGCCCGGCTGAAGGTCGAGGGGGCCAAGGACGCGAAGAAGCGCAAGCGCCTGGAGGACGAGCTCGAATGGGTCCGGTCCAGCCCGCGGGCGCGCCAGGCCAAGAGTCGGGCCAGGCTGCAGCGGTACGAGGAGATGGCCGCCGAGGCCGACAAGAACCGCAAGCTTGACTTCGAGGAGATCCAGATCCCGCCGGGCCCGCGCCTGGGCAGCGTGGTCGTCGAGGTCGGCAACCTGGTCAAGGGCTTCGGCGACCGGTGCCTATTCGAGAACCTCTCCTTCAGCTTGCCCCGCAATGGCATCGTCGGTGTCCTCGGCCCGAACGGAGTCGGCAAGACCACCCTGTTCAAGATGATCATCGGCGAGGAGAAGCCCGATTCCGGCACGATCAGGGTCGGCGAGACGGTGACCATCTCCTACGTGGACCAGGCCCGCGCGCGCATCGACCCGAAGAAGAACGTGTGGGAGGTCATCTCCGACGGCGAGGCGCACATCCGCGTCGGCAACGTGGATTTCCCGAGCCGCGCGTACGTGGCCGCGTTCGGGTTCAAGGGCGCGGACCAGCAGAAGCCGGCCGCGGTCATGTCCGGCGGCGAGCGGAACCGGATGAACCTGGCGCTCACCCTCAAGCAGGGCGGAAACCTGCTGCTGCTGGACGAGCCGACCAACGACCTGGACGTGGAGACGCTGGGCTCGCTGGAGAACGCGCTGCTCGAGTTCCCCGGCTGCGCGGTCATCACCAGCCACGACCGGTGGTTCCTGGACCGGGTGGCCACGCACATCCTGGCCTGGGAGGGCGGAGCGAACTGGTTCTGGTACGAGGGCAACTTCGAGGCCTACGAGAAGAACAAGATCGAGCGCCTCGGCGCCGAGGCCGCCCGCCCGCACCGCGTCACCTACCGCAAGCTGGGCCGCGGCTAGTCGGCTGAGCGGCTAACCGGACCAGCCGGAAGAACGCCCGCAACTCGTCCGCGAACAGCGCGGGCTGCTCGAACGCGGCGAAGTGTCCGCCGCGCGGCGGCTCGCCCCAGTACCGGATGTCGGTGAAGCGCTTCTCCGCCCATCGCCGGGACGGCCGCTGCAGCTCCTTCGGGAAGACCGAGCCGCCGACCGGGACGGAGACCGTATCGGCGGCCGTCCCGGCGATCCACTCGTTCACCTGCCGGATGCTCTCCCAGTACAGCCGCGCCGCCGACGCGCCAGTGCCGGGCAGCCAGTACAGCATCAGGTTGTCGAGCAGCTCGTCCCGGCTGAGCACGGCATCGAGCGATCCGTCGTGATCCGTCCAGGACCAGAACTTCTCGATGATCCAGGCGCACAGCGCGGCCGGCGAGTCGACCAGCCCGTACCCGATCGTCTGCGGCCGGGTGGCGTGCTCGGTCGAGTACCCCGAATCCCACTCGGCCGAGAAGCGCAGCGAATCCAGCGCCGCGCGCTCGGCCGGAGTGAGGTCGCCGAACGTCGCAAGGTCGGGCCCGGCCAGCGGCGGAACGAGGTGGATGCCCGCGACGTGCGCCCGGTCCTGCTGGCCGAGGCTGACGCTGACGCTGGTGCCCCAGTCGCTGCCCGCCGCGCCGTACCGCGAGTAGCCCAGCCGCGCCATCAGCTCAGCCCACGCCCCGGCGATCCGCTCCACGCCCCAGCCGGTCTCGCCCGGCTTGCCGCTGAACCCGTAGCCCGGCAGCGACGGACACACCACATGGAAGGCGTCCGCCGCGTCGCCCCCACGCGCGGCAGGGTCCGACAGCGGCCCGGTGACCTTGGAGAACTCGATCACAGAACCAGGCCAGCCGTGGGTCAACACCAGCGGCAGCGCGTCCGCGCGCGGCGATCGGACGTGACCGAACACGATCCGAATGCCGTCGATCACCGTCTGGAACAGCGGCCAGGCGTTCAGCCGCGCCTCGGTCGCCCGCCAGTCGTAGCCGTCCGCCCAGTACTCGCACAGGTCCCGCAGGTAGTCCAGCGGCACGCCCTGCGACCAGTCGGGCACGGGTGCGGGCTCAGGCCAGCGGGTCTGCCGCAGCCGCCGCCGGAGGTCCGCCAGCTCAGCCTCCGGAACCTCGATCCGGAACGGCACTATCTCTGGCCCCATGGGCCGACCCTATGCGCCGGTAGCATGCGGGCATGACGATCATTCCGGACACCAAGGACTGGACCTGGGTCCTCCAGCGGCCCTGCCCGGAGTGCGGCTTCGACACTCAGGGCTTTCCCGTCGAAGCCGTGCCCGGCATGATCCTGGCGAACGCGACGGCTTGGCAGCAGGTGCTGGCCGGACCCAACGGCCCGGGCGATGCCCGCGCCCGCCCGGAACCGGGTACGTGGTCGCCGCTGGAGTACGCCTGCCATGTCCGCGACGTATTCCGGCTATACGACCAGCGGCTCGAGTTGATGCTCGGCCAGGACGACCCGCTGTTCCCGAACTGGGACCAGGACGAGACCGCCGTCGCCGACCGCTACGCCGAGCAGGACCCCGCCGAGGTCGCCACGGCGCTGCGCCAGGCGGCCCTGGCCATCGCGGGCCGGTTCGAGAGCGTGACCGGCGCCCAGTGGCAGCGCACCGGCCGCCGCAGCGACGGAGCCAGCTTCACCGTGGAGACCTTCGCCCGCTACTTCATCCACGACCCGGTGCACCATCTCTACGACGTCACCGGCGTCCGCCCGGACGCCTAATCCCCGCCTTCAAGATCGAAGGATCCTAGGCCTTGGGCGTCAGCCCGAGGTCGGGACGGCCGTGCGCCGGATCGACGTTGACCAGGCTGTGCGCGGCCATGACCAGGTAGTCCCAGAACTGCGCCGCCAGCGCTTCGTCTAGCTCGAGCTCATCCAGGGCGGCCTGCATGTGCCGGAGCCAGGCGTCCCGCTCGGCCTCGCCGATGGCGAACCGGGCGTGCCGCATCCGGAGCCTGGGGTGCCCGCGCAGCTCGTCGTAGGTACGCGGCCCGCCCCAGTACTGCATGAGGAACAGCCGCAGATGCTCCTCGGCGGGGCCGAGATCCTTGGCCGGGTAGACCGGCCGCAGCACTGGGTCGGTGGCGACGCCCTGGTAGAACCGGTGGACCAGGCGGGTGAAGGTCTCCTCCCCGCCCACGGCCTCGTAGAAGCTGACCGGCTGGCTCATGGCTGAAGCTTACGGGGTGCCGGGCCCCGCGCCTTCGCCGTCGTCCGCCAGAAGCTCGGTCGCCGCGAGCGGATCCTCGGGCGCTGCTTCGGCCTCGGCCGCGTCCTGGGGGGCGGCCGCGGGCATGATGGCCGGGGGTGCCGAGACCACGATCGTGTCCGGGCCGGCGGGCTGCACGCCGGCCGCGTCCAGCGTCGCCTTCACCCGCGCGCGCAGCTCGCGGGCCACCTCCCACTGCCGCATGGGGGTGGTCTTGGCCACCAGGCGCATGGTCACCTCCTTGCTTGACAGCTCCTGGGCGCCCCATACCTCGGGCTTCTCCAGCATCAGCTCTTTCCAGCCGCTCTCGCGGTACAGGCTGGCGGCGGCCTGCTCCATCAGCGCCCGGATCCGGGCCAGGTCCTCACCGTAGGAGACCGGGTAGTCGATGACGGCGCGGGACCAGCCTTGCGACTCATTGCCCACGCTGTCGATGGTGCCGTTCCTGATGTGCCAGACCACCCCGTTGACGTCCCGCAGCCGGGTGGTGAGCAGCGTCATCGCCTCCACCGTGCCGGTGGCGACCCCGGCGTTGACCGTGTCGCCGACCCCGTAGTGGTCCTCGACCAGCATCAGCAGGCCCGCCAGGTAGTCACGGACCAGGTTCTGCGCGCCGAAGCCGAGGGCCACGCCGAGCACCGCGGTGCTGGCCAGCAGCGGGGCCAGGTTGAAGCCGAGGATGCCGAGGATGGTCAGGGCCGCGATGCCGAACACGATGACCGAGACCGCGCTGCGCAGGATCGAGCCGAGGGCCCGGGATCGCTGCGCCCGGCGCTCATTGCCGGTCATGTGCACGGCCGCCTTCTGCACGCGGCCGGCCGGGGTCGCCGGCAGCGCCGCCGTCGCCGCCCGCTCGGTGACCTTGTTGATCAGGCGGTTGAAGATGGCCCGCACGAACAGCGCCAGCACCAGCACGAACGCGATCCGCCCGGCCTGGCTGGCCGGGCCGGCCAGGTAGACCTTGACGACCTGGGTGGCGGTCGTGCTGTGGCTGAGGTCCCAGGCGAGCCGGCAGGCGATCCCCGGGTCGTTGCCGCAGTTGCCCGTCAGCGTGCCCGGCACGTTGGCCACGGTGAAGCCGGTGGCGTGGAACACAGAACTCCTTCCGACGGGTGCCACTCCACGCGAGGCTACCGGCGGGGTTGGTCCTCAGGGGGGAGCTTCCCGCAGGACCCTGAGGTCGGTGTCACGGTCAGTGACGGTGCGCTCTCCTTGCGTGCGGTGAAGATCAGGTTGGGCCCGACCCGCAGGGTGATCGCGGCGAAGCCGACGGTCTGCAGCCGGGTGAGGAACGCGGCCGGCTCGACCGGGTTATAGGTGTCGCCCACGTGGAAGTGGTGCAGGCCGTCGCTGGGCAGGCTGTCCGAGCCGAGGAACACCCCGCCCGGCCGCAGCACCCGGAACGCCTCGGCCAGCACCTGGTCCTGCGCGGCGCGGGTGGGCACGTGGTGCAGCATCGTGCAGGTGACGACGGTATCGAAGGACGCGTCCGGGTAGCCAAGACCCGGATTGCCCAGCGCGGCGGCATCGCCGCATGCCACCTCGACGTTGGTGCCCGCGTATCTGTCCGCCAGCCGGGCGGCGGCCTCCTCTTCCTGCTCGACCACGACCAGCCGGCGGACCCGGTGCCGCAGCCAGTCGGTGGCCGCGCCCGGCCCCGGCCCTAGTTCGAGCAGGTCGGCGCCGAGCTCGACGCCGGCCGTCGCCTGCGGCAGTACCTCGTCCTGGATGTGCGCGGCCCACTGGCGGCTCGGCATCAGCTTCGCGTGGTTTTCGTTCACGCGCCCGACGCTAGGCCGCCGGGCAGCCCCGGGGATAGCGCGTAAGCTGCCATGTTGTGTCGCGAGCCGGACAAGGTCCCCGGCGAGAAGAAACCGGGGCGGCGGTCTTCGTCGCGACCTTTCCCATGCCGGCGGGCACCCGTTTCGACTGGCATACCCACGAGGACCACCAGCTGGCCTGGGCGGCGAGCGGGGTGCTCACCGTGCTGACCGCCGGGGATGAAGGGACCACCTGGGTGCTGCCGCCGACCCGGGCGCTGTGGATCCCGGCCGGGCTGCCGCACGAGACCGCCTCCGACGGCGGCCGGGCCACCATGCGCTCGCTGTACATCAGGCCTGGGCTCTTCCCGGTCAGCTGGACCGGGTCCCAAAATGCCGGCCAGCCCACCCCGGTCGCGGCCAGCCCGCTGCTCGCCGAGCTCATCGGGTACCTCGGCGAACCGGATCTCGACGCCGGCCGCCGCGCGCGCGCCGAGGCGCTGCTCGCCGACCTGCTCGCGCCGGTGCCGGTGACCACGATCGGAGTCCGGCTGCCGTCCGCGGTGACCGCCCGGCGGGTGGCGCGGGCGCTGCGGGCCGACCCGGCGGACCGGCGCACGCTGCGCGAATGGGGCCGCGAGGTGGGCGCAAGCGAGCGCACCCTGGCCCGTGCGTTCGCGGCCGAGGCGGGCGTGCCGTTCGGCCGCTGGCGGACCCTGCTGCGGCTGCAGGCGGCGCTGTCCATGCTCGCCGCCGGCGAGCCGGTCAGCCGGGTGGCGGGCCGGGTCGGCTACGACACCCCGAGCGCGTTCGTGGCCGCGTTCCGCCGCGAGACCGGCCAGACCCCCGGGTCGTTCTTCAGATCCTGAGCCCGGTGTGCCGCGCGGCGAACGCCAGCGTGTCCCCGGCCAGCTCGGCCGTCCGGCTCACCGCCCGCGCCCCGTGTCCGACCTGGCCCTCGGCGCGCAGCAGCACCGGCCGCCCGGACGAGGTGGCGTGCTGCAGCGCGGCGCACATCTTGTACGCGTGCACCGGGTCCACCCGGGTGTCGTTGGTGAACACGGTAAACAGCACGGCCGGGTACTGCGTCCCTGGCACCACGTGATGGTACGGCGAGTAGGCCAGCAGCCAGCCGAGCTGCTCGGCGTCCGAGGCGGTGCCGTACTCGACGTTCCACGTCTGCCCGAGCCCGAACCGCTCGTACCGCACCATGTCCAGCAGCGGCGCGGAGCAGATGACGGCGGCGTACAGGCCGGGCCGCTGCGTCAGTGCCGCGCCGACCAGCAGGCCGCCGTTCGAGCCGCCGGAGATGGCCAGCTGCTTCGCCGTGGTCCACCCGTCGCGGATCAGCGCCTCGGCGGCAGCGTGGAAGTCATCGAAGACGTTCTGCTTGCGGTCGAGCATCCCGGCCCGGTGCCATTCCTCGCCCTCCTCGCTGCCCCCGCGCAGGTTGGCGATCGCGTACACGCCGCCCGCCGACACCCAGGCCAGGACGTTCGGCGAGTACGCGGGCGTGAGGCTGATGTCGAAGCCGCCGTAGCCGTACAAGATGGCCGGCCGGGGGCCCGCAGGAGCGTCGTCCGAGCTGATGACGAGCATCCGCACCGCGGTCCCGTCCTTGGACTGGTATGTCACCTGGCGCGCCGTTACGGCCGGGACCTGGACGCTGCCCGGCGCCGTGGCCCAGGTAGTCACCGACGAATCCCGTGCGTCGAACCGCAGCACCACCGAGGACGTCGTGTAGTCGGTATACCCGAACCAGGCCTCGTGGCCGCCCTCGGGACGCTCGCTGGCCCCGCCCGCGCTGCCCAGCCCGGGCAGCGGCACCTGCCCCGCCTGCTTGCCGGTGACCAGGTCGTGCACGGTGATCTCGCTGAGCGCGTGCCTGGTCCATTCGGCCAGCAGAACCGGCCGGCTGAGTTCGGCGCCGTCCAGGATCGCGTACCCGCGCAGTACCGCCTCCGGATCCTGCCCGATCAGGTCCCTCCAGGTCGCGGGGCCGGGGTCGGCCGGGTCGGTCACCGCGATCCGGCCCCGGGGCGCATCCGCGTCGGTGAACACGTAAAGCCGCCCGTCCCGGCCGATCCGGACGCCGGTCTGCGCGTCGACCCCCTCCTGGATCACGCGCAGGTCGGGTGAGGCGGGGTCGGACTCGGGCAGGTCGGCGATCCACAGGTCGTTGCGCGGCGCGGTGCCCCGCGACGCCGAGATGGTCAGCCACCGCCCGTCCCGGCTGACCGAGACGGAGTAGTAGTCGGTCTTGTCCCGCCCCGAGCCGAAGATGAGCACGTCCTCGTCCGCGGGGGTGCCGATCTGGTGCAGGTAGACCCGCCGGTGGTACTGGCTCTCCCCGTCCGGCACGGCCGAGGGCGGCAGCCTGCGGGTGTAGTAGAAGCCCTTGCCGCCGGGCAGCCAGGCCACGTTCGAATACCGGCAGCGGTCGATCGGCCCGTCCACCAGGGAGCCAGTGGTGACGTCGATCACCCGCAGCAGGGATTCCTCGTCGCCGCCCTCGGACAGCTGGTAGGCCAGCGTCCGCCCCTCCTTGTCCGGCTGCCAGGCGTCCAGCGTGGTCAGCCCGGACGAGTCGATGACCATCGGGTCGATGAGCACCTGCTCAGGCCCGTCGCCCAGCCGCGTGCACAGCACGCCATGCTCGGCGCCGGGATCGCGCCTGGTGAAGAAGGACCGCTCGCCCCGCCAGGCCGGCGCCCCAACGTACCCGGTGCTCAGCAGCTCGCGCACCCGGGCCGCCAGCCGCTCCCGGCCGGGCAGCTCATCGCGGCAAGCCAGGAATACCTCATCCTGCGCCGTCAGCCAGCTGGCCCGTTCGGCGCTCGTGTCGTCCTCCAGCCACCGGTAGGGGTCGCTGATCTGATGCCCGCCGATGTCCTCGGTCAGGTTGAGCCGGCGCGCCTGGGGATAACCGAACTCATTCATGCTCGCACTTTACGGTCTCCGGCAACTAGTAGGCTTATGAGGTGGCGGATGCGCGTACCAGGCGACACACTGGGAGCATGGGGTTCAGATAGACGGTCGGCGCCAGCGGGAGGTGCGGTGCGACGAGTGCTGCTGCTCAACGTGACGTATGAACCGCTGACGACTGTGGGTTTGCGCCGAGCCGTGTGCCTCGTGCTCGGCGGCAAGGCCGAGGTCGTGCACGACGACGCGGCGGGCGGGGTACTGCACGCCGCCACCGTGGCCCTGGCGACGCCGTCGGTGATCCGGCTGAGCCGCTATGTGCGCGTCCCGTACCGCAACCGGGTGCCGCTGACCCGGGCCGCGCTGATGCGCCGGGACAACTACAAGTGCGCCTACTGCGGCCGTCGCGCCGAGACCATCGACCACGTGGTCCCGCGGAGCCGCGGCGGCCAGCACGTCTGGGAGAACTGCGTCGCGTCCTGCACCATCTGCAACCACCGCAAGGCCGACCGGCTGCTCGAGGAACTCGGCTGGACGCTGGCGGTGCCGCCAGTGGTACCACGCGGCGCCCACTGGAGGCTAGTGGGCGCGCACCACGACGGCGACCCCCAGTGGGCCGCTTATTTGCGTGAGCCCTCTGCCGCCTTAGGATCAGCTGCTGCCTGAGCGCCGCCGCGCCCGAGCGCCGGAGTTACGATGCCGGTGGAGGTCTGGCCGATGAAAAGGGAAATCTTCGCCGAGGAACACGACGCGTTCCGTGACATGGTGCGGGCCTTCATCGCGAAGGAGATCACGCCCTATCACCAGCAGTGGGAGCGGGACGGGATGGTGTCCCGCGACGTGTGGTACGCCGCGGGCCGGGCCGGGCTGCTCGGCATCCACATCGACGAGCGGTACGGCGGCGGCGGCCAGCCCGACTACCGGTACTACGTGGTGCTGAACGAGGAACTGGCCCGCGCGGGCGCCACCGGCCCGATGTTCCAGCTGCACAACGACATGATCGGGCCGTACCTGGACCGGCTGTGCACGCCGGAGCAGCGGGAGCGCTGGTTTCCCGGCTACTGCTCGGGGGAGTTCATCACGGCGATCGCGATGACCGAGCCGGAGGCGGGCAGTGACCTGCAGGGGATACGTAGCACCGCGGTTCGTTCGGGTGATCACTACGTGCTGAACGGCCAGAAGACGTTCATCTCCAACGGCCAGATCTCCGACCTCGTCATCGTGGCGGCGCGCACCGATCCGGCCGCCGGCCACCGGGGGATCAGCCTGCTGGTGGTCGAGCGCGGCATGCCCGGCTTCTTCCGCGGCCGGAACCTGGACAAGCTCGGCATGCATGCGCAGGACACCTCCGAGCTGTTCTTCACCGCTGTCCGGGTGCCTGTCGCGAACCTGCTCGGCGCCGACGGCGGGGGGTTCATCGCGCTCATGCAGAACCTGCCGCGGGAGCGGGTCACGATCGGCGTCACCGCGCTGGCCATCGCTGAGCAGGCGCTGGCCGACACGCTGGCCTATGCCAAGGAGCGCCAGGCGTTCGGCCAGCCGATCGGGAAGTTCCAGCACAACCGGTTCCTGCTGGCCGAGATGGCGACCGAGATCGCGGTCGCGCGGGAGTTCACCGACCGCGCGATCATGGAGCACTGCGCCGGCCGGCTGACCACCGACGAGGCGTCCATGGTCAAGTGGTGGAACACCGAACTGTGCAACCGGGTCACCGACCGCTGCGTCCAGCTGCACGGCGGCTACGGCTATATGCACGAGTACGCGGTGGGCCGGTTCTGGGCCGACAGCCGCGTCCAGTCGATCTTCGGCGGCACCACCGAGATCATGAAAGAGATCATCGGCCGGGGCCTCGGACTGTAGGCCCCGAGCTGGCCCTCTACGAATCATGTGCTCGCGATTTCTAACACGATGTTAGACGGGATGTCAGAACCGGCAGTCAGCGGCAAATCCGTGCCGGACAGTGGGGTCCGTGGCGCCTTCCCGGCGGGATCATGTTCGGGTCGGGCGGTCGCGCCCGGGCAAGTCCCTGGCCGTTACCCTGGCTGACGGGTCAGCAGATGCCCTGAGGATCAAGGCCAAGCAAAACCGAGCCTCCCGATCGCGAAGCCGAGTGATGCACGTCAGCGTCCAGAAGTCCATCAGGACGATGTGGCGCGCAGCGCGGCGGGGCCGAGTAGCCGGAGTTGAGCCACTCGGGACCCCGCCGAGCGAGGGCGTATGCACACGTCCGAGCAGTGGTCTAGCGCAGTGACCGGAACGCCGCGCGGACCTCGGCGGCGAACAGCACCGGCTCCTGCCAGGCGGCGAAGTGGCAGCCCCTGTCCACCTCGTTGAAGTAGACGAGATTGGGGTAGGCCCGCTCGACCCAGCTCCGCGGAGCCTGGTAGATCTCATGCGCAAAGACGCTCACGGCGGCCGGGATGGAGACGTTCTTGGCGTCGAAGAAGCCGTACGTGTTCTCCCAGTAAAGACGACCCGAGGATACCGCCGTGTTCGTCAGCCAGTAGAACGTGACGTTGTCCAGGACATCGTCGCGGGTCAGGTCCCCGACCGGGTGTCCGGCGAAGGCGGCTGCGATGTCCTGGTAGCTGCGCGCGTCGTGGTTGATCATCCACGCGGCCAGGCCGACGGGTGAATCCGCCACTCCGTAGAGCGTTTGCGGCTGCGTCGCCATTTCCGCGGCGTAACCGATGCCCGCGCTGTAGAGGAAGTTCAGCTGCTCCCACGCGCGCTGCTCGCCGGCGGACAGGCCCGCTGGCGCCGGGGCGCCGGTCACGAACCGGATCGCCTGGGAGATCTCGGGCGGGACCGCGCCGGGCATGTTGGTGTGCATGCCCGCCAGTTCCGGCGGTGCCTGCACCGCCATCACGTCCGTGACGACCGCGCCCCAGTCGCCGCCTTGCGCCACGAACCGGGTGTAGCCGAGGCGCCTCATCAGCTCCGTCCAGGCGCGTGCCATCCGGTCGGGGCCCCAGCCGGTCTCCCGGGGCTTGCCGGAATACCCGTAGCCCGGCATCGACGGGATCACCACGTCGAAGGCGTCCGCTGCGCTCGCGCCGTGGGCGGTGGGATTGGTGAGCGGGTCGATGATCTTCAGCAGCTCGATGACCGAACCGGGCCACCCGTGCGTGATGATGACCGGCAGCGCGTTTTCATGCCCCGAGCGGACGTGGATGAAGTGGATGTCGAGCCCGTCGATCTCCGTCATGAAGTGCGGCAGGGCGTTCAGTTTCGCCTCGCACTTGCGCCAGTCGTAGTCTGTCGCCCAGTAGCGGGCGAGTTCCTGGACCACCTCCAACTGCACGCCCTGCGAATGATCGGCGACGAGCTCCTGGTCGGGCCAGCGGGTGGCCCTGATGCGCGCCCGCAGCGCCTCGAGTTCCGCCTCGGGGGTGACCGGGACCGTGAATGGCCGGATCGCTGTCGCGCCCGCTGAGGTTTCAGTCGTGGCAGACATTTGGGGCTCCCTTCTCCGTAGGTTGGACTACGACACGAAGCCTGCTCGTCTCCTCTCCACTCCGCGCCAGTAAATGACCCTGGGTCTGTTACCTGGGTTAGTCACTGGGTTACTCCCTGGCGGTAGCGCTCCCCGGGCGTCATCGGCGCCTGAATCTGGACAGCTGGCCGAACGCGCCTAAAATCGACGCCTGACATCAGACCGGGATCAGCCATGAGTTGGGGCCGCCCAGTGCGTTCGCCAGCTCCCGCCGGGAACGGATGCCGAGCTTGGTGAACACGTTGCGCAGATGCCACTCGACGGTCCGCGAGCTGAGGAAGAGCCGCGCGGCGATCTCCGGATTGGACAGCCCATCGCGGGCGAGCCGCGCGATCTGCCGCTCCTGGGCGGTCAGATCGTCGCGCGTTTCGACCGTCCGCTTGCGCACCTTCTCGCCCGTCGCCTGAAGCTCCTTACGTGCGCGCTCAGCGAACGCCTCCATCCCGATCGCGACCAGCATCTCGTGGGCCGTGCGCAGCTGCTTGCGCGCGTCGACCCGGCGATTCTCGCGGCGCAACCACTCGCCATAGAGGAGGTGAGCGCGGGCGACCTCCGGACGGAGCCGGGTGCGCCTCAACCGCTCGATCGCCTCTCGATACAGCTCGTCGGCGGCCGCTCCGTCGCTCAGCAGCGCCCGGCAGCGCGCTTCGACGCCGAGCGCGAAGTCGGTGCCGCAGGGTTGTGTCGTCATCGCCAGCCGCTCGAGCGCATCGCGGGCAAGCCCAGCGTCCCCCCCGCGTACGGCTGCCTCGACAAGCTCGGGCAGCACCCACGTGGGTATCCAGTGGTTGAGGGCGTTGGACGTGGCTCGCCGGGCCGCCGATGCAGCCTCCTCGTAGTGAGCGAGGCCGTTGTACAGGACCGCGGCCGCCCAATACGCCCGCAGAGCCGTCGTTCCCTGCCCTCCGAATTGCTCGATCGCGCTCGCTATCGCTGCGGATGCCTCGCCTTCCCTGCCCTGCAGTGCGCGGAGCCGCAGCAAGGTGTAGGGCGGGAAGCGGCTCCCGGTCACCGCCGCCACGCTATCGATCTCCGCGACGAGCGAGGCGGCACCCGCGAAGTCACCCGTCCACACGATTCCCATTCCCAGATACGTGAGGTGGATCGGCAGTGCCGCAAGCGCGCCGGCGTCGCGGACGACCTGGACCTGTCGCGTGCAGCTCGCGAGCCAGCCCTCGTGGTCCCACACGGCTGCGCTGGCGCCCGCGGTCGTCCAACCCCACCGCAGGACGTCCTCCACGGGAATGTTGGCGACCGCCAGCACTGCTCGCTGCAACGTCGGGGTCGCGGCGGCGTGTCCCTGGGTGATCAGCAGAGCGAAGCCGTCAAGCATCAGGTCGCGTGGACGCGGAGCACCCGGCGGCGAAGGGAGTGCCCGCACCGCGCGGCAGATCTCCACCAGGACGTCCCGCGCGGCGACATCCTCCGCCAGCCCCGCCGCGCCCCAGGCGGTCAGGTAGGTTTCGCGCGCGAGGTCCAGGTCGAACGACTCGAGCCGGGTCGCCGCCTTCAGCAGCAGCGGGGGAGCATCGCTCCAAAGACCCGCGGCGAAGGTGACGTGGGCACGCAGTAGGTCGACCAGAGCGCCCTGGAACTCATCGAGCGGCCCGGCCTCCGCCGTGGCAGCCAGCCCGAGAGCCGCGTCGAATTCGCCGGCCTGCAAGCTCGCCTGCGCCGCGGCCAGAGCGCGAACCGCCCGCCGCACCGGGTCCTTGGTCAACGCCACGGCACGCCGCAGGAACGCCGCCGCGGCAGCGAGCCCGCCGCGCGCCTGCGCCCGGCCAGCCGAGCGCTCGAGCTCCAAAGCAACTTCCTCGTCAGGCCCCGCGGCGGCCGCCGCCAGATGCCACGCACGACGGTCCGGATCGGCCTCTCGATCGGTCGCTTCTGCCAACGCCAAATGGACCGCGCGGCGATCTTCGGCCGCCGCCGATCGATACATCGCCGAGCGCACCAGCGGATGGCGGAACGTCACGCGCCCGCCGATCGTCAGCAATCCTTCCGCCTCCGCGGCCTCCGCGGCCGCCGGCCCGATACCGAGCCGCTCGGCCGCGCGCCACAGCAGCAGCGGATCGCCGACCGGCTCCGATGCCGCGACCAGCAACAGACGCCGCCCGTCATCAGAGAGCAGCTCCAGACGCCGGACGAAACTCTCCTCGATCCGCCCTGTCAGCGCCTGCGCGCCCAGCAGACCGAAGCCACCCGCCAGCTGCGACGCGGTCAAACCACGCGGCAACTCGAGCAACGCCAGCGGATTCCCCCGCGTCTCGGCGACGATCCGGTCCCTGACTGCCTCATCCAATTTGAACCGCACGGCCGAGCTCAGCAGTGCGCGGGCGTCACCGTCGCTCAGCCCCTGCACCTCCAGTTCGGGCACGTGCCGAAGCTCCTCGCCCGGCTCGCGGGCGCCGAACACGATCCCGACCGGCTCCGCCAGCAGGCGACGGGCGACGAAGGCCAGCGTCAGCGCCGAGGTCTGATCCAGCCACTGCGCGTCATCGACGACACACAGCAGCGGACGCTGCTCGGCCACCGCCGCGAACAGGCTCAACACCGCCAACCCGACGAGAAACCGGTCCGGGGCTCCACCGGCGCTCATGCCGAACACGATCTCCATGGCCTGCCGCTGCGGCGCCGGGAGACTCTCGAGCCGGCCGAGCAGCGGCCCGCACAGCTGATGCAGACTGGCGTAGTCCAGCTCCATCTCCGACTCCACCCCAACCGCCCGGACGACCGTCAGATCCGACGCCGGCGCGATCAGGTATTCCAGCAGCGCCGTCTTCCCGATCCCAGCCTCGCCGCGCAGCACCAGCGACCGGCTCTCGCCGCGGCGGATCGCCGAAACCAAGTCATCCAGCAGCGCGCACTCGCTCGCCCGGCCGCGCAGAACCGTGTGCCTGCCCGGTCCGCGAAAACGGCTCTCCATCAGCCACGACCGCGGAAGACCGCCCCGGCGAAGGCGCAGCTCATCCTCGAGCGCCGGGTATGACGGCGATCACAGCGCATGAACAAAGGCCGATCAAAGCGCCCCCGCCTTCAGTTGCTGCTCGATGTAGTCGGCCTGGCGCAGCGCCAGCGCGACGATCGTCAGCGTCGGGTTCGCCGCCGCCGCGGTCGTCATCACGCTGCCATCGGACACGAGCAGGTTCGGCACGTCGTGCGCCCGGCCGAACTCGTTCACGACGCCGTCCTCCGGACGCGCGCTCATGCGGGCGGTCCCAAGGTTGTGCGTAGTCGGATACGGCGAAACGCGGAATGTGCGCAACGCATCGACGGCGGCGTAAACCGACTCGCCCGCGGCGTAGGCGTGCTCGCGCATCGCCGTGTCATTCAGGTGGTCGTCGACATGCACGTTGGGCACCGGCTGGCCGAACTGGTCGTGCACATCGCGGTTGAGTGTGACCCGGTTGCTCTTCTGCGGCAGGTCCTCGCCCACCAGCCACATGCCGGCCATGTGGTCGTACTGCTCCATGATCGTGGCGAAGTCGCGCCCCCAGGCGCGCGGGCTCAAGAACGTGGACAGGAAGGACGGGCCGAGTGAGAGCAGTTGCATGTAGTAGCCGCCGACGAAGCCGCGCCCGGGGTCGTTGCGCGACTCGTCGGTGACGATGCCCGCCATCGTCTCGCCGCGGTACATCCGTACCGGCTTGTCGAACGTGGCAAACACCGACCCGGTGAGATGGCGCATGTAATTGCGCCCCACCTGGCCGCTGGAGTTAGCCAGCCCGTCCGGGAACAGCGACGAATCGGAGTTCAGCAGCAGCCGCGCGGTCTCGATCGCGTTGCCGGCGATGCACACGACACGCGCCTTCTGACGCTGCTCGCTCCCTTCGGCGTCGACGTAGACGACGCCGGTCACCTTGCCGGAGTCGTCGTGCTCGATCCGGATCGCCATCGACTCGGGCCGGAGGTCAAGCCGGCCGGTCTTCTCGGCCTTGGGGATCTCGGCGGTCAGCGTCGACCAGTGCGCGCGCTGCTTGTCGCCCTGGTAGTTGAAGCCGTCCTGGATGGTCGCGGGGCGCCCGTCGCGCGGCACCGTGTTTACCGCCATCCGGCCCGTGCTGACGCCTGTGTAGCGGGCGCGCTTGGCGCCGTTGCCCATCACCTTGAAGTTGTTGTTGGCCGGCGGTGCCGGGATCCCGTTCGTGCGCGTGACGCCCAGCCGGTCCTCGGCCTTGTCGTAGTAGGGCTCAAGGTCGGACAGGCCGATCGGCCAGTCGAGCAGGCTGGCCCCGTCGATGGGCCCGTGCTCGGAGCGGATCCGGAACTCCCAGTCCTTGAAGCGCACGCAGCAGCCGGCCCAGTGAACGGTCGTGCCGCCGACCGTCTTGCAGGTCCAGGCGGGCAGGTTCGGGAACTCCTCGGCTATCCGCCACGAGCCAGACGTCGTGCGCGCGTCCAGCCAGGCGAGCTGGTTGAGCGAGGCCCACTCGTCGTTGATGAAGTCCTCGGGCTGGTGGTGCTTTCCCGCTTCGACCAGGACGACCTTCGCGCCCCTCTGGCAGAGCTCGCTGGCGAGCGTGCCCCCGCCCGCGCCGGAGCCGATGACGACGATGACGTCGGAGTCGTCGGCCGCGAAGCGGCTGGCCGGCCGGTGGCCGTAGAGCTGAGCGCTCACGAAGCCGCCTCCGGGTCAGGAAGCCAGCCGAGGTCATTGAAACCCCGGTTGATATAGCCGCCCTTGTCGAACGACGGTCCCTCGTAGCCGACCAGCTTCCAGGTGCGCTGGTCGGAGTAGACCTCAACGACTGCGGTCGAGCGCACGAGCTCGAAGAAGTCCGAGCCCTCGATCCCCTTCAGCGTCTCGAGCTGCTCGTCCGCCGAGAGCTCAGCGAACGGCCGGCCTCCGTTGAGCGCGGACACGCCGTCCTCGATCATCCGCGCGGCCCGGGAGTCCTCATGCGCGGCCTCGGCGAGCTTCTCACCGACGCGCGCATAGACGTCGTCCGGCAACGCGTCATGCGGGTACATAGTGCGAGCGGCAGCGGTAATAGTCGCCATGGCCTGACTGCCGAGGGTGTGCTTTTGCGCAGCTCCCTCCACAGGGCAGACACTACGCCTCCGCTAGCACCGTGTCGACGTCGAGCGGGATCCCGGCCCGGCACGTCAGCCCCCTTGTCGCGCTTGCTCAAAGCGGGGTTGCCGCGCTGATCACAGCCGGGCACCGTACATGCATAGGATCGCCGGCATGACACTGCGACCTGTTCTGGTGAACATAAAGGCTCTTGATGACTCGGCGGTCGGCCGGTTCTGGGCGGAGGCGCTCGGCTGGCGTGTTGCCAGCGAGGAACCCGGCGTGACCAACGTTGGACCCGTCGGCTTCGATTGGCTGGACCCGGTCACCGTCTGCGTCGACGTCGTTACCGTCCCGGAACTCAAGACGACAACAAAGAACCGTGTGCACCTCGATCTCGCCACCACCTCTGCGGCCCATCAGGCGGAGTTGGTCGCGCGCCTCCAGGCTCTCGGTGCGACGCCCGCCCACGTGGGCCAGGGCAAAGTGCCGTGGACGGTCCTCGCCGACCCGGAGGGCAACGAGTTCTGCGTGCTGGAGCCCCGGGAGATCTACCGGGACACCGGGCCGATCGCCCGGGTGGTGGTCGACTGTGCGGATCCGCAGGCCATGGCCCGGTTCTGGGGTGAGGCGATGGACTGGACCCTGCATGAGGTGACTGACGATCATGCGGTGTGGCGCTCCGCCAAGGGTGTCGGCCCGTATCTCGAGTTCCTCCGCACTGGCGTGAAGACCGTGCCAGACCGCGTCCATCTTGACCTGGTGCCGGACCCCGGTGACGACAAAGCAGCGGAGGTGGCCCGGCTGCGGGCCCTCGGCGCCACCGACCTCGACCTCGGCCAGGGCGACGTCCCGTGGACGTGCCTGGCCGACCCGGAGGGCCACGAGTTCTGCGTCCTCGCCCGGTCCTGAGGCGGGGAAGCGGGCGCCGTCTCGGCGGCGTGGCTGACGGCTGTTGCCGTTCAGCGAAAGATATTCACGCCCAGGACAGGCAGGATGATCTTCGCCTGGGCGATGAAGTACTCCATGTCCCAGATATCGGCTTCAGCCTGCGGGAGAGGTACCGGAGCGGCGCCGTTGCCGGCCGGTACGGGCGAGCGTTCCGCCGTAGGGGTGGCCGCTCAGGGCGGCGCCAGCAGCCAGCCGAGCGCGATGGGGAGTTGCTGTTCCCACCACAGGTGGTCGTGGCCGCCGATCCATTCCTCGTGGCGGCAGGGGAGTCCGGCTCTTTGCAGCCGCTGCGCCCACTGCCGGGTAGCCCGCCGGAAACCCGGTTCGAGAGTGCCGGCCGCGAGGTAGTGCCGGATCCGGGCCGAGCGGGCCTCGCGGCTGATCCGCTGCGGCACCACGCCGGAGCTGAACGCGGCCACCGCCGTGAGAAGGTCCGGCCGGCGTTGCGCGGCGGCGATCGCCCAGGCGCCGCCGTTGGAGAACCCGGCGGCGACCCAGGGCCCTTCGGCCGGGCCGAACTGCCCGCCCGACCAGGAATGACCTCGCCGGTGACGAAACGAAGATGCGCGGCGAAGCGCCGCCGGCTGACGCCAGGCAGGTATTCCTGGGCGCGCCGGTCGGGCCAGGAACCGGCTGGGCTGGCGGCATTGTGCACCCCGGCCAGCAGGACCGGCGGGACGGCGCCGGCCAGGATCGCGGACTCCAGGGTCCGGGCGAACCCGGATGCCGATTCCCCGTCCGCAAGCACGCAGCCGGCCAGCGGCCGGGCGGGCCCGGGCGGGCCCGGGCGGGCGGTAGACGGTCACCCGCCGCGGCGCGCCGAGCGCCGCGCTATCCAGGGTGTGCTCTTCGACCGTACCGCGCAGCCGCCGGGCGGGCACGGCGGCAGGTGCCCGCGGTCCGCGCCACACTAGCGGCTCCGTCAGCTGCGCGGGCCAGTCACCGCCCGCCAGCCGGGGCATGACCGCGATGGTGATCACTGCCTCCTGCAGGCGGCGTATGCGCAGCGACGCCTCCCACAGGTCATCGGCGCCGGCCACTGGCCACAGCCGTGGCTGTACGCCGGCGCCGAGCTGAACCTCCTCCGCCTGGCCCTGCCACAGCACGTGCAAGATGTCGCCCTCGGCCCACACGGCCAGCGGCGGCCCAGCCAGCCGGTCACGCAGCTCAGCAGGGTCGCGCGCCTGCCACACCCGCACCACGTCCTGGCCATCGGGCAGGACACCAGCGGCGTACCGGGCGGCGGCGCGGCTCCGGTTGCCAGCCAGCAGCGCCCGCCAGCGGCCCGCGATCGTCTCCCGGCCGGCCGCTGCCCGTTCGGCGTCGGTGACCGACGGATCGCCGCACGGGATCTCCTCGCCGGCCTCCTCGAAGGTCCACACGGCAAGCCGATCCCTGCCAGACGGGGCGCTCATATGCCCGCAATATAGCTGCCGGAGGTGATTCCGGCCTACCAATGCCGTACCGGCGAATCTTGTCACATGCCAGGTCCGGTGAGAACCATAAGCCGGGACGACCTTGCCGGAGCCCCGCAGACGAAGTGGAGAGTTCAGCCGAGGTAGACAATGACCACGGCGGATGTACGACAGTCGTGGCGGTGGCTGGCCCGGACGTTCCGGAGACGGCAATCTCGTTACCAAACGTTACCGCCGACCCAGGAACGTGTGTGCGATATCCGCCTTCGGAGCTCTGCCTAGGCAGCGGCGAGTATCACGGCCCTTGTCCTGCCCGCCGACTCGAACCCTGGCCACGGACACGGACGTCGCGCCTTGACGAGAGGTGCCGTACAGCGCCCCGGCCGGGAGCCGGGACGCCGTACGGGGAATGCCTATCCGACGTTGGCCGGGACGATGCGCGGCTCGAACTCGAACAGATTGGGGTCGTCCGGGTTGATCGTGGCGCTCACCCAGTGGGTCTGACGGGCGCCGAAGGTCTCGACGCGCGTGAAATTCGCGAGCACGCCGCCGCTCGGCAGAGTGATCGGCTTGTCGATCTTGAAGTAGTGCGAGTCGCCGTGCACTAGCACGACCTGGCCGGGGAAGGCCATCGTGTTGGTGCGGAGGGCGCTGACGTAGTCCGGGAACGCGTCCCAGTCGTGAGGGTTTGTGAGGTGCTGCTCGTTGTTGAAATTCGGGTCGGCCTGCCAGTCGATCAGGATGCCCTTCGCGCCGATCTGCTTGGCGTACGCGAAGCCCTCGCCGAGCCAGTGGAGGTCAGCCGCCTTGCGCGCGATCTCCTCGTCCCGCTGGCGCTGGATCTCCGCGTCGCTGCGGACGACGACAGCGCCGCTCTCGGCGTCGGTTTCGGGGTAGGGGTAGTTGTCGTTCGAGCCCTGGACATTCAGCCCGATGTAGACCACGGGCCCGTAGACCCAGCGGACATTTTCCGAGTAGCGTGCATACTGGTCGTCCTCGCTCGACTCGCGAGTGAGCGTGAGGGTTTTTTCGCCGAGGCTCTGGTGTCGTAAGCCGCCGGTAGGCTCGCCGGCATGGCGGGCAGGTTTGATGCGGGTGAGGCGTTGCGGGCCGGGCTTGATGATCGCCGGCAGGCCTGGGAGTTCATCCGGCGGTTCGCTGCGGAATGGACCACGCCGCTGGCGCCCGGTGACGGGGTCAGCCGTGATACCTGGCGCGCTGCCGAGCAGCGCATCGGCGCTGAGCTGCCCGCCGCGTTGCGGGAGGCTTACCTGCTGTTCGGCAGGCGCCCCGACCTGACGGCCAGGCAGGACCGGCTGGTCCCCCCGCGCGAGCTCGGCTTGGACGATCTGGGCACCGCCGTGGTGTTCCGCGTCGAGAACCAGTACTGCGCCGAATGGGGCGTGGCGGCAGCCGACCTGGCCAGCACCGATCCGCCGGTGTACGTCCGGGACCGGAGCCGCGGCGGCTGGGAGCCGTTCCTGGACCGGGTGTCGGTGGCGTGCGTGGAGATGGTGCTGAGCGAGGTGCTGCTCGGGGCGGGGAAGCTTGGCAATGCGTGCCCGCTGCCTGGCGAGCTGATCACGGTGGTCGAATCCGCCTACGAGCAGATGGCGTTGCCCGAGTATCCGGTGTGGGTCGGCGATGACATCATGGTGCGCTGGTTCTCCGCGCCGGGCAAGCTGCTGCGCATGGACGGGCGCGGGTCGTATTGCTGGCTGTTGGTACGGGGCAGGACCCCGGCCGACCTGGAATTGATCTGCGCGGCGATCCCCGGGCCCTGGGTCTCAGCGCAGGGAACTATCGAAGTATCTGACCTGCCTGATCACCTTATGTAAGCATGCCCGGCAGCCCGCTTCGGGAGCTCGCGCGCTGGCGCCGCTGCCACATCCGGTGAGTTGCCTCTGATGCGGGAGACAAGCCGCCCATCGGCCCGTCTCCCGCTGGTAACGGGTGAAGTCATGGCGGCGGAAGAAGACCTGGGGACGAAGTTCGCCCGGTGGCAGCGCGGCCAGGTGTGCATCCGCGTGCTGTTCAGGTCGTTACAACCGAATGTTCATCTGGCCATGGTTTCCCCGGGTTTGCTGTGATCCGTAGTCTCGGTGGCGATCGAGGGGGGTCCGCCAGCTAGCGGAGGCTGCTGTAATGTCCATATCGGCACGGAGTCTGCTTGCCCTTACTGTCGCCGGCGCTTGGGCGGTGAGCGGAATGTCTCCGGCTCTCGCGTCGCCCGCCCCGGCGGCGTCCGGCCATTATGACCACGTGTTCGTCATCGTCGAGGAGAACCACGGCTTCACCGACGTGATCGGGAATCCAGCTGCTCCCAACCTCAACGCGCTTGCGTCTCAGTACGGCGTGGCGACCAGCTATTACGCGGTGTCGCACCCGAGCGAGCCGAACTATGTCGCGCTGCTGGGGGGCAGCACGTTCACCGTGGCCTCCGACAACGCCTACTACGTCAACCGGGTGGTGGCGCCAAGCCTGATCAGCGAGCTCGACCAGGCCGGGATCAGCTGGAAGGCCTACCTCCAGGGGCTGCCGCACCCGGGTTACCAGGGCATCTGCTATCCGGCGAACTGCAACGGCGCCCCGGACAAGGATCCGCTGTACGTGTCGAAGCACAACGCCATCGCCAACCTCACCTCGTCGCTGAATCCGGCCGACTGGTCGCGTCAGGTTCCCGTGCAGCGGCTCGCCGCCGACCTGCGCGGCGGCCACGTGCCCGCCTTCAACTGGGTGATCCCCGATGAGTGCCACGACCAGCATGGCGATCCGCCGTACTGCATCGACTCCGGCACCCCCGGCGGCAAAGATCCGCAGGACCAGCGCCTGGTGGCCGTCGGTGATCAGTACCTGGGCCAGCTGGTGGCAGAGATCACCGGCGCCAGCTTCTGGGCTAAGGGCAACAACGCCATCGATATCGTCTATGACGAGGGTGACGACAACACAGGCGGCGGCGGCCGGGTCGCCGACGTGGTCGTCACCAGCCACGGCCCGCGGCACCTGCATGATCCCGCGACCTACAGCCACTACTCGCTGCTGCAAACGATCCAGCGCAATTTCGGCCTGGCCTGCCTGCAGAACACGTGTGACACCGCGAAGGTCAAGCCGCTGACGCCGCTGTTCGCCGTCACAGGCTCGGCCGCGTCCGCATTCAAGCCGCTAGCCGTGCCCGAGATCGCCGCGCCGTCGCCAGCGCCGACCGAGCCGGTCAGGTACACCACCGACAGATCGGCGAGCGGAGGATGGGCGGTCCAGCCCGCCCCGGCCCTTGGCGCCGGGGACAACACCTACGGCGCCGTGGCCGCGATCTCGCCGTCTGACGTCTGGGCGGTCGGCAACTTCCTCCCTGACACCCCGGCTAGCAACCAGGACGCCACTCTGGCCACTGCGGCGCACTTCGACGGAAAACGGTGGACTCAGACACCGGTGCCCGATTCGGGGCCGAACGTCAACACGCTGTTCGGTGTCGCCGCCACACCCGGCAAGGCGTGGGCGGTCGGCATGGCCCTCAACAGCTCGTATCAGGCCCACAGCCTGATCGAAGCCTGGGACGGCAGCGCCTGGCACATCGCCGCAACGCCCAAGCTCGACACCCAGCGCGACACTTTGTACTCGGCGGTCGCCCTGTCCGCCCGCGACGTCTGGGCTGTCGGCCACCAGCAGAGCCAGGACGGCACCTACGGTACGTTGATCGAGCACTGGGACGGCGCCAGGCCCGGCCGCTTGTCGAGCACCTGCTCGGCGGCGTCTGGACCGCGGAGCAGCCAGCCGGGCTCGGCTCCGGGTTCTCCAACGTCACCGGCGTGGCCTATTCCGGCGGAACCATCTGGGCGGTCGGTTCGGCCCTGGACCAGGCCAGCGGAAACCAGCTCACTCTGGTCGCACGCAATAGCGGCACCGGCTGGCAGCAGGTACCCGCGCCGAACCCCGGGACGGGCGACAAGGTTCTCGGCGGGATAGCGGCAGCCGGCGACACCGTGTGGGCCGTCGGCTACTTCAAGACCGATACCGGACGCAGCCCGCTGATCGAGCTGCACCTGTCCAAGTAACCCAGGTCAGTACAGGCGACGGGCAGCCCCGCTCCGGTCCGTTCCCAGAACAGTACGGCTCGCAGCACATTGCAGCCGGGTTCCCGCATCGCTGAACCATGTCAATGCGGTGGGCGCGGCCGAGAGTCACCCGGCTGGTCAGGCTACCTGCCAAGGTGGACGCCAAGGACGTCACCGCCAGATCAGGGCGTGGTCAGGCCGGGCGCGGATCGGACAGCACCACGATGGAACGAGGGCTGACGGTGACGTGATCGCCGGGTTCTCGCGGCGCGATCGCGGAGCTGCCGGGTGCCGCCGGGTCGTAGGTGTCGATATCGATACGCCACGATGCCTGCTCCCTGGTGGCTGGCAGGACGAACTCAAGCGGTTCCCACCAGGCGTTGGCGAGCACCAGAAAGTCGTCATCGAGCAGTGGCGTGCCGTCAGCGGCGCGGTCGGGGTCGTCAGATCCGTCCAGGTAGAGCCCGACGGCCAGGGCGCTCTCGTCCGACCAGTCAGCGGCCGTCATCTCGGTGCCCGCGGGAGTGAACCAGCGCAGCTCGGATGCTTCCGTTCCGGACAGGAAACGGCGGCGGCGGAACACCGGGTGTGCCTTGCGGAACGCGATAAGCCGCTTGGTGAAATCCTGCAGCTGAGTGTCGGTCTGCGCCCAGTCAACCCAGGCGATCTGGTTGTCCTGGCAGTAGGCGTTGTTGTTGCCCTGCTGGGTCCGGCCCATCTCGTCACCGCCGAGCATCATCGGCACGCCGAACGACAGCAGCAGGGTGGTGAGCATGACCCGAGACTGGCGCGCTCGCAGGGCCAGCACATCGGGATCGTCGGCCGGGCCCTCCGTCCCGCAGTTCCAGGACCGGTTGTCGCTGGTTCCGTCCCGGTTGGACTCGCCGTTGGCCTCGTTGTGCTTGTCGTCGTAAGAGACGAGGTCCCGGAGGGTAAAGCCGTCGTGGACGGTGATCAGGTTCACCGACGCGGTGGGCCGGCGGCGGTCGCCCGCGTACAGGTCCGACGACCCGCAGAAGCGGGTGGCGAACTCGCCGAGGCCGACGGCGTGGCTGCGCCAGAAGTCGCGCATCGTGTCGCGGTACTTACCATTCCACTCGCGCCACCGCGGCGGGAACCGGCCGAGGTCGTAGCTGTCGAACTGGCCGACATCCCACGGCTCGGCGATCAGCTTGGCCCTGGACACCACCGGATCCTGGGCGACCAGGTCGAAGAACGCTGACACTTGCTCGAAGCCGCCGTCCTGGCGGCCGAGCGTGGTGGCCAGGTCGAACCGGAAGCCGTCGACGTGCATCTGGGTCAGCCAGTAGCGCAGCGAGTCCATGATCAGCTGTAGCGTCACCGGATCGCCGGCGTTCAGCGAGTTGCCACAGCCGGTCGTATCGACGTAGCGGCTCGGATCGCTGTCATCGAGCCGGTAGTACGCCGGATTGTCCAGGCCGCGGTAGCACAACGTCGGGCCGAGGTGATCGCCCTCCGCGGTGTGGTTGAACACCACATCGAGCAGCACCTCGAGCCCGGCCGCGTGCAGCGCGTCCACCATGGCCTTGAACTCGTCCACCTGGCCGCCGGGTTTCCCGGCGCGGACCGCCGCCGAGTAGCCCTGGTGCGGGGCGAAGTAGCCGATCGTGTTGTAGCCCCAGTAGTTCGTGAGCCCGCGCTGCAGCAGGAACGGCTCGGGGACGCTTTCGTGTACCGGCAGCAGCTCGACGGCGGTCACCCCGAGGTCGAGCAGGTGGCCGATGGCGGCTTCATGGCCTAGGCCAGCGTAGGTTCCGCGCAGCTCCGGCGGGATCTCCGGATGCCGCATGGTGAACCCCTTGACGTGCAGTTCGTAGATGATCGTGTCGGAGAACCGGTGCCGCGGATGGGTGCCGTCGCGCCAGCGGAATGCGTCGTCGACCACCACCAGGCTTCGTGGCACGCTGGCGGCGGAGTCCCCGGCGCTCGGCGCATCCGGATCCCCGGCGGCGTATCCGAGCACCTCCGGCCCGAACGTGACCGATCCGCTGATCGCCCGCGCGTAGGGATCCAGTAGGAGCTTGGCCGGATTGCAGCGCAGGCCCCGAGCCGGATCGTAGCGCCCGGCGGCCCGGTACCCGTAAGCCTGGCCCTCCCCGATCCCCGGCACGAAGGCGTGCCAGACGCCAGCGTCGTAGTCCCGCAGCGGAATCTGCGTTTCCGCGCCTGCTTCGTCGAACAGGCACAGCATCATCCCGTCGGCGACGCCGGAGGCCACCGCGAAGTTCGTGCCCCCGTCGCCGGCGGTGGCGCCCAGCGGGAACGGGCTGCCGGGCAGCGCGGCTACGGCCAGCCCTGATACGGCGATCATCGCTCGCCCTCCCTGCTGATGCGGCGGATGACGTCCCCGACGGGATCCACGGCTCCGTGTCGGCGGCGGATCACGTCGGCGATAATCCCGGTCCAGCCGGTCTGGTGGAAGGCGCCGATCGCGGCTCCGTTGTCGCCGTGGAAGTACTCGCTGAAGATCAGGTTGTCGTGCCAGGCCGGATCGTGCTGTAGCCGCTCGGTCCCGCCGAAGCAGGCCCGCCGGCCGTCTGGGCCGCGGGTAAAGATCGAGATCAGCCGGTCCTGCAGGTCGGCGGCGACCTTGTCCAGAGTGAGCTGTGCGCCTGATCCGGTCGGGTACTCGATGGTGAACTCGTCGCCGAAGAACCGGTAATAGCGTTCCAGGGCCGCGATTACCAGGTAGTTCAGCGGGAACCAGAGCGGACCGCGCCAGTTTAGAGTTCCCTCCGAACATAGCGGTGGTGGACTCGGCCGGCTCGTAGTCGATGCTCGCCCGGATGCCCTCGACGTCGAGCACGTACGGGTGCTCCCTGTGATAGGCCGACAGCGCCCGCAGGCCGTGCGGGGACAAGAACTCGCTCTGGTCGAAGAGCTTCGCGAACAGCCGCTCCAGCCGGTCCACGCCGGCCAGGCTGAGCAGCATCCGCTGCTGGCCCGGCTCCCCGCGCAGCAGGCCGATCTCGCTGAGCTTTTCCCGGTCGGCCAGGCCCTGGCGGTTCAGGAAGTCCGCGAACTGCTTGCCGACGACGAGCGATTGCTGAAGATCCTGATCGTCGATGACCGCGGCGGCCAGGATCGGGATGATGCCCACCATCGAGCGGACCTTCACCGAGACGGCCTGTCCGCTTGGCGTCAGGAGCCTGTCGTAGTAGAGCCCGTCGGTCTCGTCCCACAGCCCGAGGCCCTCGAGCGCCTCGGTGATGGCGGCGAAATGCTCCAGGAACTTGAGCACCAGGTCGATGCCGGGGCGCTGGCCAGACCGGTTCAGGATCACCGCCATGGAGGCCATGGCGATCGCGTAGAAGCCCATCCAGCCGGTGGCATCGGATTGCTCCAGGATGCCGCCGACCGGCAGGTGCGACCGGTCGATCGGGCCGATGTTATCCAGGCCGAGGAAGCCGCCCTCGAACAGGTTGTTGCCTTCGGCGTCCTCTCTGTTGACCCACCAGGTGAAGTTGACCAGCAGCTTGTCGAAGATCCGGCTGACGAAGTCGATGTCGCGGGCACCGTCGATCGCGAACACCTCGACGGCGGCCCACGCCTGCACCGGCGGGTTGACGTCCCCGAAGTCCCACTCATAGGCGGGCAGCGCCCCGTTGGGATGCTGGAACCATTCCCGGCACAGCAAGATCAGCTGGTACTTCGCGAACGCCGGGTCCACGTGCGCCAGGGCGACGCAGTGGAACGCCAGGTCCCAGGCCGCGTACCACGGGTACTCCCACTTGTCCGGCATCGACATGATGTCGAACGCGTCGAAGTTGCGCCACCGCGAGTTCCGGCCCGTCAGCCGCTGCGGCGGCGGCGTCGGCTGCGTCGGGTCCCCGTCCAGCCAGCGGGCCACGTCGTAATAGAACAGCTGCTTGCTCCACAGCATCCCGGCGAACGCCTGCCGCATCACCATCGCCTCATCCGCCGACGCGCTTGTCGGCGTGAGCTCGGCGTAGAACTCGTCGGCCTCGGCCCGCCGCTGGGCGATGACCTGGTCGAACTGGGCGCCGAGCGGGGAGTCCGCCGGTCCCCTGGGAGCCTGGGCGGGCGTCGGCCGCAGCCGCAGCCGCAGCTCAACGGTGTCACCGGCTGCAACCGTCACCTGGTACCAGAACGCGGCCTTGGTGCCGGTGCGATCCGGGTTCACGGTGGCCGCCCCGCTCACCACGTGGTCGTTGATGCCGTCCTTCGGGTACGGCGTCAACGGCGCGGCGCCGAACAGCCGCTGGTCGTTCGTCTCGTTCTCGCAGAACACCGCGGTCGGCGGTGTCCCGTCTGGTCCAGGGCCGGCGATAAGCTCCATCGGGCCGATGAACGGATGATCGATCCCCACCACCGAATCACCCACCGCCCTCATCTGCGGTTTGGGCGCGTCGACGTCCCAGGACCAGGTGTTGCGGAACCAGGCGGTCGGCAGCACGTGCAGCGTCGCAGGCTCCGGGCCCGCGTTCGTCACCTGCACGCTCATCAGCAGATCGTCCGCACTGGCCTTGGCGTAGTGCACCTCGGTGATCCAGTACCGGTCGCCGTCGAACACCCCGGTATCCAGCAGCTCGTACTCGGGCTGCTCGCGGTTACGTGACCTGTTCTGATTGATGAGGTCCTGATAGGGAAACGGGCCTTGCGGATAGTGATACCGCCACCGGTTCCACGCATGACTCGGCAGCGCGTCCAGGTACCACCAGTACTCCTTGACATCCTCGCCGTGATTGCCCTGCGCGCCGGTCAGGCCGAACGCCCGCTCCTTCAGGATCGGATCCTTGCCATTCCACAGCGCCAGGCCCAGGCACAGACGCTGCTCCACGTCGCAGAACCCGGCGAGGCCGTCCTCACCCCACCGGTAGGCGCGCGACCGCGCATGATCGTGCGGCAAGTAGTCCCATGCCTCGCCGTCCGCGCTGTAATCCTCCCGCACCGTGCCCCACTGGCGCTCGCTCACGTACGGCCCCCACCGGTACCATTCCCCCGCCTGCCGCAGCCCGTCCTCCAGCCGCCCGAACCCCGCCACCCGATCCCGCTCAGCGCCCACTGCCAGCCCCTATCGCGTTCCGATGTACCGCGCAGTCCATGTGTCGTACCGACCTTTTCCGACGTGATCGCGGCGCCTGCTGATTCTCACGGCCAGCCTCCATGCCCGTTCTATAGGATCGGACAGCGCGAGTCCATCACCCAATGTGGGTGATGATTGCGGCTTCGGCCGCATCCACTTTTAGACAGTGACAAATGGCCCGAGCTGCCCGTGCGTAACTGTCCCTGGGCGGGCCTCACAAGTTGATCCAGCCGGTGACGACGGGGGACTGGTCCGAGCCCAGCCGGCAGCGCAGGCTGATCTGGCCGAACGGGACCTCGTCGCCGCTGAACCGCCCGAGCGAGTCCGCCTCGACGGTGATTACGCCCTGACCGTGCCTGATCTCCACCACGGCCGGCTGCCGGGGGATCAGCTGGCCCAGCAGCCGCCGGTAGTCCCCGCTTTCTGTGATCTCGAGCTCGATGGTCAGGCCGCTGGTCCGGAAGGACAGCTGCCGCCACTCCGGCCCGCCCCTGACCGCCGAGGCGTCGGGGACCAGCTCGGCAGGCCTGGCGTCGTGATGGTTCACGCTCTATTCCTTCCCGGTGCCGGCTGATGTGGAACCTAGCCGGTGCTCGTCCGCTCGTAGGTAGTCTACACGGCACGACTAGTGCCGACTACTGTCACCAGGCCACCAGTGGCCAGCCGTCGATGCCTGGGCCTCATTCACCGGGCCGCCAGCCGCCGATCCCCGTGCCGCCCACGCCGCCCGCGGCGACCACCGGCCCGACGCCGGACAGTGCCTGCGCGCGGGCGGCGGCGAGCACCGCGTCGGCGGCGCGGCGGCCGTTCTCGCCGGTGCGCGACATCCGCGCCGCGATCAGGCCCGCGACCACCGGGGTCGCGAACGAGGTGCCGCTCCACAGCGCCATGCCCCAGAATTCGCGGCGCTCACCGGTGCGCGGCGGTTCGTTGTACCGGTAGCTGCCGTGCGCGTAGGCGTTGATCAGCCGCTCGCCCGGAGCGTACACATCGACCCACGGTCCGTAGTCGCTGAAGTAGGCCCGGCTGCGCAGGTCCGCGGACAGCGCGCCCACCGAGACCACGCCGGGCAGCGCGGCGGGCCAGAACGGCCGCCGGCCGCTGTTGTTGCCTGCCGCGGCGACCAGCACGGTGCCCTTGTGCTTGCGGTAGCGCTCCCAGAACATCTCGAACCCCAGCAGCGGCAGGTCGTTGCGGCTCGTCCCGCCCGCCGACAGGCTGATGATGTCGGGGCCGAGGCCGAGTGCCGCGTCCAGGTGCCGGACGATGTCGGTCTCCAGCGTGGCCCCGGCCAGGGTCAGCACCTTCGTCACGTGCACGGCGGCGTCGGGCGCGAAACACCTGGCCACCCCGGCGATGAACGTGCCGTGCCCGGCGTAGGGCGGGATCTCTACCGTGCCGTCCGCCGCCGCGGGCAGTTTCTCTTCCTCACCGGTCACCCCTTCGAGCCACCGGTGCGACCCCGCGTCCGCGAGCAGGCCGGTGTCGACGACGTGGATCGATACCCCCGAACCCGCCGCGGGTCCCAGGCTGGGCTGCGGCGCGGCGTCGGCGGGCATCGCCTCGGGCTCGGTGGCCGGGCACAGGTGCACGGGAGAGACGGAGAGCACATGGTTCGGCGTGGCCGCGCCCCCGCCGATCCGGCTGTCGATCGCGGCCAGTGCCTCGGTGACGCATGCCATCCGCGCCCCCGCCAGCGAGTAGTGCGTGACGCCCCCGATCAGGCCGTCCATCACGTCGCCGCCGCCGACCACCGAACGGACCCGGTCCACGTAGGCGTCGCGGACGAGCAGTGCGCCCTCCTCGTAGACGAAGTCCACCTGGTCCGCGCTCAGGTGCACGCCGATGGTGGTGCCCGCCGCCGCGTACATGTCGATGACCAGGCGGACCTGGGCCGAAGCCCGGCTATATGGCCATTTGCGATCCGTGGAATCCCGCCAGTCTTCGCCGTTCACTGCCGATACCTCCCGATGACGACCCTTACCCGTGATGACCGCCCCCTGCGAGCCTGCGCGGCTCTACCATCCAGTCAGTGAAAGGAAGTGCAGCCGGTCTATGACGTCTAGTAGCTTAACCACTACAGAAAGTCGCGAGCGGGCGGCCGGCGAGCTGATCGCGCTGACCGGAGTCAGCCCGCGGGCCGCCCTGGCCGCGGCGCGCGCGGTGCTGGCGGGCCGACCCGGACCGCGGGAGGCGTCGCTCGCCCACCAGGCCGCGGCGATCGTGCTGCGCGACTTCGGCGACGTGCGCGCGGCGATCCGCGAGTTCCGGCTGGCGGCCCGGCTAGCCCGGGCGGCCGCCGAACCGGACCGCGAGGCGGACGTCCTCACCTCGCTCGGCACCGCGCTGGTGATGGCCGGCCGGACCGAGGCCGGGCTGGCCGCGCTCGATGACGCCCTCGCCCGGGTCGGCCGGCCCGACGGCGGCGACGGCGCCGGGCTCGGCCGCATCCTGGTCCGCCGCGGCGGCTCGCTGCACATCGCGGGCCGCTACGCCGAAGCCCGGGCCGACCTGCGGAAGGCGATCATGCTGACCCACCGGGCCGGCGACACCCTCTGGGAGGCGCGCGCCCGTACCGCCGCCGCCCTGGCCGACCTGGCCGTGGGCGCGGTGGACCGGGCGGAGGCCGGCTTGGCGGCGGCCGAACCCCTCTTCGTCGGGACCGGCCAGCGGCTCGAGATCGCCTACGCGCGGCACAACCGGGCGCTGGTCGCGTTCGCCTCCGGCGACCTGCCCGGCGCGCTGCGCCACCTCGACGACGCGGCCAGCCGCTACGCCGAGCTCAGCGTGGCGGTGCCCGACGCCGCGCTGGATCGCTCCGCCGTGCTGCTGGCCGCGGGACTGCCCGCGGACGCGCTGGCCGGCGTCGAGGCGGCGCTGATGCCGCCGGCGGGCCGCGTCACCGCCACCAAGAAGGCCGAGCTGCTGCTGGCCGCCGCACGGATCGCGCTCGCCGTCGGCCGTCATGATCAGGCGGCCGAACGGTCCGCGATGGCACGCTCCATGTTCACCGCTCAGCGCCGCGATTGGTGGCGCACCCACGCCACCTTCGTGCTGCTCCAGGCCCGCTTCCTGGCCGGGCGCCCGCCGGCCAGGCTGCTGCCGGAGGCCAGGCGCACCGCGGCCCGGCTCGGCGAGCTGCGCTCCGACGAGGCGCCGGACGCCTGGCTGCTGGCCGGCCGGATCGCGCTGGCGGCCGAGCCCCGGGTCCCGGCCGCCGAAGCCAGCCGGCTGCTCGGTTGCGCCGCGCGCGCCGCGCGCCGCCGGGTGCCCGTGTTCGCCCGCGCCGCGGGCGCTCTGGCCGAGGCGCTGCGCGCCGAGACGGGCGGGGACCGGCGGCGGCTGCTGGCCGCCTGCCGGCGGGGGTTCGCCCTGCTCGAGGAGCACCTGGCCACGCTGGGCGCGGCCGAGCTCAGGGCGCACGCCACCGCGCATGGCGCCGAGCTCGCCGGGCTCGCCCAGCGGGCCGCGCTGCGCTCCGGGCGGCCGCGCCTGCTGCTCGAATGGAGCGAGCGCTGGCGGGCCGTCGCCCTCGGGCCCCCGCGGTCGATCGCGGATCCGGGGGCGCGCGCCGAGCTCGCGGCGCTGCGCGACGTGACGACCCGGCTGGAGCGGGCGGATCCCGAGAACCCCGGCGGGTTTCCCGCCAGCGTGCTGCACCGCGAGCGGCTGCGGCTGGAAGCCGCCGTCCGCGCGCGCGCCCTGCGGGCGGCCGCGGCTCCGCAGGGACCCATGGCGGCCTCCGGCGACGGCCCGCCGATGGCCGAGACCCCGCAGGCTGAGACCCCGCTGGCCGAGACCCCGCTGGCCGAGACCCCGCTGGCCGAGACCCTGCTGGCTCGGCTGGGCCCGGCGCGGCTGCTCGAGCTCGTGGTGGTCGACGGTGACCTGCACGTGCTGGTGTGCGGCGACGGCCGGGTCCGCCGCCTGGCGGCGGGCGCCGCGGCCGAGGCCGCCCGGGAGGTGGACTTCGCCAGGTTCGGGCTGAACCGGATCGCCCGCGGCCGGCTGGCCGAGCCGGCCGGGCAGGCCCTGGCCGCCCTCGCGCAGGCCGGCCACCGGCTGGAGGCCCTGCTGCTCGGCGCGGCCCGCGATCACCTGGGCGGCGGCCCGGTGATCATCGTGCCGCCGGGGCGGCTCAACGCCGTGCCATGGGCGATGCTGCCCTCGCTGGCCGGGCGGGCCGTCGGCGTGGCGCCCTCGGCTCGCGCCTGGCTGCGGGCAGGCACCGTCCAGCCGTTCGGCACCAATAAGACCGTGCTGGTCAGCGGGCCCGGCCTGGGCGCGGCCAGCGCCGAAGTCAGGACCCTGGCCGCGGAGTACGCCCAGGCCACCGTGCTGGCCGGCGGGTCCGCGACCACGGCGCGGGTGCTCGCGGCGATCGACGGCGCCGGGCTGGCGCACATCGCCGCGCACGGGATGTTCCGCGCCGACAGCCCGATGTTCTCCTCGCTGCGGATGGACGACGGCCCGATGACCGTGCACGACGTCCAGCGGCTGCGCCGCGCGCCGTTCCGGCTCATCCTGCCCAGCTGCGAGTCCGGCCTGCTCGCCCCGGCCGGCGCCGATGAGCTGCTCGGCCTGGCCAGCGCCCTGCTGCCGCTCGGCACCGCGGGCATCGTGGCCAGCGTGGCCCAGGTCAACGACCGTGCCGCCGCGCCCCTGATGCTGGCCCTGCACCGCCGGCTCCGCGGCACCGGACCAGAACCGGGCACGCTCGCCGCCGCCCTGCGCGACGCTCGCGCCGACGTCTGCCTGGCCACCGCCGACGACCCGGTGGTAGCCGCGGCCGGCTGGTCCTTCATCGCCCTCGGCGCGTGATGATGCCCTCCCACGGGCGCAGCACGCCCGGCGACGCGGGCGCCCCCTCGGCGTAGCTGCTCAGCAGGACCGCGCCCCCCTCCGCGGCCAGCAGAGCGGCCGGCCTGTCGGCCGGCTGGCCGGTGAAGTTCGCGGCCACAACCAGGGGACCGGCCCGGTACGCCCACTGGCCCCCGGCCGCGATCAGGTTCTCGAACTCCGCGACGCCGCCGCCGAGCTCGGCCCGCCGGAGCGCCAGCAGCCGCCGGCACAGCCAGAGCGTGGAGCCGGGGTCATCCCGCTGGCCGGCCACGGTGGCGACCGGGGGAGCGGCCATCGGCAGCCACGGCGTCACGCCCGGCGAGGTGAAGCCGCCGCCCGGCGAGCCGTCCCACGGCATGGGCGTCCTGGCCCGGTCGCGGTCGGCGCCCTGGTCCACGTCCAGCGTCGCGTGGTCCCGGCGCAGCGCGACCGGCACGTCTACGTCGGTCATGCCGATCTCGTCGCCGTAGTAGAGCACGCTGGTACCGGGCAGGGTGGCCAGCACGAGCAGCGCGAGCCTGATCTTGCGCTCGTCGCCGCCGCACCAGCGGCTGGGGAACCGGCCCAGGTCGTGGTTGGAGCCCATCCAGACCGGGCACGCGCCGGCCGGCAGCGCGGCCAGCGTCTGCTCGACGATCGTGGCCAGCCGGGGCGGCCCAGTCTCGGCTAGCCCAGTCTCGGCGAGCCCAGTCTCGGCTAGAAACGGGCTGGCGAAGGCGAACGGGAAGTTGAACCCGAGCTGCAGCTCGTCGTTGTCGCCGTAGTACGCGGCCAGCCGTTCCGCGTCGGGCACCCACGTCTCGCCGAGCAGAAGCCGCGAGGGCGAGAAACCGTCGGCGAGCTTCCGCCAGTCGCGGTAGATGGCGTGCGTCTCCGGGCGGTTGAGGTTGTAGACCGCCCGCAGGCCGAACGCGCCTTCGAGCGGGCCGCCGTCGGCGGCTGGCGGGTTGTCGCGCAGTTCGGCGTCCTTGTACAGGCCATTCGCCACGTCGATGCGGAACCCGGCCACGCCCCGCTCGAACCAGAACTCCAGGATCTTGCGGAACTCCTGGTGGACCGCGGGCTCCCACCAGTTCAGGTCCGGCTGGCTGGGCAGGAAGTTGTGCAGGTAGTACTGGCCGCTGTCGTGCCACTGCCAGGCGGGCCGGCCGGTGAAGTCGAGCCAGTTGTTCGGCGGCCCGCCGTCCGGTCCAGGGTCGGCCCACACGTAATAGTCCCGGTGCGCGGCCTCCCGGCTCGCCGCGGCGTCGGCGAACCAGGGATGCGCGGAGCTGGTGTGGTTCGGCACCAGGTCGAGCAGCACCCGCATGCCCCGCTGGCCGGCCTCGGCGATCAGCTCGTCCAGGTCGGCCAGCGTGCCCAGCTCGGGGTGAACGCCGGTGTAGTCGCTGACGTCATAACCCCAGTCCTCGTCCGGAGACGGCATGGTGGGTGACAGCCAGACGGCGTCCACCCCGAGCCAGGAAAGGTGGTCCAGGCGCTCGATGATGCCGCGCAGGTCGCCGTACCCGTCATCGTTGGTGTCACGCCATGACCGCACGTACACCTGATAGATGACGGCGCCGTGCCACCAGGGCGGGTCCGACCCCGAATCCTGCGCTCGGCTCACTGTCCTCCTAACCCCGGATGGCCAGTCCGGTCTGCGTGTCGAAGAACTGCATGTCCTCGACGTTGACGGAGAAGGTCATCTTGTCGCCTGGCTTGACCGGGGTCTTGGCCTCGACGCGGGCCACGCCCTCGCCCTTCTTCACCGCCGCGGCCTCGTCCTTATCGACCGCACCCTCGGCTATGACCCGGTGCGCGTCGATGGTGAAGTGGACCACCAGTTCCGAGCCGAGCGCCTCGACCAGGTCCACGTTGCCGACCAGTTTCGGGCCGGTAATCTCCGGGCTCGCCGCGCGCAGGTGCTCGGGGCGCATGCCCACGACGACGTCCTTTCCGGCGTAGGACCGCAGCGCCGGGCGCTTCAGGGCCACGGCATCCGGCAGCAAGATCGACTGGGAGCCGAGCTTGACCGACCGCGCGCCCTCGCCGATGACGCCGTCGTACAGGTTCTGGGCCGGCGAGCCGATGAACGCGGCCACGAAGATGTTGTCCGGGTTGTCGTAGAGGTTCTGCGGGGTGTCGACCTGCTGCAAAGTGCCGTCCCGCATGACGGTCACCCGGTCGCCCATGGTCATCGCCTCGACCTGGTCGTGCGTGACGTAGATGGTGGAGACCGCCATCCGCCGCTGGATGCGCGCCACCTCGGCCCGCATCTGCACCCGCAGCTTGGCGTCCAGGTTGGACAGCGGCTCGTCCATCAGGAACACCGAGGGCTCGCGCACGATGGCCCGGCCCATGGCGACCCGCTGGCGCTGGCCGCCGGACAGCTGACCCGGCTTGCGGTCCAGCCAGTCGGTCAGGCCGAGGATGTCGGCTGCCTCCCTGACCTTCGTGTTGAGCTGGTCCTTGGGCAGCTTGCGCAGCTTGAGCGCGAAGCCGATGTTCTCCGCCACCGTCATGTGCGGGTACAGGGCATAGTTCTGGAAGACCATGGCGATGTCGCGTTCCTTGGGGCTCTCGTCGTTGGCCTCCTTGCCGCCGATGCGCAGGATGCCGCTGGTGATGTCCTCCAGCCCGGCGACCATCCGCAGCGCGGTGGTCTTGCCGCAGCCCGACGGGCCCACGAATACCATGAACTCGCCGTCGGCGATGTCGATGCTGAAGTCCTTGACCGCGTGGAAGCCGTTCTCGTAGACCTTGTTAACATTCTCAAGGTTTACCGTGGCCATGATGACTCCTTACCGGGCGCGTGCCCATGATTGCCGGATCTGCTCATCCCTTCACCGCGCCCGAGGTCAGGCCGGAGATCACGAACTTCCTGAAGATGAAGACCAGGATGCCGATGGGCACCACCGCCACGACACTCGCGGCGAAGATGGTCCCGTACGGCACCGTGAAGACCGTGCCGAACTCCGCGATGCCCACCGGGATGGTCCGGTAGGTGTTCTGGCTGTTGAAG
>WNGJ01000454.1_pt1 | contig 36975 bp, 38 predicted proteins | sample 5400611 | NCBI WGS metagenome assembly WNGJ01 (sample SAMN13153375, study PRJNA577476) | soil metagenome | isolation source: 40 cm soil or saprolite under Garry oak tree replicate 1 | place: USA:California | collected 2016-06-15
TGAGGCGCAAGGGCTCTCAGGTGAAGCAGTGAACGGGAACCCGATGACGACGGTAATCCCCGGAGCCGATGAGAGCAAGCCTAGTCTTCGAACAACCGAAGACTTGACAGAACCCGAAATAACTATAAGCCACAGAGCCCCGCGAGACCCCGAACGCGTTCCTTCATGGCTTCTCAAACGCTCGGCGACACCAGGATACACGAGCTAGGACAGATCCAACTGAAAGCACCTGTCCTCATCCAAGGACTCCCCGGACTTGGCTATGTGGGAAAGGTTGCAGTCGACTATTTCATCGAGAAACTAAAGCCCAAGAAAATGGGCGAACTATACTCCAGCTATCTACTCTTCCCCGACGGCAACCTAGGGATCAACATCTCGGAAGACGGAACATACTCACTTCCAAGATACGAATTCTACGGCTATGGCGAGCTAGATCCCAACGTCATCCTTCTCACAGGAGACGCCCAACCAAGCGTAACAGGACAATACGAAGTCGCAAGCATCGTCCTTGACTTCGCCCAACGATTCGGGTGTAAGGCAGTCTACACGATGGGAGGATATGGCACACGCTCGGGAAACGACGTAGGAGCCGTCTATGCTGTTGTAGGAGAGGCTGCGCTCGGAGAGCGCTTGAGGAAAATGGGAGCAAAACTTGCGAAAGGAGGCGCCGTCACAGGAGCGGCGGGAGTAATACTTGGCATCGGTCGACAACGCGGCATGCAATGCGCAGGCCTACTCGGCGCGACTACCGGAGCCTACCCGGACTTGGAAGCCGCGAGGGCCGTGATCCAGATGTTGACTGGACTGGTCAGTATTCCGGTTGATCTGAAAGAGCTGGATTCAGAGATTGAAGACATGCGCAAGAAGATGGAACGCTTCAGACATGCGGAAGTTGAGGAGTCCAAGGAAGGCGAAGAGAAATCCGAGGAAGGCAAGGACCGCTACATTACCTAACGAGAGAACGTTCCTTCTACTTTCGGATTTGGACTGGAGCTTATTCCTTCCATTCCATTTTATAGCAGGAGAATACATGAGAGAGGATTGAAGGGGATTTGCTCGAAGCGAGTCTGGAAAGGGACGGAGAAGTCCACAAGGTGAGCCTTCTTCCTGTAGAAAACGCGGTCTTGGCTTTCTTCTACGATGGTACGTTCAAGATTGGCACGTTAGCCGTATCGACTCCCGGGGTTCGCGAGGGAGGACCAGGGACCTCATCTGTTCTTCTCGGCGGGAAATACCTGATCGCGGCAAGGGCTCTGGCTGAGAGGGTTGCTGCAACCTACACTAAGATGAGCATTGTATCGATAAACACGAAGCTCTCAGAGGGCGAGGCGCTGCGCCTCTACGCGAGCCTCCTCGACAAGGCTAGGTCTGGCACAAGTGCCGACTCAGCTTCATCTAAAGGTTGAAGAGGAAACCCAGTGCGATTGTGATCACCGTGGCAGTGAAGGTGATCGCTGCCACAGCATCATCCAATCTCTCAACGCTCATCGAACCGTCATCCGGCGAGCAATCGTTGAAAGAATCGTCTGTATAGTGGTCGAGTATTTTGGCTTGTTCTCGGACATTTTACCCCACTGAGAAAAAACAGAGGATTAGGCCGGCGTTATCCTCTCTGTAACAACGCGACCTGCTAGTTTTCTTCCGCGATTCTTTAATAGGAAAGAAGCGATTTTGACGTGTTGTCTGTCACGTGCGGTCTCGCTTAGAGTCTTGATTCTAGAATAGATGGAAAGTTATCGCCAATTGTTCAACTTGTTTGAGGCAGACTCTTTGCCCTCAACGCCGTTTAGATCATTGATCCACTCTGGCACTATGACCGCCCTGATTAGCTCTTGTATGGTTATTCCTCTTCGTTTCGCGATCTTTTCCAGCTCGCGATAAATTATGTCATCAAGCGTTTGCATGAACTTAGGCAGTCTAAACACCACGGTTTCTCGGGATATCAAACTCAGTTCCGGGGTTGAAATAAAGTGCTGATGTAACTTGTAGAATTCCAAGGAAGTGACAGGGTAGAGGTGTTGGATGGCTCGAATCAGTAGACGCGCGCTCCTAGGTCGGACTTTCTCCGAGAATCTGGCGTGCCGCAGATTCTACTCTATCACGATACGATTGCTTCGTGTAGACTCTCACAAGATTCATGAACGTCTGAAGAACACCTGCGATTCTCGAAACCTGGGTTAAAGGGACTATCTCTTTTCCTCCATTTGGAGCGTGCTTGAACACGGGTATGTCCATGGAATGCAAGCCCGCGGTATCGTGGTACGGAACTGATGGCAGGGTAGGAAAGTCAATTGTCACGTTTTCGCATGCAATCTTCGCCCTCCTGGCAATCTGTTTCTCGAGGTCCAGGCGAACGTGTTCGTCTGAAGCCGCATTGGACACCGGCCCTTCACGGGAAAAGAGGATGCGTTCATATGCGCATTTTAGAAGCTTTCTGTGCTCCAGGTCCTGCATTATCTTCCTGGAGTCTTTACACTCCTTCAAGGCTGTCCACATTTTGTAGTCGTCAAGTTGGAGGTAATCCTCTGGTCTATCGAAGTCCAACAAATGGAGTTCACCTCTTGCGGCCTCCAATGCTCTCACCAGCATGATCTGAACGGCCCTAGACGCTTTGTGAAAGTATATTGTTCGAAACGATTCGAACCGTGCAAGGAGGAAACTCTCAAGGGTTGCAACGGCTGACCTATCGACAGAAAGATTGTCGTTGATGGTATCCATTGCGTAAATGAGGCGATGAACGTCGAATGAGCCGTATCCTGCCCCGGTGTGAAAGGAGTCTCTAACGACATAATCCATCTTGTCGACGTCTACGCTACTGCTGATTATCTGGTCCAAGTATGGACGCTTTCTATCCGCCAATTTTCCAATTGCCAGTCGACCCAGGGTGATGGCGTCGTGGCCTGCAGCCTCGAGTTTTTCGGCTATGTCCGTCTCCTTCACGAGCCATGGAACAAAGTCCTCGTGCCTCCTGCCCAGATATTTTGCCAAGAACGGTTCAAAGACGTGCGAAAAGGGGCCGTGCCCAATGTCATGAAGCAACGCGGCCAGGCGCAGTTGTTCTTGTTGATGTCGAGGGAGATCTATTGGGAGGGCCTCAGCCAGAGCACCACTTAGGTGCATGGCACCGATGACGTGTTCGAATCTCGTGTGATTCGCGGCAGGGTAAACGAATTCTGAGCCTGCAAGTTGGCGGATCCGCTTGAGCCTTTGAACGGGTTCGGTATCGATCATTGATCTCTCGGTCTGGCTGATTCTGACATAGCCGTGAATCGGGTCTTTGATGAACCCTCCAGACATTTCAGTCAACTTTCTCTGAGAAATTGAGACAACACTCGCGTAGATAACTCCTCATTGAGGTTTCGAGAAGTCTCCTTTTATCCAGGTCTGCGATTCGGTAAGTCTGGGCTGTGTCTTGAGTGGTTCAGGATAAGATCCTCTGCTTCGTTTGCTCGGTGAAAGGTATCGAGAGGACATTCGGAACCTACTACGAATTGCAGGACCATCTCTACAAGGACCATGATATGAATAAAGATCCAGCGATGGAGATTTTTAAGAAGTTCAAGATGCCAACTTCAAGAGTCGCGACCGATCATGAATTCGGCAATTAGCCGCGACTAGACAACCCTTGTTTTGATCCTTCCCCTTTTGTTCAGTTCCAGCACATTGAAGTTGAACGTTTAGGGTTCCATACGGAACAAGAGATCAGATGAGGGATAGGATGAATGAACCGAAGAAGACTAGGAGTATGGCGCTGATTATGAAGGTCGCCATGCTCGCTTGAATGCTAATGCCCACGGCATTCTTGACAGCGAACAGGTTAGCTATTACTATCCAAGCAGTGCTTACCGCGCGAAAGGCGTCCGAGACCGCGGGAATAGGAGCAGACATGAAGATGAACAATAGGCCAGGCGACCACGAGAAGAAGAAAGGGCGAGCGAGCCCCATGTAACTAACGGTTCTCCGGAAGAGTTTCCTCACGATCAAGAAGCTTGTGCCTGACCAGAAGACGGCGATACCGAGTCCAAGGGCAAAATTCTCAAGAGTGACTGCGAGGAGTCCAAGAATAGAAATATCACCGACCAAGTAACCGAAAAGACTCCACCCTGCGCCATAAGAAAGCGCAATTATCGCTACCAGAGAAACCGACTGTGCCGTGGCGCTGGGGTCATCTCTCAGTTCCCTAGATGTTTCTCCGTCGAATTTTGCGACCTTTAGCATTCGAGATCCCATTTTCTTGAGGCTGAGGTCTTGGCTTGCGGTGAAATGCCCCATCATCGCATCAATTTCCTTTTCAGCTATCTAGCACTCCGACACTTATCAACTCACGGAAAGGATCGAATTTCGTTCCTTTCGCTCTCTACGAGAATTATTGATCTGTTCGACATTATTGGTGAGTTTCGATGGTTGAACACGGCCAAGTTCCTAATGTGACGCAGGCTAGATCGTCATCTGGATGAAAGCTAGGATTAGCAATCCGACAACGGATGTCAGGAGTGCGCGTTGCGTATTGAAACCCATCGCGCTCTTCAAGGCGACGACCTCCGCCGAGACGATCCAGGCTGAGGCGATGACTGCTATCGCTATTATTATTGGTCTTACGGGTATTGCTATCAGTATGAATAGTGCTCCTGGAGCTGTTGAGAAGAATAAGGGCCTTGCGAGTTGCCAATAACCGGTTTTTCCCTGGAATAGTTTTGTTCCGACGAGAAAGACTGTTGCGGACCAGATGAAGACAGAGAAGTCTGTAAAGATCATGTTGGCTATTGTCCCGGAGATGACTTGGTTGGGGGAGAGGTTGCGGGTTTGGAGCCCGTTGAAGACGCTGAATCCAAGTCCATAGGACAGACCGACAAGGAGCACAACAGCGACGGCCTGCCCGGTTGCGGTTCTGTCCTCTTTGAGTTCATTGAGGGTCTGGGTGTCAAACCTTGCGGTGTGAAGGATTCTGGACCCGAGTTGCCGAACCTTGTGTTTTGTGATAGGTCGTTCTTGTCCCTGCGACATGTCTTAGCCAGTTTTTCTCTCCTGTCTAGCCGAGCCTTATCAACCCATAGCAGTAAGTTACCATCGGTTTCGGTGCTGCAATATGTCTAGGCTCGTGTCTGTGTTGAAGGAAAAATTGGCGGAGAAACCTAGATTCAAGGTTGTTGCGATGCCAGACTTCTATCTAGACTATCTTCTCGCCTTTCCCGGCAAGCTTGAAGAGGTGACGGGCGCAATGGTTAGTGTAGCAGGTAGAGGAGGTGGAAACCTACTTGGCTGGAAGCACTTGGTCGGTAGGGGTGGAAACGCGTCCAACTTCTCAGCCCAGCTTTCGAACCTAGACGTCAACGTTGTTCCGATTATTGAGACTGACGAGTTTGGGAAGATGGCTCTCACTCAATTCCTGAAAGCCACGGATCTCTCTCATGTTACAAACACAGGGTCGCTTTCGAAGACCCTTGCCTTCGAGGCTGAGTATTCCGGTAGACGGGTCAATATTATGGCAAGTGATCCCGGGTCTCTGTCGAGTTTCGGGCCGGGAAGACTGACTGCAAAGGATAGGGAACTGATCCGGGAGGCTGACTTTGTCTGCGTTTTCAACTGGAACCAGAACCTGAAAGGAACCGAACTTGCTGAGGAAGTGTTTCAGATCGCTAAGACTGAGGGAAGAGGGGTGACTTTCTTTGACCCCGGAGATCCCACGTCGAGGGCTAGCGAGATTCCGAGACTAAACGATCAGGTTCTCTCAAAGGGGCTAGTTGACGTTCTTAGTCTCAACGAGAACGAGCTCACCCAACTGGCCTCCGCGGTTGGCGAGGCGGGGGGCGGGTTTGAAGGAGAGGAGGACAATCCATTATTCCAGGCCGCTAGCGTCTTCAGCATGCTTGGAAGTAGGGTCGATCTCCACACTTCCAGCTTCTCGGCAACTTTCATCGATGGCCAGAGAGAACGAGTCCTGTGCGCCAGCACAACTCCGCTAAAGGTCACCGGGGCGGGAGATGCGTGGAACGCTGGTGACATCTTTGCGCAGGGCATCGCGCTGAGCCACAAAGATCGGCTGACCTTCGCGAACGCTACTGCGGCTGCGTATATGAGGAGGGCTGATCTAGAACCTTGCTCGCTGACGGAGATTCTTGATCAGGTCGGAGAAATAGAGAAACTCAACACTCGATAGTCGTATCCATTTCTTTCAACGTCTCATAATGGACTGTGGATCTCCCTCCATCGGTTCAGCACTCTTAAATCGGCTTATGACAGATCAAGCGTGAAGCTGGCTAGGACGCGTGCCAACGGTTTCCAGAGAAAGTGTGGCGCCTTGAACTGCAAGGAAAGGATGCTATCATAATTGCGCAAGATCGCTGAGGGAGTTTACAGGATTCCAGCAAGAGCGGCCAACACATACCTCGTTGAAGCTCCCAAGGGTCTAGTGTTAGTGGACAGCGGATTGCCAGGCAGCGAGAAGAGGATTCTCAAGGCTATCGCCAAGCTAGGAAGGCCCCCCTCAGACTTGAAACTTGTATTGCTGACGCACCGGCACTTGGACCATATTGGGAGTGCGCCAATGTTGAAGAAGCAGACGGGAGCGAAGCTGGCGTCTCACCCGTTCGAGAAGCCCTACGCGGCTGGGACCCTGGTGATATCGGCTCCGAGCGCTTGGAGCCTCTATGGAAGAATCGTGAGAAAACTGACGACGCTTGAATATTGGTCGCTGAAGTTGTTTCGGATTATCAAGTTCCAGACTACGCACGTGGATCTCGCTGCAGACGAAGAGTCGGTCTTAGATGGAGTGGGTTTGGACGGGTCTGTGGTCTGGACTCCGGGACATACCAAAGGATCGGTTACGCTCTTTCTCAACCAGCCGAGCGTGGCCATCGTCGGTGATCTCTTGCGGTCTCGTCGGGGCCGGCTTGTGGAACCTTTGCTGATGGAGAGTATTCCTCAGACCCAGGCGAGCGTAAAACGGGTTTTGGACTTAGGTCCAGAGATCATCTGTCCAGGACACGGGAGGCCTCTGCCTGCATCGAGGGTAAAGAACGAGAAGAGAGTAGCGAAGCCCATGGTTGTAGCCAAGAAAAAAGAAGAGGAGGAGGACTTGGAGGAGTTAACGTCTGGCCTTTTCTAGTCTCTTCTCGACATCGTCCCAGTTGACGACGTTCCACCAAGCGTCTACGTAGGCTGCGCGGTCGTTCTTGTATTGTAGGTAGTAGGCGTGTTCCCAGACGTCAAGGACTAGAAGTGGAACTACTCCTTGAACCGTCAGGTCGTTGTGTTTCTCGGCTTGGAGCGTGATTAATTGTTGTGTCCACGGTTCGTAGGCTAGTACTGCCCAGCCGCTTCCTTCAACTTGTTTGGCGGCGGTGCCGAACTGTTCTTTGAACGAGTCGAATTTGCCGAAGTCGGTGTTGATCTGGTCCGCTATTTTTCCGCCAGGTTTTCCTCCGCCGTTCGGTTTCATGTTTGGCCAGAATGTGCTGTGCATCGTGTGACCTGAACCGTGGAAGGCGAGGTCTCGCTCGATTGCTTTGACGTCGACGCCGGCGAAGCCGGTCTCGCGAGCTTTCTGGAGCTTGTCTAATGCGGCATTGGCACCGTTGACGTAGGCGAGGTGGTGCTTGTCATGGTGTAACCGCATTATCTCCTCGGATATGGTCGGAATAAGCGCGTTGTACGCGTAAGTAAGATCGGGCAACTTGTATCTGTGATGGGGCATGAGGCCTCGGCTGTTGGGCTGTTGATAAAAAACTATGCTCAAAACTGTGTGTGATAACTCGTCACGGGAACCACTCTCGCGTTCGGGGAGCTTTTGTGCAATTCTATCTAAATTTTTTTCTGTTGGGTGTTTCTGTCCGAACTTGTTCTGGGTTTGTTTCGTTGAGATGGACGTATTACAGGCTTGTCTGGCCGTTTTCGACCTCCGTGTTTCCCCTGGTTAAGCGTGAAAAATCGTGTTCTAGAAACCATAGGCTTGGAATCGAGATCAGGGCTGATAATGGCCGATTTTTACCTTCTCTGGATTTCCAGATGACACTCTTGCGGCGCGAGGTGGACTCGCTAAGACCCCCTGTTTCTCTTAGAACGTCTCCTGTCTGGCAGTGATTCTGGACGAGACAAGCAATTCTGGGCACAATCTGTGCTTGGAACGGGGCGGAAAAATTGCAGTTTCCCGAACGATTATTGGAAGAGTTCCCTGAGCTGTCCCAGAATCGCAATCAGAGCTGATTATGGGCGATTCCAACTGAATGCTGCCATAACTTAGGAGGGTCCTGAAGAGCTTTGAAACCTTCGAGTAAGAGCTCATTCAATCCGACCAACGGATTGCCTCCCATTCCAAATCGACCGAGAAGAGATAAGCAAAGTTCAAGTCGTTGTTTGCAGAATCACTACGCGTAAGGAAGGTAGTGGCATTTCTCTAGACCGGCCGAACGCCCCACCGAAAATGCCCGATATGGAAGATAACCATGAGATTACTGAAATGCATTCTCCTCCTGATAATCCTGACAGCGTCCTCTACCGCCGTCGTTGCATTGAACCAAGGTCAAAGCAGCTCCGATATCGATCAGGCCAAGCTTCCAAGCCTCGCATCTCACCCGACAAATACGAAAAACATGGGCCTTGGATCGACAACAACAGCGACCGTGAGGGACATTAACGTCACAATTTCCGGCATCTCGCCTAATCCTGCCAGGACGCTTAGCAATGTCACCATCTCGTTTTCGGCAGTGGACAGTAATGACATGGTGTCATCAGTCTCGGTTGATTGGGGTGACGGATATTCCCACACACTACCTGGAAGTGCATCGTCGGACAGCCACAGCTACAACAGCACGGGCCGTAACATTTCAAAACCCTTCATAGTCAACGTAACTGCCACGGACCTGGCTGGTTCCTTCGGATCTAACACCACTTTAGAAGTGATCAATGACCAACCACCGATAGTCGCTATCTTCGTCACAGGAGGTTACGCTCTCACCGGAGATACTGTCTCCGCGACATTTCTGGCAAGTGATGTTGACGGGAATGTCTCCTCCATATCCATCAATTGGGGCGACGGCTCGGGAAGCCAAGTCATAGGATTCAACGCATCAACGATCAACTTTCCAAGTGTTCATTCGTACGCTAGCGCCGGCGATTCCCAGTCCCATTCCTTCAACATCAACGTGAACGCAACCGACAATGCCGGGTCTACGGGCCACGCGAGATCCGCTGTGCTGATCAGGGACCGACCGCCAACATTAACCATTTCCCGGGTCTCTCCCTCACCAGCGAGCGGCGGCCAGACTGTCACCTTGACCTTCATTGCGGCAGACTCGGACGGCACCATATCCAATGTCAGCATCGACTGGGGCGACGGAACCACTCCGGAGACTCTACGAGACTCAACGACCTTCGGCACACACACCTATGCTCGATTCGTTGGAGAGATGCAAATCATTGTGGTCGCTACTGACAATAGTGGATCTACCGCTACACAGATGACGCTATTGTACGTGAACAGTCCACCTGCCCCAGCTGGCCCATACACCATTCTCGGATTTCCTCCAATGATCTTCTACGGCATCATCGGAGCCTGGATTGCCGCGGCTGCGATCAGCAGCACTCTAGTGGTCGCATACAGGAGAAAGACCGTGTGAACGATCATGGAAGGAGCGCAATACCCAGATGGTTTCATCGATCTCGTGGTTTTTCTATGCGAGAAATACGGCGTTGATAGGAACCGGTTATTTGTCGAATATAGTTCTAGACCTCCGCCATCATTGAAAGGTAATAGGGTAGGCTACTATGAGGGGCTACTCTCGTACCGGGAAAAGGATGGTCATCCCGAGTTCCTAATCACGGTGTTCAAAGCCTCCCGCGAACCACTTCTAACCCTAGCCCACGAGTTCGCTCACCTAGTCAAGAACCTGAAATCGGGCAACTTTGACAAACAGCTGCGTCCACCCGATGATGACGCTGAGAAAGTGTTTGATGATCAAGCTCGGAATGACCTCGCAGAGTTCCGGAAATTGAATGATCGAAATTGACTTTTCCGTCTGAGCTCAATTGTTGAACAATTGCGATTGGGCAGCTAGGTTCGAAGAATTGATCGAGTTGCAGTATCTAGTATTTGGCGTCCCTTACTTGGTGGAAGACAAAATATGCTCCCGCTGTTACAATTACCATCAGTGCACCGTAGAGCTGGAGGGTTGGACAGTCTGAAGAGAGCTTATTCAATACTGCCGGACAAAGCCTTCGACTATGTTCTAGCAGAACTCAAGAGAATCGACAAGACCGTGATGGAGCGATGGGGCAGCGAAGAGTCCCTTTTGAATTTAAACAGAGTGATTCTCGTCGGCCTGCCCCGATTCGGAGCAGAAGAAAGCTAGCCAGAAAACAGAGCCCGCTCCTTTCGGGCGAGGCTTTTTTATGAAACAGGGCTTTAGCCGCGCAGGAATTTGGTTCTCTCCACGCCAGTAGGCGTCATAGTTATCGGGGTCTTCATCGGTACCTACATCCTTATTCTCTCGGACAAGTTCCACAAGCCCTCCGCAGCTGTTCTCGGTGCGACCCTGATGGTAGGAACGGGCGTTCTTACCGAATCGGATTTGGCTTCGGCGATCAACTGGCAGGCCCTGGGCGTTTTGCTGGGAATGTTCATTATCGCCTCATCGCTCCGCGAGGCAGGATTCTTCGAATGGGTGGGACTCCACCTCGCCAGGTCAGTCGACGCCCATCCCCTCCGTATGTACATCCTTCTGCCCCTGATGACCGCAGGAATGGCCTCGCTACTTGACATCGTGACCGTTGCGCTCTTCATTGTTCCGCTCACTGTCGAGGTGTTTGAGGGACTGGAGATCGACCCGGTCCCATTTGTGATTGCCGAGGTTCTCGCCGCAAACATAGGCGGCATAGCAACCATGGTAGGCGACCCGACAAACATCATAATCGGGTCCTCTCTAGGACTCACCTTCAACCAGTTTCTCCAGAACACGGCGCCTATCGCTCTAGCGGCTATTGCAGTGAATAGTGTCCTATTGTACTTGAAGAACCGGATCTTTCTGCATCGGGATGCGATGATGCGTCATCGGCAGAGACATGTTCTCGATCTGCGAAACCCGTCGGAAGCTGTGAAGGACCGTGGACTCTTGCGGGTCAGCCTCGTATCGCTGTTGCTAGCGGTCGGCTTCCTTGTTGTCCACACTTTTCTCGGAGTCTCTGCAGCTCTCGCCACTCTTCTTCCTGCATTTCTGATACTGGTCTATGAGTCGTCACGGTCGAACGAGGTCCAACACGTTCTCGCTCGGATAGACTGGCAGATCTTCTTCTTTTTTGGGGGACTATTCATACTAGTCTCAGCCCTCGGAAAAACCGGAGTTCTCTCAATGCTCGGAAGCGAAATGATCCAGTTATCAGGAGGAAACCTAGCGCTTTCCGTAACCCTCGTTCTCTGGGTCACCGCATTAATTTCACAGCTCGTGGACAACGTGCCATTAGCGACGGTCTTTATTCCCGTCATTGCGGCTATGGCGAGTACGCCCGGTGTGCCTGTCGCCCCACTGGCATGGGCACTGGCCGTCGGAACGGGGATCGGAGGAATGGCCACGCCTCTCGGTACGGCTTCCAACCTCGTCGCACTGAACATCCTAAACAAACCGAAACAACGGTTGAGTTTCGCACGTTTCGCAAAGAGATCCATACCGTTGACCATAATCGACCTAGCCATTGCGAATCTGATACTATTACTCCGTCTCTAAGACGACTGTGACGAAGGCAGCGTCAAGATAAGAGATACAGCACTCTTTTCTACGCCCTCCAAGCTGAACTGTCAGATCCGTTAGACTTTCGGTTTCGCTTTCCCCTCGAGAATGAATGCCATGAACCAAGTGATCCGTCGAGTCAAGGGCTTCTTCCAACTGGGCGAGAGAGACGCTTTCACACGAATCGATGAGCTCGCCAGTCTAGGCGAGGAATCGCTTCACCTGCTAATCAAAATACTTACCAATTCACCTAACGGACTCTCGGACATTGAAACATGCACGAACAGGATTAGTCTTTTGGAAAAACAAGGCGACAAGATAGTTCAGTCGCTCGAGGAAATGTTCGGAAAAGGGTCCATATCCGCGATTCTCATGAGAGAGTTTGAGAGACTTTCTGACTCTGTCGACGGTGTTCTTGATAGAGCTCACGCCCTGTCACGGCAGATCAGAAGGGTCACCAAGAGGCCCTTACGCGAAGCCAAAGAATTCGACGCAATCATTCGCAAAGACCAGGTTCGTCTGATAGAGATCGGACTCGTCCAGCTCCAAGCTCTCCGTAAGCTCTTCCACGTTGCGGGCTCAGACATGAAACAATCACTTGAACTGGCCAAGCAGATTGAACTGCTCGAAGAACGAGGAGACGATATCAAGGACAACATGCTTGATGAGATCTATGGATCATGGGAGGTTCTCGACTACGCCTCCTTCCACAACTACATCGAAACCACAATCGAGGCTGATGACATCCTTGACCGCTGCGAGGACGCGTCGGACCTCGTCATTGTGATAATGAAGGGTCTCGGCGCTTAGGAAAACAAGGCTTGAACACTTCCCTAGACACTCTATCGCTTGTCTTAGCTGGGCTCTTAGGAGCAGTTGTAAGCGGCAACAACATATCTGCATGTTGCGGGACGATCATCGGTAGTAGAATGGTTAGCAGACGGTCGGGAATCCTAATCGCGGTCGCAGGATACCTCCTCGGCTTGTCGATCGAGGGGCCCAAACTCTTCAGAGTTAGACAAGCCTTCCTCCCAAACGAAACCAGCACAGAGATTTTCTCAATACTCCTGGCTACACTGCTAATCTTCATCGGCGGAGAACTCGCAAGAGTACCCCTCTCCCTATCGAAGGCCTTGACCGGGACGATTCTAGGCGTCAGTTTTGCGATCGGGACACTACAACAGACAAATTATCTGATTCTGATACTGATCTTCTGGGTGAGCGCACCTATAGTGGCGACCGCACTAGGCCTGTTCTTCGTTAGACTCGATGACAGGTACAGCACCCGAAACCTCTGGGTGAAACTCTCCCTACTGAAAGCCGGGCTGGTAGTAATGGCCTTTCTCTCTGCATACGTCACTGGTAGCAACGCGTTAGGACTGATCGCGGGAGTACCCTCCAACCAGCCTCTCATCGCGACCATTGCCGTCGGCATTGGGAGTGTTCTGGGAGCGTCCGTCCTTGGTCGAGGAGCTTTACGCAGGCTAACAGAAGGGATCTATAGCCTCAGATACCCTAACGCCTTCTATTCCCAGCTCTTGGGTGCGGGAACGGTAGAACTAGCGAACCAGCTTGGCATCCCGTTGTCAACGACCGAAACCGTTTCTTCCGGAATCATAGGATCTGGATTGGCGAGCAAGATGCGAGTCATGAATTCCAGAAACATCTTCCTCATCATAGCTAGCTGGGCCATTTCGCCAGCTCTAGGGTTTCTTCTCGGGTATGGATTGACTCGGGTGCTGGGTTAACACACGAGTATGTCTTTCAAGCTCATATTTCCAACGACGGCCAAAAAATCGAGACCTAATCCTAGCCTTTTATTTTGATGTCAACCTACGCGGTTCCTGATGGACCTCCCCTCGCATCTCTCATTCGGACTGGCCATAGGTTTAGTCTTCTTCGGGAACAATCCCGAGATTGTACTTCTCATCGGTCTCGGCGCTTTGGTCCCTGACCTTGACAGGGAATATTGGTACGTCCGGCAACAGGTCTACGCCGAAGAACAATATCACCGTGCAAGATTCCACAACGTCTTCCTAATCCTCATTGGCTACCTTGTGAACCCGTTCTTTTCGCTGGGAATCTTTCTTCACATGCTTCAGGATTCTTTCACGACTGCAAAAGACAGGGGGGTTGAATGGTTCTATCCGCTGACGAGACTCGTGAAACGAGGAATGTATGACCAGACTATGAGCCAAGGAAAGCCTGACCCTAGCGTGAATGTCTACTTCTATCAGGAGGACGTTCTTGGTTATGCTAATGCTGCGGATCCGGATCTAAGGGAGGGTAGCCAGCCGATGCCGTGGAGGAGAGTGTATGGGTTCGCCCAGAACGGGCATCTTCTAGATCGCGGGTTTCTGGTCGGCTCTTTGGCTGTAATAGCGATCTGGCTCGCTTACCCGTTTGGGCTCGCCCATGCTCATCAGTTTTCAGAGCTGATAGAATCCAACCCAATCTGGATAACCGGGTATGCGGCCATTGGGTTCTTGTTTGCTGCTGGGGAGACTCAGAGGAGAGACAAGCTTCCCAGGCTTCCGCAGCTGAAACAGTTTCAGGTCCCATTGTTTGTACTCGGAATCGCTCTCCTAGTTGTTTGGGGTGTAATGCTCCGATTCGAAATCCTATCGAACTTGGAAAGTATTCTCGCCGATCCGATTCCCATACTAGCCGGGGTCGTTGCGATCCCCATCCTCTCTCTTATCCTTGTCAAGTATTACACTCGAGGAGGAAGAAAGGCCATCGTGTAGCATGGCTCTCTTTTGCTCGGCCATACGCAGCTGTCTGCCGTATTTCATAGTAGCAGAAAGTCTCGGCTACACACCGTCAGCTGGAGATATCCAGCTTGAGACACGTTTGTACCATACCGGTTATAAGTGAAATGCGGATGATGGACAGTCTGGAGCGATCGAGTCGCTAGTAACCCTGAGCTCGCATCGACTATCGGTCCTCTCTTCATGGGCGGACTTGTCAGACTTGCCAGCGCATTTGCCGTTGTTACAATCAGAGCTCGGGCAAGTTCTAGAACGCAACAAGTAACGAATGGGAACCTGAGGCGGTTAAGACAATTGTCAAAGATTCCAGGCGTGGAAAGAGCTACTAGGATAGTGCTGATTTGCAACCTCGTGCTGTTTGGCTCATTACTAACGGTTCCACTGGCGGTCTCGAGTTATCAATCTCATGTTCATAGCACTACTCTGGGTCCACCGGCCAGTGCGCCGTTCGACCATATAGTAACAATCATCATGGAGAACCAGGGCCTATGCAATGTCTACACCGGATGCGGTGGAGCGGCTCAGTACATGAGCAGCCTAGCTAACACTAACACTCTCGTGATGACATGGGGAACGACAGGACACAATAGTGAACCAAATTACATCTCACTGATAGGAGGATTCGATGATACAAGAACGAACAATGACGGAGTATGTTGCTACTTCGAAACTCAACAGAATCTGATAGATAGAGTGGAGTCTGCAGGGATGACATGGCAAGCATTCGCAGAAGATGCGGCTAACTCGGGAACCTGTAGCTTCAGTCCACCGAGGAGTGGAGATCACTTCCCGTTCATAGATTTCTCAGATATGCAAACATCCGCAAGATGCTCGCACTTCCTAACAACGGCATCGTCATCTGACCCGGAATTCCTTGCCGCGTTGAATACGGCCAACCCGGCGAATTTCATCTGGCTAACACCTAACGACTGCAATAACGGACATGACCAATGCAGCTCTTCCTCAAGAATCGCAGGCGGTGACTCATACCTATCGAGCCTCGTGCCCCACATTCTCAGCAGCTCAGAGTTCACCTCGACAAAAGCCACCTTACTGATACTCTATGACGAGGGCTACACTCAATGCTCCAACACAGGGGGAACTGGGGAGTGCCTCTACGCGTCTTTTAGCGGACCGGTAGCGAAGAAGGGCGTGCAGATCAGCCCCGCCGGCGCATCTCACTACTCTTTCTTGTCAACGATCGAAGCGGCATGGGGATTATCCTCACTCAACCCCAACGATGCGGGCGCACCAAACATGCTAGGAGCTTTTGGAGCTTGCACGAGTAACTGTCCTCCGTCGACTAGCTTCAGCATGTCCAGCAGCTCCCCAATGGTAAACGGCGCGGTTACATTCACAGTCACAACTACTGGCGGGACAGCACCCTATACTATCACTTGGAGTTTCGGAGACGGGACAAGGGGAACAGGAGCTTCCGTCACTCACACATACACCAGCGCTCAATCTTTCACCGTGACCGAGAATGTGACGGACTCGTCTACGCCTTCTCTGACTGCGACGAGTTCCCAGACAATCACGGTCAAGGCTGCCTCAGGGGGCACGTTCCTTGGACTTTCGACCAGCATCTGGCTGATCATAATCGGTGGGCTCATCGGATTCGTAGCCTCGCTCGCCCTTCTCACGATCAGAGCGCGGGCAAACCTAAAACGCGCGAAGGAAACAATGAACCAACAGGACCGCTAGTCTTCAGCCGCTCCAAGCGTCTTTCCTTCACAGACAGGAGAGCGATGGCGATTCAGGATAATACTTGGCATCCTAGGAACCGTTTTCGTCCAGTTTGAGACGTTACAGACGTAGGGAAACTTTGCAACCGCTTAGAATTTTCCAGATCTGCTCTTCTTGGTTACAAGAAGGGTATCTTCCAGCCTCCCCAGTAATTACTAAGGAAAAACATGTCACCAGTCGCAAGAAATTTGGCGTTTGTCCTCTCTCTCCTGTTGCTTCTGCCATCTGTCGCTATCGTTGCTGCACCACCACCCGGGCCGAACATCAGCACGCCCAGCATATCCCCGTCTTCTCCAGGACCCAGCGTCCAAGTAACAGTAACGACGACGGTCACAGCCGGAAATTCAGGAGTACTGAACGTGACTCTGGTCTATACGACTGATAATTGGAAGACAACCAACACGACCGTTGTGGCATCATACAATTCGACAAGCCAGCAGGCAACAGCGCACATACCCCCTCAATACAGTGGAGGTCATGTAGAGTATTACATCGTCGCCTTCGACGGCAACAGCAACAAGAAAATTAACGATAACAACGGCAACTACTTCAGCTATACAGTCACCGCACCACCCGCTAGCACTACGACAAGCACGTGGATAGAGCTAGCGCTCGTTGCCGCCACCTTAGGGGTTGGCGGAACAATAGCGTTCTACTCGCTGCGCCCGAAGACCAAGGCAGGCTCAGCCTCAACCTCACAAAGCTAGATCTTACGCTCTCGAAAAACAGCACTCTTTCAGCGAGGACCAGAAGGTCGCAAAGCGACCTTACGACTCATATCATCCCACTGTTTATTCTACAAGCCGTTTAGTTTTCTGAGCCTTCGGACATGAGCTGTAATGAGGCTGGCTGCTTCTTGCTCGGTCCAGCGAGGTGCCTTTCCCTCAAAGACAACGTTATGGTGATGATCCCTACGATGGTACCTGGTATGGCGTAGAACAGTGCGACGATGGATATTGCGATTGTACGCTCGTATCTCGCGCTAGATCCGAGCACAACGATGACTCCATTCACGATCCAGAGCACTCCGAGGAGGAGGAAAGGGAAGGCCATGTCTGAGGGTCGTATGCCGATCGCCGATACGAGTGTCGCCCAGGGTCCTAGTCCTATCGTCTGTTCTCCGGTGTAATATCCTGTGACTAGTTTTCGCGTCCCGTCGAAGATTAGCCAGGCTCCGAGGATGAAGCTCAGAATCGAGATGGCGGAGGATGTGAGGCTCGGCTTCTGCATAACCCCGACCTTTCGTGGTGTCTCTTATTAGCGACGCATTCTTTCCTCGTATCTATGACTGATTCGGGTCCTGTGCTTTCTGACATGGAGGAGGGAGGCGAAGGTATGGCAAAGTATGCACGTATGGTGTTGGAGTTCATCAAGAAGGACGTTTTCGAGGATCGCAAACAAGTGTCAGTGGAGGAGGTTGTCACACTTATTGCTGCGTTGACCGACATCTCTGTTAGTCTACTGTCACGGTTCCGGAAGGACCAGGTGGAGCCTGAGAAGGCGACAGAGGTTGGAAGGGACGTTTTCAAGTACATGGTCGGACGGTTGGGTTTCGATATCGACAAGCTGGGCAAATCAAACATCTACGTGTAGGACCGTATGTCCGTGTGCATTTTACGACTCGTTTGGCATCGCGAGACCTGAGCCGCGGGATGGGCTAGGAGAATTCAATTGGGCCCAAAGGCAAAGAGCTATGGAAGAGTTGGTAGCTCGAAAACAAGCGGAAGTTAGGGCCAACATCAGGATTTGATTACACGATTCGAAACCCCCGTTAGCATGTTTCTGCCAACTGGTTGAGATTAATGTCGTAGCTGTACCAAATAAATAGCTGTGACGCATCTATGCTAGACGTGCAAGATAGCCGGCGTTTGGTCGAGAGGATGATTGAGAGAGACCCTGTCATCAAGAAGGGTCTTCAGCGTGAAATTATCAATTCGAGAGCCCTCGCCCGGTTCATTCAGGAGACTGATGGTGTAGATTCCAGCTTTGACTCGATCCTGGGAGTGATTCGACGATACCCTCGTTCAAATGAGCGAGCGGCGGGAACTGATCAGATTCTAGGGGATTGCGAGCTAACAATGAGAAGCAGAATCGGAGACCTAGCTGTGGAACACGGGCCCCACGTCATGAGTCAAATTGCAGAGTTCGCTGGCTCCATCAAGGGGGCCAGTGGGGAGAACCTGAGAGTCGTAGTCGGGCAGCGATCCATACGGGTAATCGCAGAACAGAAAGCCTTGGAAAAGTTTCGGGAGACTTTCCCAGACAAGGAGGTCGTAAGATACTCCGACAATCTCGTAGAGATTTCGCTTCTCCTAACACCCGAAGCAGAACAAACAAGAGGAATCTATGCAAGGATTACAACCGAACTCGCGTTGAACGACGTAAACCTGGTTGGAATCATGTGCTGCACTCCAGAATCAATTCTACTCGTCGAAGAGAAAGATGCCCCGAAAGCCATAGAAACTCTACAGGGGATGATATCTAGACGAACCCCCATCCAAGAACCAAGCGCGAGTCTCGTAGCCAAGCGATCCTGGGCTGAACCCATAGCCAAACGAAACAGTTAGAATTTTTTTCTGGAAAATCGAAAACCGCAGTTACCTGCTAGATCCATCCCGTCTACGCCATATCTGGCCAATTTAGCAGAATTGTGCGGATAAAGTTAAGTCGGCTCAACCGAGTCCTATAATGGAAGCATTGATGAGACTATCAGTCTTCTCGAAAATCGAGATCTCATTACTACTCGCAACAATCCTCGCGACCTCAGCCCCACTAGTCAACGCTCAGAATCCGGACTTTAACATCGTAGCAAACCCGTCAAGCCGCTGCATAAACATCGGATCAACCGCTACGTACCAAATTACGTTGTCTAGCATTGATGGCTTTTCCGGTCAAGTGATACTTGGCGCCGATATCCAGCCCACCTTCGATAATGGCCCGACCCTCTCACCCACACAGACAAGCGTTACCATATCCAGCAACCAGCCCGCAACATTCAACCTCGACGTAGCGACCACCAGCTCAACGCCCTCTCAGGTCTACACAATCACTGTTGACGGCTTCGCAGGTTCCAACAACCATTACGTGTACGCGTACCTCGCGTTCGCTCCTAACTGCGGCACAGTAGGCGGCACAATTTCACCAGCAAGCGCGCTCAGCTTAGCGACACCTTTCATCGGCTTTGCCGCCGTCATCTCTGCCATTGCAGGCGCAGCATCCGTTGCTTTCATCCGCGCCAAACGAAAAAGGACCACCAAGAACTAACAGATCATAACGGCAAAAACGCAACTTCCCATACCCATTTTATGGGCCGCTCTCACGAGGAGGGGCGATGACCGAGATAAAGACTCAATAGGGAACGAGTGAAAGAACATGACTATCGGGACGATTCTTTGACTAACATGCAACGACTAAGGTGCGTCCCAAACCGCCTACTTGCAAGGCTCACCCAGTTCAGACACACCGTGGCTACGCGAATGGCTAAGAGAAGACGACGCGTCGCCGAGTCCCGCCGGCTTGGAAAGCTGGGAGTTCTCCTGGCTTTGCTGTTGATGGCAACGCTTTCGAGCTTCGCAATGGTCGTGTCCCCTTTCCCAGCACTTCAACCCCACTTGATTACCGGTGAGAGTTCTCTGAAAGCTGCTCTAATCGATTCGTTATCGCTGACAGATCCAGATCCTCTGTTCATCTCAAACGTGACTCACTCGCTCTCCGTCGCAGGCTACAGTGTGGACTATTATGGTCCTAGCCAGGTGACGGTAGACTTGTTTCGGAACATTGCCCTCCAAAATTATAGGATCGTGATCATACGCGGCCACACCGCAACGTATCAAGGCATACCAACCAGCTTGTCCATCGTCACCTCAGAGTCTTATTCCTCTCTGAAGCATGTCTACGAGCAGCTCATAGGCCAGGTTGCCCCCGCAATTGTTCGGCCAGGGAACACCTTCTTTGCTATCACTCCTGCTTTCATCCGAGACGCGATCAAAGGCAATCTCCGAGATACGCTAGTTGTTCAGATGGGATGCGGAACGCTCACGGGGAACCGCGACATCGCGAATGCGTTCATAGACAAGGGGGCCAGCGCCTTTGTCGGTTGGAATAACACTGTTAGCTCGTGGTACACCGACTTCGCGACACAGAAATTTGTGGCGTCCTTAGAACATGGGCAGACAGTCGCAGAAGCGGTGGTCAGTGCTGATGGGCTGGATCCAGTATATGGAGGCAAGCTAGCCTTCCTCGACAGCGCGGCAACATCGCAAGACCAGTTCAACATTCGGATGACGACAATTCTGGGGTCGATGATAATTCTCTCTGTATCCCTTCTGGTAATAGGAAGGCTGGTCAGGGACGATAGGGTCCGAACGAGCTTCAAGAAACGAATTCAGACTGCTTGACCTGGACGGCCCCGGTACGCTATGGCATGCCTAGGCATTCTCGGCCCAGTACTATCGGGCTTCGGATAAATTCAATAGACCCAGAGCGCATCCCGCTAGTGATGAACGACATAAAGCGACAAGTAGAGCGGATCATAGAGACCGATCCCGTAATAAAGAAGGGTCTACAGCGCGGGATCATCAACACCAGGGCCCTAGCCCGATACATCTTGGACACTGAAAGAATAGATTCGACCCCCGATGCTGTTCTCGGTATTATTCGCCGGTACCCCCTCTCCGACCGCGAATCGCCAGGCATCAGCCAGGTGTTGGGAGAATGCGAGCTATCGTTGCGAAACAGAGTCGCGGACTTTGAACTCGAGTATCACCAAAACGGCACAAATCCGATTCTCCGCTTAGCCAAATACAATGGGACCACTAGGAGCGAAAACATCAAGCTGCTTGTGGGATCGGGACTCGTCAGAGTTATCTCAGGCCAGAAGGCCCTTGATAATTTGATTAGCGAGCTCCTGCCTGGGGAAGTTGTGAGGTACTCCACGGATCTAGCCGAAATCTCCCTTCGTATTCCTCCTCGCTCGGGTACGAGAGGATTAACCGCGAAGATAACGATGGAGTTGGTCTTGAACGATATCGACTTGTGGGGAATTGCGTCCTTCTATTGGCATCATGTCAAAGGCGAGACTTCACCCCACTCTCAGCCTGTCACAGGTGAAGGCTTGAGAGAGTTGGTCCTACTGGTTGCAGAAACTGATGGTCCCCGCGCTCTCGAAGCGCTTCAACGAATGTTGAAGGAAAACGGAGCGAATTCCAGACAAAGCGTCCCTTGGTTTTCCGGATCGCCCCGACAAGGGCTCATTGTCGGTCTCGGCGAAAGACTCCACGCGACGCGAGTTACACCCACAAACTAGAGGTACGGGCTGAAGAAGACTATCTGAGGAGATTGCAGAAAAAATAGGATTATGTCAACGCCACCGTTTTCGATAAACATGGGAAAGTCTCGCGGAGGAAGATTGTCGTTTCCGAGGATGGACCCTACATCGTTTCAAGGAATGTACCGCTCGCCATCCAGATAATCACGCCCAACAAAGAGGCCCTTTCATGGGACTGGAAAGAGGGAAAGACCATTGAGACGGGACAGGAATACAGTCTCTGCAGGTGCGGTCGTTCGAAAACGAACCCGTTCTGCGATAGCACGCATACGAAAATCCGGTTCGATGGAACAGAGACGGCAACTCGACGGCCCTACGTCCGCCGGGCAGAAGTCTTCGAGGGGTCCAACGCTAGCCCTGAGCGACGCAGAAGATCTCTGCATTCGCGCGCTTCTGCGATCCCGCAGGGAAGATCTGGGGTCTGATCGAACAGACCGACTATACGGCGGCGAGAAAACTGGTCATGCGCGAAGCCAACCAGTGTCCATCAGGTCGGCTGATTGTGCGCGACAAGAAAACTGGCCAAGAGATTGAACAAAAACTTCCGCCCTCTGATCGGCGTGGTCGAAGACCCGGCGCTTGGTTGTAGCGGGCCGCTCTGGATCCGCGATGGAATAACAATAGAGTCAGCGGATGGTATGCCCTACGAGGTGAGGAACAAGGTGGCTCTCTGTGTGTCAATACGGCCGTCCTCCCTTCTGCATGGACAATGCCTCATTGAACACCGGTCAGCTGCTGACACTTCATCGAAATAAATTGAGTCATTGACCGTTCGTTGGGACTCGTCTTTGCTAGAGGCCTTTGAATCCTTTTTGAAGATCCTCGAGCAGATCTTCAGCGTCTTCTATTCCCACGCTCATACGTATGAGGGTGTCTTTGATTCCCTGCTCTATTCTTCTCTGACGCGGGATACTCGCATGTGTCATGCTGGCCGGGTGCTCGATGAGAGATTCGACTCCTCCTAGGCTTTCGGCCAAAGTGAAGACACGAAGTTTCGTCAAGAGTTTTTCGCATTCTCGGAATCCGCCTTTGAGTTCGAAGCTGAGCATTCCACCGTATCCTCGCATCTGGCGTTTAACGACGTCGCGTTGCGGGTGGTCTGGTAGGCCAGGATAGTATACATGTTCGACCTGGGGCTGTTTCATGAGATATTCGCTGACCTGTTTTGCATTGGAGTTGTGACGATCCATCCTGACAGCCAGTGTCTTGATTCCCCGCAGTACGAGCCAGCAGTCTAAGGGTCCTGGGACGGCGCCGACGGCGTTCTGGAGAAACTTGAGACGTTTGCCGACCTCAGTATCGGTTGTGATGGCAGCACCACCGATTAGGTCGCTGTGGCCTCCAAGGTATTTGGTTGTGCTATGGACTGAGATGTCGGCGCCATGTCTCAACGGGTTCTGGAGATAAGGGCTTGCAAAGGTATTATCGACAACGAGAAGCGCATGATTTTTCTTTGCGACCTTTGAAATGGCTCGGATGTCGACGACTCTCATCAATGGGTTGGTAGGTGTTTCGATCCATATCATTCTGGTGTTCTTTCGAACTGCCTTTTCCACTTTGTCAGGTGACCTCGGGTCCACAAAGGAGAACTGCAGGCCGTAGTTTCGAAGAACTTGGTCGAATAATCGATACGTTCCGCCATAGATGTCATCTCCAGCGATTACGTGGTCTCCCTTGCGCAGAAGCATCAGGACGGTAGTCGTCGCGGCAAGACCCGAGCTGAAAGCTAGCCCAATCTTCCCTTCTTCTAGGGATGCCAGACTCTCCTCTAGAGCGTTGCGCGTGGGATTTGCTGTTCGCGAATAAACGTACTTGCCTTCACGGCCTGGTTTGAGCTGCATATACGTTGAAGTGAGATAGACAGGAACCGTGACCGAACCCGTTGCGGGGTCAGGATCCTGTCCGGCATGGATGGCTTTGGTGGAAAACCTCATGACAAATTGCCGACCAGTGAGCGTTGATTTAACATATCTTCTAAACCCGGGCAGATGTTGGAAGGAGGGTTCCGAGACGTCTCCGAATGCACGCGACCTAGAAACGATTCCTGACCTCTGCGACGAACGCGTCCGTGACTAAGAACTCTCGATGAACAATTTCGGTAACAGGGAGCATAGTAACCTAAGAAATGCGGCTGTCGCAGAATTCGAATGCGACTACCCAATTGGCGTCCCGTAGTCCTTGTTGTCCTCTCGCTAGCGATTCTCTGCAGTGTTCCCGGAATCAAGGGAACTTCTAGTCTCGGAAACCTGTTTCCCCCAAGTTTCGAAGTCAACGGTATGGCCGTCAGCCCGCAGGGAGACGTGGCCGCTGGCAGCTTTTACGCGCTAGATCCAACAGTCATTCCTTGGGATCTCACGAATCCGATTTACAAATACGTCGGCGTGACCCTGATAGTCAGCAATTTCAACTCTTCGAGCTCTTCCGGCAGCATCGGAATAAACCTGACCAGCACCGACAGCCTCGCCCCCTACCGCGTAATTCTAGTCATCGAAGGAGTCCAACGCAACACTCTCTCGATCGTTTCTGATATCCAATCTGTTTTCAGCATGCAACCCGGATCATTCCAAGCGCTCATCTCAAACCCTCTAACATTACCGGTCTCGGTTTTCGGTGCCAACCTCACCTACAATCCATATTCGAACTTCGTCAACAGATTCGTCTCAACTACTAGCAATAAGGCCGCAATGATCGGGAAGTACACGAGCTCTCTCCTACAAACCTCGAGCTCCGCGATAATATTCAACAGCATAGAATCTCTAACATATCCCGCATCACCGGTCTTTAGCGCATCAAGCATCGCATCACAGCTCCTCAACATCGGATCGATAGGAGCAGCAATAGCTCCCGCCTTCGGTCTCAACTCAACAGGAGTCGTCGTTCTCCACAAGAAATTCCTCACATTTACATTACCGCAGGACTACACGATCGGTTTCGGATCTCTTGTCGGGATCACCGGTGGAATCTACTCGACTACAAATGAGACCTTTGCCGCATCGATGCCAAGCGGAGCACAGATCAAGAGTTTCAGTCCAGTCAACATGCTTGTTCAGTCGAGCACCGGATCCACACTGGTCATAGGAGAGTTCCCATGGGTCGGAACAGCTCAACGACTATTGCCAGACGTCACAGTCACGTTTCACTATCCTGCCTTCGACTCGCCATATCTAAGCGCCACATGGGCAACTGTTCCATCAACGTTCAATGTTGGAAAGCCGTTCAACCTCACCCTAGGAATAACCAACGCGGGCGCAATGGACGCAAGCAATTTGCACTTCAACCTGGCCTTTACCGGAGTAGTTCTCCTGGGTCAACAGAGCATTACTTCCTTACAGTTCAACGTGGCCTCCTTGCTCAAAGGAGCAACGATCAACCGCCTTTACAACTTCCAATCGTACAACTCGAATGCCCAGTTCACGCTTAGCGCAGATTTCCTAGACTCCTCAAACTATGTCTACCAGTGGAGCACCCAGTATTCCCCCTCCCCAACCATCAGACAGAACGGCGGACTGACCCTCACAAAGAGCGTCAGTCCAAACAATCCCTCCTACGGAGCAATAGGAAATGTCACGGTCACAATTCACAACAACAATCTCACCGCTACCTACTTCAACGTCGAAGACCTCAACCCAGACGCCCAGGTCTTCCTGTACCCACAAGGAGCAGGCAACACTCCACCCCAACCCCGGCCTTGCCTCAGCCTCGTAGGCTCTTACAACACGGTTGTCGCAAACACGACACACTTTACTTTCCAAGTCCAAGACGGTCAGGGATGCGCGCCTACAGTTCTTACTCGAGTCCTTCTCCAACGTTTTGGTCAACCATACCAGCTCGTTTCGTCTCCGAACATGCTTCTCGGCGGGGGAGAAACATGGAGCCCGCTGAAACCATACCTGATCCCAGGCGGCCCGGCAGGACTCTATGAGTCGCTTAACCTCAGACTGACCTTCCAGAATGCCGCAAACGTCACAGGCTTCGGTACTGTCTACCCGGGACTTCTCCCCCAGCTCGAAAATCCGCGAACTTCCTATCTTGGACTCTATTGTGTACCCTGCTCGATCCCACGTGGCGGATCAACCACCATTACCGGTGCACTTGTCAATGCGACTGGCAAACCTCTCGCAGCTAGTGCGATTGTTCTCTCATACAAGTTCTCAAACAACACCGTGAGACTGATAACAACGGTCGTAACAAATGCAACAGGAGGATTCTCGACAAACTGGCTCGGCGTTTCCACCCCACCACTCGGAAACTATCGGCTGATCGCGAACTACACCGGCTCCGTACAGAACAATGCTGAGGGAGTGTACCTTCCGTTCTACCTTGTTACCCCGACAAGTATCGGCCCTGCTAGTACAGTGACCCTCAACTATCCGTACTTCTTCAACTCGACAGGCTCGATCTTGATAACTCCCGAGCGAATCGCATACAGTAGCCAAGTCAACGCCACTGGGACAGGGCAACAATTGACCGGAGAGTACGTCGCCCAGTCGACCGCAGTACCAGTCACAGTTGGCGCCCCAGTGATCGTTCCAGTGACGGACATGACGATGAACACAACCAAGATCAGCATCTTCTACATTGCTCAGAACCAGAGTCTGGTGCAAGTCAACCTTCGGGTGACGAACACCGGACCCCAACTCGCCAACAACGTTGTCATATCGGCCTTGATTCCACAGGGGTCCAGAACCAACTCGAGCGGTGGACCATCAATACCTTACTGGTTACCTGTCGTCAGTCTCGGCACCGGAGTATCTGAAGCAAGCAACCTGAAGACGGTGAGCTTCACTGTCGCTTCCCTTGCTTCTGGACAACCATCAAACATCTACTATTACATTGTAAGAGCGAATACGACAGGTCTCTATCAGAGCGCGTTGAACGTCACTGCCCAGTCCGGATCCAACCAGTACAAGTTCTACTACACCGCACCCCTCCTCGAAGTGTACCCCTCCACCAAAACAGCTCCAGTACCCCAAACAGGCCTCTTGCAGGCCTATGTTACCGTCGACCCCGCGGTTGTGGCAAATCAGACCGCAACCACAGTCAGCATTCATCTCTACAACGCCGCGAACGTAACATACACCAACATCATCGCCACAGTCCCAAGCTTCACGGGAAGCGGACTCAACTTCCCCATTCTTTCCAAGACCGCAACAAACATGGCACCAGGAAGCGCTCAGACGGTAAACTTTACCGCCACGGCTCAGGTCAAAACGATCTATTTCAACAATGGAGTGTGGAGCGATTCTCTCTCGGGGAGCGTATCATACAACGAGTCTAGTACAAAGAACTTCCTGACGAACTTCCGTGCGAATGTCCCGATCTACGACCCTACAATAGTAGGGTTCAACCCTAGCCTGCGGGTCATCATCTCGCCTCTTGCGAACCAGCTATCAGCAGGTGCAACAGCGTTCGTTACTCTGACCGTAACAAACACTGGGACCTCAAACGTCACCGACTTCTCGTCATTGGTTCAAGCATACAGTCCACTGTTCAGCCCGGTCGGACCCTCGAGCCCAGAGACGAGTTATGGAGGCTACGGGTCATCATGGCTATACGGCATCGGAGCCGGCCAAAGCATCAGCTTCAGGATTGGAATACAGACCAGAGCGGGCGGGGTCTACCCAGTCTTCGGGTCATACATCAATTACTTCCACAAGCCTCCAGGTTCGACAGGCAGCAGCTATGGTGAATCGGTCTCCGCATCTAGCGCGGCGCTCATAACGGCCATCGATACCACCCCTCCGACGATTAGTACCCCATGGTCGAGCCCGTTCGCTCCAACTTCCAGCGACCAAGTCCATGTTTGGACTCAAGTCTACGACGGCAGCGGAGTAAACACGGTGAATCTAGAATATTCGACTGACAGGCTAGGTTGGACTAGCGTTCCAATGATCCCATTGTTCGGGTCGATCTTGAAAGGACAGGGATTACCTGTCCAGCAACCCTTCTTTGGAGACATCTATAATGTTACCATCTCTCCGATCGGCCCAGGCGCCGCAGTATTCTACCGAGTAAGATCCACAGACAACCTCGGGAACATGGGACTGCAAGATAACAACGGAAACGACTACGTCTATTTCATCCAGGGAGGAAACAGCTGGCTCTTTCCCAACCAGGCACCGGGAACGAACATGCTCTTGAATGGGACCCAGTACGTTTCAGGAATCAAGACATCCCTCTTCCTCAACGTGTCAACGCCAATTGCAGTTCAGGTGATTCAGCTTCCATCAAATCCGGGCGGAGCTCCACCGGCCGGATTGTCGGCTCTAGGAATCTACACCCAGGTCAACGCCAACATATCCGTCACCTTGAATGCCCGGATGAGATTCTACTATACACCTAGCCAGATTCAGGGTCTGAACACCAGCACAATCGCTCCGTATTACTGGAATGGAGCAAGCTGGATTCCCCTGAGCAATGTTGCGGTGGACACGAACCAGAACTATGTTGAGGGAACGGTCACCCACTTCAGCCTCTTCGCAGTATTCGCCAAACCAGCGTCTACTCAACCTCCGCCTACCCAACCGACTAGCCAGGCAACCTTCCTCTACATTGGCCTAGCTGGGGCGATCGCCGCAATCGCTATCATAGGAGGGATTCTCCTAGCGAAAAAACGAAAACACGGAACAACTAACCTCCTCCCAACCCCAACTTCCCCTCCCACAGGCCTCGGAAGTCCATCGATCCGCTGACCCGCCCCTTCGAAACCCAGGCTAGCAATGGTCATCGACAAGTTTGCCTGCCTTCAGCCTCTTCCGCTTCACCGCGAGTGGGCTTTCCCGTCGCAGGACACGAACTCTTCTTACAATTGTCGGGCTTGCTGCACTGATCCTCACCTATGTGACTGTCCAGTCTCTGGTCTCAACCCTCGAAGTGAACCTGTCGGGAACCGTTTCCTCCCTCGGAGGCGAGATTGATGTGTGGAGCAAGGGTGCGTCCTACCCATTAATCAGCAAGATTCCTGAATCCTACCTTAGCACAGTCAAGGCAGTCCCAGGGATTTCCTTTGCGACCCCCGTTACCCTGGCGCTAATGACAGTTGATTCTGACGAGGCTCTCACTGCGGGAGTAGTTCCTGCCCAGCTTCACTCCCTACTCAACTACAGTATGGTAGCGGGCGCTATGATCACGTCAAACCAGACGGGGGTACTCGCGATAGGGAAAGCGCTTTCAGCAACTATCGGAAAAGGCGCAGGAGACCCTGTCCAGCTCAACGGAGCCGTGTACAGCATTTCTGGGATCTACCTTACCAACAGTTGGATGGACTACTCGGTCATAATCCCCCACGTGGTCGCGCAACAGATGATCGGTATGGTGAACGGTACCTCTATGATCGTGGCTACGGCTCGGGATTCTCGAAATATCGACAAGGTGATAGGTCAGATCCGGACCCTGATGCCGACGGTCGAGGCTTTCCGGAGCAGCGAGACTCCTTCCAAGGTCTCGCCAATCTTTGCCTCTCTGGAATACATAGCCTCGGACATAACAGCTATCGTAACCCTTGGAGCGGTCTTGGGAATAATGAACTCAAACCTCAACAACCTACGCGAGAGAATGCGGGCATTTGCGATCTTCAAGGCGACCGGAGCCTCATACAACCAGATCATCAAACTGGTCCTTTACGAGTCTCTCTTGTTAGGAACTCTCGGGACCCTGATAGGGCTCGGAATATCCTACGCCGCTCTCCAGTTCATCTCAATCCCGATAGTCCAGAATGTCAGCGTTGCTATAATTCTAGTACCTTCCACCTTCCTCTACGCTGCGTTGCTCGCGTTTTCCGTTTCTTTCCTAGCTTCCATCTATCCCGCGATCAAAATCGCTCGAGTCCGGCCTCAGGAGGTCTTCAGGTTTGGCTGAGCAGCCCGTTCTAAGAGCGGATGAGCTGAACAAGACGTACTGGAACGGACCGGAGAAAACAATCGCTCTCGATAACGTAAATCTGGAAATCCGCAAAGGAGAGCTTCTGGCAGTCTACGGCCCTTCTGGGTCGGGAAAGACCACCCTTCTCTTTCTTCTGGGAGGGTTTGACAAGCCAACGTCTGGGCGTATACTACTGGAGGGGATTGAAATCTCGAACATGGATGAGCATCGGCTCTCGAGGATCAGACGAAGCACTGTGGGTTTTGTATTTCAGAACTACAATCTGGTCGAGGATCTTACGGTTCAGGAGAACATCTCGCTGACCATGATGTTCGAGGGGAAAACCGAGGAAGAAATGAAGGATAGAACAGCTGAACTTCTCGCCGAAGTAGGATTGATCGGCAAGGAACGGCAACGACCCTCTCAACTTAGTGCCGGTGAGCAGCAACGAGTCGCAATAGCAAGAGCGTTAGCGAATAGGCCGAGGCTTGTTTTGATGGATGAACCGACAGGGAACCTAGACCAAGATAATTCGCGGGCGATCATGCAGCTGGTCACGAGCATCAGCAATGCCGGTGGCGTGACGTTCATTATTGCCACCCATAACCTTGAGATCGTCCAAGAAACGCGGTCAAGGTTGTTCCTCAAAGCGGGCCGGGCAGCAACGGACTTCATGTCACGTTCGTAAACGAGATACTTCCCTAAGGGGGCCGCAGCTCCGATCGTTCAGAGTTCAGTATTCCCAGCCCTTTCAGTTTGTATTGGAGATGCCTCTCGATTGCTTTCGTCATAAGTAGTCCGCTCTTCATGCTGTTATAGATGAAAAGCCAGTAGTCCTTCTGGGCAGTTCTTTCTCTCCCGATGCCGAGAACGTAGAGCTCAATCTGATCTAGTAGGTTCATCACGTCCCGATCTCTCATGCTTCATCGACCTCTCAAGATACTGGGAAGCCTTGTTCTCTCATCCATTTGTCTGAGAATAACTTGCTGAGGTAGTTCCGGCCTGTGTCAGGGAGTAATGTGACTATCATCTTGTGTTCGTCCAGGCGCTCTGCAGCCCTCAAGGCTGCCTGTACAGCTGTTCCTCCTGATCCTCCTACTAGGATTCCTTCTTCCTGGGCGAGTCGTCGGGCCATTTGGAAAGCGTCGGTGTCAGAGATCTGTATGACATCGTCTACAATCGACATGTCTAGTGTTCCCGGCATGAAATCCTCGCCTATACCTTCCACCTTGTACTGGTGGGGCTGTTCCTTTTGTCTGTGAAACCGTGGGTAGAAAATTGACCCGTTCGGATCTGCGCCCACAACCTTCAAGCCTTTTTTCTTCTCTTTTAGATAACGGCCTATTCCTGTGATAGTCCCACCGGTTCCCATGCCGCAAACGAAAACGTCGATTTTTCCCTCGGTCTGGCGCCAGATCTCGGGCCCTGTTGTCCGGTAGTGAGCATCAGGATTAGCCCTGTTCTCATACTGGTTGGGCATGTATGCGTGAGGGGTCTCTCGCGCCAGCCTCTCCGCGACCTTAGTATAATGTTCAGCGGATTCGGGGGGAACATTCGTAGGCGTCACTACCACTTTCGCTCCATATGCTCGCAAGATCGCCCGCTTCTCTTCGCTCATCTTGTCCGGCATGACAAAGATCATCTTGTAGCCTCTCACTGCGGCAACCATTGCCAAACCAACTCCCGTGTTTCCAGACGTCGGCTCTATGATCGTTCCACCAGGTTTCAGTAGTCCTTTCCTCTCCGCCTCCTCAATCATCGCGACTCCTATCCTATCCTTGACACTTCCACCAGGGTTCAGATTTTCTAGCTTGGCCAGAACAGCGGGTTTGAGACCCTGCGAGACCTTGTTCAGCCGGACAAGAGGGGTGTTTCCAATAACATCTAGTATGGTTTTGTGAACTTCCATTGAGAGAACTGCTTCCTTTAGTCTCTTCAATCAAGGTTGTTTATCTGAATAATGCCGACCCACAGTAATCCATGATTATCTGGAAAGTGGGTCTGAGCAGGGGGTTAGATTGTCTCTGCGTGAAACATGATTAGCAGGAAGAACGCGGGAGTGACCTCGGTAAGAGTCTACTCGGATAACACCGAAGCGAACCAAGTTGTTGTAGTCAATTCAGGACAATCTCTCGCTCCTAGATTAGGCAGACAATGAGAAACCCTACAATCTCCAGCATCATCCGTGAGATTACTTAGGACCCTTATCAGAAGTATCACGTGCCTTAACTTTCACGTTTTCCCAGCAGATCTGACACGTGATTGTAAGATTTGTTCCAAAGGGTCCCCACAGGTATCCCTGAGCTAGACGACGTGATAGAGGGTGGACTGCCCAAAGCCGGCCTCTTTCTTGTAGCTGGAACTCCAGGGTCTGGTAAGACAGCTTTTAGCGCGAAATTCCTCTACGAAGGTGATCCTCAAGGGCGACAAAGGGATCTACGTCTCCTTCGCTGAAGGTCGCGACGCGTTTTTCTCGGAAACGGCGCGGAGTGGTTTGGACTTTGCGAAAGCCGATGAAGCCGGCTTGTTTCTCTACATGGACCTTCTAACCGTCAAGAACGAGGGGATACCTGCTGTGACCCAATCTATAGTGGACGCAGTACTCGATTTCAAAGCGTCAAGGCTAGTGATCGACTCGTTTTCTGCTATGGCCCAAGCGGTCCCTCAACTGATAGAGGCTCGGTCCATACATCACACGATCCTCGGAAAAGTAATCAGGCAGGCCGAATGTACGACTCTCCTTATCTCAGAAGTTCCAGTGGGCACTTCGAGGCTGGGCCTGGGGATTGAAGAGTTCGTGGCCGACGGGGTACTGAAGTTCACTCAGAAGGAAATAGACGGACGCGTCATCAGGAACCTTGTCATTCACAAGCTTCGGGGCACAAAAATAGGCAGGAGAGAGCATATGTTCACTTTAGACGGCGGGTTTCGGATGCTGAGCCCGTTCGACTCCTCGCAAACTAATAACGGACACTCTTATCCTGTCATCAAGAATACAGCATCGCACTCTTCCACGGGGATCAAGAGTCTGGATACTATTCTTGGGGGAGGTCTCAAGCGGGGAAGCCATATTCTCCTAGAAGTTGGAGAAGACATCTCATCACATTCTCTGATGAGTTTCCTTACCCCGATGATATCAAACACCGTCAAGTCCGGCGACCAAGTCATCTGTCTCCCGGTCAACGGAATGTACCCCGAGGAATTGCAAGAATCCCTAAGAAAATCTGTGCCAGAGGGACTTGCGTCGGTGCAAATCTTCGACATTACCGGCAAAGGCGGTCCGAACACCGTGGACCTCGGAGGCGCAACCGTGCTCCAGCCATTTGACATGTTCTGGAAGACAGCTAAGAAGCTGAGAAAACCAGACAACCGCTTGCTGAGCATAATCGGCTTCGACGCACTAGAGGCGCGATACGCGAAGGACCTCCCTGCAATGCAGGGCCTGATCATCGAGACCATCGCTAAGGTAAGAAACGCTGGCGACATCATAGTGTCAATAGCGCGGCCATTCTCCAATACCTTGAGAGAACTTGCCAGCGCTTCAGATGTTCATTTGAGACTTGTCCAGTATGACGGGGTTCTCTGCCTGTTGGGGGTAAAACCGAGGACAGACTACTATGGTGTCTCTCTCCCGAACAATGATTCGCATGAACAGATCGAACTGGTCCAGGTTTCTTAGTGATGACGGCAACAGTCGGAACGTCGTTAGACCGGCCGTTGATAGAATCAATTGATGCCGCCCTCAGCGCTCTTGGCACCAGTACAAGGGACTCGGTCCTGCTCTATATTCGTAAGAAATGTTCGATTTCTTTGGAAGAGACACCTGAAAGGATGGACGAATTCCTCCAAGCTCTGCACTCACTACTCGGGTATGGAGCAAGAGTGATAGAGAAGTTAGTAATCGCGAGGCTGGTCGAAACCAATGAAATTCCCCTTGCAGAGGCGAGAGGTAGAAATCTGACTGAGATTGTGACTCTCGCGGGTAAGGGTCGCAATAAGGCTAGGCCCACGATCTGAAAAACTCTCCCAGCACGATACTAAAATTCTACTCGAGAGGTTCTGCCGCACACTCAGGCAATATTGACACTCGTCGATTCTTGTAGCAAACCCGGTCTCAGCGCATAGCTCACTTGTTTTTCTTGGCCGCTTTCATGAATAATTCGAGGAATTTGTCCGCTCCGCTTGGCGGAGTTTTCTTCTCGGGCTCAGGCTGACGGTTTTGCCTGGCTTTCGAACCGTTTTGAGAGCCCAAAGACCCCAAGGAACAGAAGCGCTCCTGCTATTGCTGTGACCGTCGAGCTTAGGATCGTAGTGGTCTCTCCCACTGAAGTTATCAGACTGGCTATTTGATCAGTTGGTAGCGAAAGCATCAGTACCAAGCCCACAATGCTTTGAATCGTCAGCAGGGAGAACGCCGCGATTATCATAGTCCAGGCACGAAACGAGCCTGTTATCCTCGTTACCTTGTAAGCGTAGAATACTACGCCTGCTTGGAAGATGAGTTCTAGAACCGCAATGAAGTAGAGCGTTGGGAGAACGATAGGATCCAGCATTTCTCCTATCGCCTCACTTTCGTTTCTCCGCGGCCCCTCGGAAGAGATCCATGAATTTCTCCGACGCAACCTTCCGAGGCGAGCCAGTGATTACTCCCTCATAGTTCGTAAATGCAGACTCTATCTTGATTCCCGTCGAGGTAATCTGGAACTCTCTCAACCGCTTGTCATGATCGCTACCCCGCATCTTCAGAACTACTAGGGCCTTTCTCAAGGAAGACTCGATCTCGACTGGCTTGAGAGCAACGATACAATCGACAAGGAAGCTTAAACCTACCTCGGTAATTGAGAAAGAACCTCCTGCCATCTGCGGTGACTCCCAGACGAGAAGGGAGCTTATTCCCTTGGTCTTGAGGTGCATGATCAACCGGTACGCCTCGCGCCTCAGCTCACTTTCTTTGACGAACATGGCGAGATGGCTCAACGAATCCACAACTATTCGTCTGGGCTGAATATCGCGAAGGGACTCATCGAGTAGGCTCTCGCCTTCCAACTCAAGCAGCAGGTTTGGAGAGGTGCATAAGATTCTGAACTTGTTCTCTTCCTCTAGCTTACGAAGGTCCCACCCCAGGTTTTTCGCGTCTCGGTAGATCTGGTCGGGCATCTCTTCGAACGTCACATAGACACCTGATTCCCCAAGCTTGACCCCATTAACCAAGTACTGAAGGGCCAGCGTCGTCTTTCCGCAGCCAGCACTCCCAGCCACCATCACCGCGTCGCCTTCCATAAATCCGCCATGTAGCATCTCGTCCAACTCGGTTATCCCGGTCCGGACTCTACCACCCTCTCTGACTCTTCCAGAGGACAACTGGTCGAATCCAGAGACCCCTGTCCTAGAACTTGGTGTTGTCAATCTTCCCCACCCCCTCCAGATTCCTCAGATGTTTCGCGATAGTGTCCAAGACTTCACGGTCTCTTGCACGGTCCAAGAGCAAGACTTCTGAACGTCCAATTCTCTTCGTCTTTAGGATACCCAGGTTCACCAGACTCCGGACATCCTCTTCTATCGCGTTCCCTGTCCTCCCAATACGACGCGCGATGCTGTCGAGCGTGTCGATGAGTCCAGGGTTGCGATGGAACAAAACCAGCAAGTCGCCGGTAGTCTCTGAAGCGAGAAGTGTTTCCAGCATCTGTGCAGCGCTCACTTTTTCAGCGCCTCCGTCGCACAAGCTTCCTTTGCCCTCTCAAGGGCTTCGCCATAATCGAAGCGTTCTTGAGAATTGTATGGAATATTCAGCTTCCGGAATAGATCTTTGACAATGACTTTCTCAAGGACTCCTGCCCCGCTGCCGAATACAGATTGCAGTTTCTTGTGGAACTCCTTTGGATCGGTTGCCTCATTGAACATGCCCTGGCCATTTAGAACTCCGAGGATTGCCTGGCCTAGAGCCGCCTTAACCCCCTCACCAATGCTGAGCTGTAGCATCGAAGAGAAGGTTTTCTCTTGAGCCAGCTTTGAACTGGTCCTGTTTGTCTTCCAGTTTGTTCGGAAGTCGTCCTGAGGCATGGTCGAAACGGACGAACTCATTACTAGAGCTAGGCTCCTGCTCACTTGTTTCGCTGAGACCCGTTCAAGCGATAAACTCGCTGTAACCCAGCCCGCGCCATTCTAGTTGTTACAAAATCAGCGCCGAAATCGTGAAAACTTTACAATGAACAGGGAAAGATAGGTTACAACACATGTATTGTCCCTGATCCCTGGGTTATGTTGAGCTAGACGACTCTTGCGGTCTCCTCTGGTAGAAGTATTCCACGAGACCCTAGGCTTGTGTTTCGCTTCAACCCTCAAAGATATGCTGGGCCTTACAGTTTGTGAATCCGTGTACGGACTTCTAGAGAGAAACGGGATTCCTAAAGGCGAGATTTGCAACAGATTCGATGACACTGTGACGGTGTTGACCAAAGCCTTGGGCGCATCATCCCGGGTGCTCGTCCATCGAACCGTTGTTGAAATGTTTCGTCAGTACTCGCAAAGAGCCGAATTTTCCTACCAGGATTCTCTAAGAGATCGATTGACCGTCTTGAAAGAGGCAGTTGTCGCCAATCACTTGATTCCAAAGAGCCGGCATGACGGGATAGACTTTGACAGCGCGGAAGGAACAAGACTTGCGAGGTCGTGAGATACTGGCCATCGCAACGGTTCCCATGATAATTCCAAGATACGTCGAAAAAGGCATCAAGGCGGCTGGACGCGTCGACCATGAGTCGCTTGTGTATCCTGCGAGGGATATTTCGAGTAAGCTGCGAATACCCTGCCTTTCTTGCAAGAAATGCATAAATTAGCGCTACAGCCGCGAGTGCGAAGCCGGACGATTCAAAAATGGCCTCGCTAATCGCATTCGTTAGCATATTCGTGGAGTCGCCCTACATGGATGACGTAGTGCAGGCCCTATCTCGTCTCGACAAGGTAGTCGACCTTTACGAGGTCACCGGCGAGTTTGACATTGTCACTGTCGTCTCAGCCTCAGACATTGAGGAGTTTCGAGACGTCCTGAAAAACAAGATAATGAAGGTCAAAGGGGTCAAGAGCACTGTAAGCTCAATCGTCCTAAAAACTCACAAGGGCTCCGGGTCCAACGGCGACATCTTGAACCCGACCTCCACCGTGTCAGCTTCTGTCAGCCAACGGAAATAGATTAACCACCCTTGAATCCTGAGACCACTCTATGGAGGCTGTTAGCAGCTGATCGACCCGAGCAATCTATTCTTACTCATCACGATTCTCCTCATAGCCATAGTATCAGGGCGGTTTCTAGCACCCTACATTACTAGAGTTTTCTCACTATCCCCCAGCCGACTAGACAAGGTTCTCAATCCCCTCGAGATAGGAATCTATCGACTCGTCAGCGTCGATCCAACTCGCGGCATGGGCTGGAAAGAATACTTCCTTGCTGCACTCATTGTCAACATTTTCCAGATGGCACTCGCCTTCGTAATATTCGCGTTTCAAGGCGTGCTCCCCTTGAACCCGCAAGGGTTTCCAGGTCTCTCCTGGGACTTGG
>WNGJ01006634.1_pt1 | contig 36947 bp, 45 predicted proteins | sample 5400611 | NCBI WGS metagenome assembly WNGJ01 (sample SAMN13153375, study PRJNA577476) | soil metagenome | isolation source: 40 cm soil or saprolite under Garry oak tree replicate 1 | place: USA:California | collected 2016-06-15
TATCTCAAGGGCGACCCGAACGCCCTGTACGACATGCTCGTGAACCTGATCCGTAACGCCGCCGACGCGAGCATCGGCCGGCAGGCCCCCATCCGCATCGGCCTGGAGCAGGCCAGTGGGTCCCTGCGGCTCACCGTGCGCGACGAGGGTGCCGGAATTCGTGCCGAAGACTTGGAGCGCATCTTCGAGCCGGGGTTCACCACCAAGGAGTTCGGGGAGGGGAGCGGGATGGGACTGGTGGTGGTGCAGAGCGTGGTGCGCAGCATGTTCGGAGGCAGCATCGTCGTCGACTCGCGCCCCGGCGGCGGCACCACCGTTACCGTGACCCTCCCCGTCCCCCCGCAACGCTCCGTGGACGCGCGCCGGGCAGGAGAGCCGTCCGCCGCCTAACGGGTCTCCCCCGTCGCGCGTAACGTTAGGGCATACGTACTTCCTGAGAGGGACCTTCCCGTGAACCGCTCATGTATCGCCGCGGCGACCGCGTTGCTCGTCGCGCTCGCTCCCCGACCCCTTGCCGCCCAGACCCCGACGGTGGACACGAGCGGCGCGGGCGTGCTCATCGATCAAGCCCTCACCCACTCGCAGGCGATGGCGAACCTGCAGCACCTCACCGACGTCATCGGGCCTCGCCTGACCGGCTCGGCCGCCGCCCGCGCCGCCAACGACTGGGCGCTGGCCAAGTTCAAGGAATATGGACTCGACGCGCGCCTCGAGCAGTGGAACTTCGGCGGCACATGGGCGCGGGGGCCGATGTGGATGCGGCTGACCGCGCCCCGCATGCACGACGTCGTGGCCGCGAGCTGGGCGAGCGGACCGGTGGTGCGCATCGACGCCAGCACGGCCGAGAGCATCGAGGCGAACAGGGCCAGAGTGAAGGGCGCGTGGGTCATGCTGCGGCCGCCCCAGTTCGTATGGAACAACGACGGTCCCCCGATGACGCCGGCCGACTCGGAGCGGCAACGGGCCGCGTTCCGCGGATTCCTCGGAGGCGGCCAGCGCCTCGATTCGGCCACCCGCGCGCGCCTGATGCAGTTCAACACCGATCAGCCGTTCCTGCTGCGCAACGCCGGGGCCGTCGGCATCCTGCTCGATGCCGGCAAGGAGCAGGACCTGCTCAACATGAGCGGCTCGCCCACGCGTGTCCTGCCGCTGCCGCAGGTCGTCGTCGCACACGAGGAGTACTCGCTGTTCGACCGCCTGCTCGCAGCGGATGTGACGCCCCGCCTCGAGGCGAACATCCAGAATACGCTCAACATGAAGGACTCGGTGCCGCAGTGGAACACGGTCGCCGAGCTACGGGGGAGCGAGCACCCGGGGCAGGTCGTGATCGTGGGCGCGCACCTCGATTCCTGGGACCTGGGGACGGGCGCGACCGACAACGGCACCGGCTCCATCGCCACGCTGGAAGCCGCCCGCATCATCGCGCAATCGGGGCTCAAGCCGAAACGCACCATCCGCTTCATTCTCTTCACGGGAGAAGAGCAGGGGTTGATCGGCTCGCGGAAGTACGCCGAGGCGCACGCCGCGGACGCCGATTCCGTCCAGGCGGTGATCGTGCTCGACAACGGCGCCGGCGCGATCACGGGGATGGCGCTGCAGGGCCACCTGGAAGCGTACGGCCTCTGGCGCACGCTGCTCGCCCCGGTCCACCGGCTCAACGCCGACACGATCAACGATGCCGTGAAGGGCGGCACGGATCACTTGTCGTTCATCCCGTACGGCGTGCCGGGGTTCAACTTCAACCAGCTCACGCGCGGCTACAACCACACCCATCACTCTCAGTCGGATACCTACGACAAGACTATCGCCCCGGACTTGATGCAGGCCTCAGCGGTGATGGCGGTGTCCGCGTTCGAGCTGGCGAACCTGCCGCAGCTGCTGCCGCGCTGGGAGAAACGGTTGCCGGTGCAGCCGATCGTGGCGGCGACCGTGTCGCCGGAGCTACTGCGCAGCCACTAGCGCCGCGAGGTCGAGTGGCCGCGTGTACATGACGAGCTGTCCGTCCGGTGCGCGCGGCCATTCGCCTTCCGGTCGGTCGTGATACAGCTCGACACCGTTGCCGTCGGGGTCGCGCAGGTAAACGGCCTCGCTGACACCGTGGTCTGCAGCCCCCTCGAGCGGGATCCCTGCGTCGATGACCCGGCGCACCACCGCCGCCAGCGCGCGCCGATCGGGTAACACGATGGCGAGATGGTACAGCCCGGTCGTCCCTGGGGGTGGGGCCGCCGCCCCCCGGCCCGCCCAGGTATTGAGGCCGATGTGGTGATGGTAGCCGCCGGCCGAGAGGAACACGGCGTCGCTGCCGTAGCGGGTGGTGACCTCGAAGCCGAGCACGTCGCGATAGAACGCAACGGCGCGGTCGAGATCAGACACCGTCAGATGAACGTGGCCAATTCGGGTCTGGGGGTGGATCATATTGGGAATTTCGGATTGTGGATTGCGGATTGGAGGTCTCGCGCGCGGATTCCGCAATCCGCAATCCGCAATCCGCAATTAGATTTCCAGACATGAACGCCACACCCAAGATACCGGTTCCTACCAACGAGCCAGTGCTCTCGTTCGCCCCCGGCACACCGGAGCGGCTCGAGCTGAAAAAGTCCCTCAAGGAGCTCTCCGGCCGCCAGATCGAGATTCCGCTCGTGATCGGCGGCAAGGACGTCCGCACCGGCAAGACCATCGACGCCGTGATGCCCCATTGCCACCACCACGTGCTGGCCAAGGTGCATCAGGGAGGGCCGGCTGAGGTGCGGGCGGCGATCGCGGCGGCCGGTGAGGCGTGGCACGATTGGTCCACGTGGGACCTTAGTCGCCGCGCGGCGGTCTTTCTCAAGGCGGCGGAGCTCCTCGCCACGCGGTACCGCCCCATCGTCAATGCGGCGACCATGCTGGGGCAGTCGAAGACGGCGCACCAGGCGGAGATCGATGCGGCGTGCGAGCTGATCGATTTCTTCCGCTTCAACCCGCACTACGTGGACCGGCTGTATGCCGAGCAGCCGATCTCCGCGCCCGGTACCTGGAACTCCCTCGACTACCGCCCGCTCGAGGGGTTTGTGTACGCCATCACGCCGTTCAACTTCACGTCCATCGGCGGCAACCTCCCTACGGCGCCTGCGCTGATGGGCAACACCGTGGTCTGGAAACCGGCCGCGACGGCGGTCTTCTCGAACTATTTCATCCTCAAGCTGCTCGAGGAAGCCGGCCTGCCACCGGGCGTCATCAACTTCGTGCCCGGCCCCGCGGTGCAGATCTCCGATGGCCTGCTGCTCGACCGCGCCCTTGCCGGCATCCACTTCACGGGCTCGACGGAGGTGTTCCAGGCGCTGTGGCAGCGCGTGGGCGAGCGTCTCTCGAGCTACGCCGGCTATCCGCGGCTGGTGGGGGAGACGGGCGGAAAGGACTTCATACTGGCGCACGCCAGCGCCGACTTGGACGCCCTCGCGACCGCCATGGTGCGGGGGGCGTATGAGTACCAGGGGCAGAAGTGCAGCGCCGCCTCGCGCGCCTACGTGCCGGACACGCTGTGGCCGCGGCTGCGCGAGCGAGTGCTGGCGATGCTCGGCGAGGTGAAGACGGGCGACCCGGCCGACTTCACGAACTTCATGGGCGCGGTCATCGACCGGAAGGCGTTCGACAAGATCAAGGCCTACCTCGAGGCCGCCAAGCAGGCCCCGGGCGTCAAAGTGCTCGCCGGCGGTGGCGCGGACGATGCGGACGGCTACTTCATCGAGCCGACCCTCATCCAGACCGACGACCCCGGGTATCGCACCATGTGCGAGGAGATCTTCGGCCCGGTGCTCTCGCTGTACGTGTATCCCGAGAGCCGCTGGGCGGAGACCGTACGGCTGGTGGACCAGACGTCCCCGTACGCCCTCACCGGTGCGGTGTTCGCCCAGGACCGCCGCGCGGTAGACGAGGCCCAAGCGTCGCTTCGCTACGCCGCCGGAAACTTCTACGTGAACGACAAGCCGACGGGCGCGGTGGTGGGACAGCAGCCGTTCGGCGGCGCCCGGGCCAGCGGCACCAACGATAAGGCCGGCAGCCTGCTCAACCTGATCCGCTGGGTGAGTCCGCGTGCCGTGAAGGAGAACTTCGTCCCGCCCCGGAGCTTCAACTACCCCTTCATGGCCGAGGCGTGACCGGGCGGAGCGGAGCCGCCCGCCCGCCCATCCTCGTGCTGGTGATCGGTGCTGCGTTCCTGCTGCTCGTCACGTCGCTGGTGATCGGCTCGCTCACGAGCCCGGAGTATCCCGCGTTCGCGCTGAGCGCCCCCCGGCCCGCCCTCGTGGGGGACTCGCTCGTCGGCCCGGGGACCTATACGCTCGACGCCTCGGCCACCGACCGGTGGCGCCGCTTCGACTTCGGCCGGAATGCCGCCGTGGACTCGGGGGCGTGGGACCTGGCCTTCCGTCGCTTCCACCTGATCGTCGCGCCGGGCGGCGGGATCGTCGACTTGGGGCCGGTGCCGTTCGACTCGGTCGTCGAGCTCCCGGCCGCAGGCTACGCCGACAATACCGCCGGACCGGACACCACCAATCCCGCCGTCGGGAAGTGGTACGCCTACAGCATGCTCAGCCACCTGTTGACCTCGAAACACCACGTCTATGGGGTGCGGACGCCCCGAGGGAAGTACGCGAAGCTCGAGCTGCTCACCTACTACTGCCGGGACGCCGGGACGGCGTGCATCACGTTCCGCTACGCCTACCAGGGGAACGGCACGCCGCGGGTGGCACCCTGAGCGAGAAGCCCCCGGCCGCTCACGCGACCGGGGGCTCGAGGTTGTCGGATCGGGTCAGGCTCACTTGGGCGGCAGGATCTTGAACATCCCCGTACCGCACACCGGACACACGCCCTTCAGGGCGGGCCGGCCATTGGCCATCTTGACCTGCTGGGCGTTCGAGATCTTCCGCTTCGCCTTGCACTTCACGCAGTACCCTTCGTCCGCGGCCATCGGGGCTTTGCCAGCCTTCGCCATGTCGCTCCTCCATTCGGGGGCAGGGGGCAGGGGGCAGGACGGTGACAACATAATACGGCCCGCTTAAGGCGTGGGAGCGGGGCTCGCTGGGGGGGTGTCGCTGAACCCGTTGCGTTTGTGAGTTCCGTCACAAAACGGCTTCGTGGCAGATCCCCCACAACGGCACAGGACAACGACTTCCGCCGGTCGGCCGTCCTTGCGGGGGGGTACCGCCAGCTCCCGGCCGTCGGGAGTGACGATCTTCACCGGGCCTTGAACGACGAGCGGGCCGTTCGGTTTCGGGGTGATACGGGTTTCGTCGGGCATACCCCAACTATAACGACGCCTCGCCTCCCGGGAGGTGTTGCGTCGGTGCACTATTGACGGGCCGAAGCAAAATGCACAAACTGCACGGCGGCCTGGAATGCACCGCACGCGTAGAGGGAGGGACCGCACGCCCGACCTCGCCGGCGAGCACTTCCAGGTCGCTGTTTTTTCGGGGCGGGAACGCGCCGCCGAACGGCAGGGTATGTTGAAGGCGTCGCATCCATGCAAACCCTGCCCTGGCTCACCCTGTCGCTCGCCGCAAGCGCTTGCGTCTCCGAGCACGGCCCACTCACCAACCGCATGGCCCAATCCACGACGCACTACCTCACAGGGGCCGCCCGCCAGCCGGTCAGCTGGCAGCCATGGGGGCGCGAGGCATTCGCCCTCGCTGCGCGGCTCGACCGCCCGATTCTCCTGTACGTCGGGGCCGACGAGTGTCGCTGGTGTGCCGTGATGGACCGGGAGGTGTACGGCGACCTCGCGCTGGGTGCGATGATCGACTCGTTATTCGTGCCCGTGCGCGTCGATCGCGACGAGCGGCCCGACGTGGCTCAGCGCTACGAGGCGGCGGTCCAGTGGCTCGCCGGCCTGCGCGGCTATCCGGTCACCGTGTTCCTGACCCCCGACGGCTCGGCGTTCTTCGGCGGCACGTATTTCCCTGCCGACGATCCGGTCACGGGGCGGGGCCTGAAGCAGCTCCTCCCGGAAGTCGCCAAGAGCTACCGCGAGCAGCGCGGTGTCATCGTGCAGCGCGCCGCGTTGGTGCGGCAACTGGCGGTGACGCACGCGGCGCGGGCGCGCGGCGTGCTCCAGCCTCGGGCGGTGGCGTCGCAGGTCACGGCCGTGCGCGCGACCTTCCAGGCGGTCGCCGGCACGCACGCCGCCCTGGGGAGCTTCATGCACACCCAGGCGGTGAGCCTGCTGCTCGCGACGTACGGGCGCACCGGCGATTCGAGCTACCTGAAGGCGGCGAGCACGGTGCTCGACTTCATGGTCGACTCGGGCGACGCGGTGACCGCCGACGTCGCGCGCGACGACCCACCGAGCCTGGTGCGGGCCGGGCTGGTGCGCAACCTGGCCGTGGGCTGGGCCCTCACCGGAACCCCCCGCTACCGCGACGCCGCGCGTGTCGTCCTGCAGCGGCTCGCGCGCGACCTGGGGGACGGTCCCGAGAGTGCGGTCTTCGCTGATCGCGAGGCTTATGTCATCGGCTCGGTCTTGGAAGCCGGGCCCGCGGTCGGCGACTCGGCCGTCTCGCGGCGCGCCGTCGGGGCGCTCGACCGGCTGCTGCGGCTCACGTACGCGCGCAAGCGCGGCGCGCGCCACACCGCCGGCGGCGCCGCGGTCCGCGGCCTGCTGCAGGACCAGGTGCAGCTCGCGGCCGCCTGCCTCGCCGCCTACGGCTACACCGGCAAGGCGCGTTACCTCGGTGTGGCGCAGGATCTGGCCGACGTGCTCGACCGCGACTTCGCCGATTCGAGCGGCGGTGGCTACTTCGACACCGTCGTGAGCGACCCCGCGGCGCCGGCGTTGGGCGACCGTGCCAAACCGGTGCTGGACGATCTGCTCCCCGGAGCGAACGCCTGGGCGGCGCGGGTGCTGCTGCAGCTCGCCGAGGCGACACGCGACGTGCGCTATCGCCGCCGCGCCGAAGCGACGCTCGAGGCGTTCGCGGGAGCGCTGGGCGGCGAGGGAGTGCGCGCGTCCAGCTACCTGCTCGTCGCACAGCACGTCCTGGCCGCCCGCTGACCGGCGGTTCCGTCCCGAAACACCCCGGCCATCCCGGTGCGCTTCCTTCCTCTAGCGCGGCGTACGGCGTCCGTGCTAGCGTGACGCCCTAATCTCCATGCAGGTCATACGGATGTGAGGGGGGACCCCTCCGACACGGAGGTGGTGGCCCGCGTGCTTGGCGGCGATCGCGAGGCGTTCGGTCTCCTGATCCGCCGCTACGAAACCGGTCTGCTGCGGTTCGCGACGCGCATGCTGGGAAGCCGCGATGTCGCGGCGGACGCGGTGGCCGAAGGCCTCGTGCGGGCGTACCGCCACCTCGCCAGCTGCCGGGACCCGGCACGTCTGCGCACCTGGTTGTACCGGATCGTGGCGAACCGGTGCAAGAGCTACCTGGCGCGGCGTGCTGTGGCGGACGTTCGCCTGGAGGAGGCACCGCCCGTGGCCGATGTGACCGATAACGAAGCCGCCCTCGAGCGGGCGGAGCAGTTGGCGCTGGTGGCGCGGGCCCTCGCCCTGCTTTCGCCCGACAAGCGCGAAGCCTTCGTGCTGAAACACGTCGAGGGGTTGAGTTATCAGGAGATGGCCGACGTGACGGGCGAGCGCATCCCGACCCTCAAGATGCGCGTGCATCGGGCCCGGGAAGCGCTGCTGGAGGTACTGGAGGACCACGCATGAATCCGATCGATCCGAGAATCCATCAGGCGCTCGATGGCGAGCTGGCCCGCGAGAGCCTGCCGCGCGAGCTGCAGCTCGTGGTAGAGCGGCTGGAAGCTGCGGCGGCGCTGCTGGCGGCGGCTCCTGCGGTCGCCGCGCTCGAGCCGCGGGTGATGGCGGCCCTCCGGCGGCCGGCGCCGTCGCGGGTGCGGCGGCTGGTACGCTGGTTCTCCGTGCCGCATGCCGTCACCTTCCGGGTCCGGCCCGTGTGGAGCCTGGCGCTCGCCGCAGCCGTCGCGCTCCTCACGCTGGTCCCCATCGACGAGGGGAACGGGCCCGTGTTGGGCGAGCACGAGGGTATCGCGCAGTTCGTGGGGCGCTTCCCGGACGCCCAAACGGTGCACGTGGTCGGCTCGTTCAACGACTGGCGCACCGGCACGATTCCGCTCGAGGACCGCGATCACGACGGAGTATGGCGCGCCACCGTGGTGCTCCCCACGGGGACGTACGAATACATGTTCGTCGTGGACGGCGAGCGCTGGGTGACCGATCACCTGGCCGATCGCCTCGTGGAAGACGACTTCGGACGTGAGAACTCGATTCTCATCGTCCGTGCCGCCAGGCGATGAGACTCGGTCTCCTGCTGATGCTCGTCGCGAGCCCGCTGGCGGCGCAGTCGGTGCGCAGTCGTTTGGAAGCGCGCGTGCCCATGGCGGCGGTGCCTACCGTCGATTCTCTGGTACAGGTGGCCGCGCGTGAGGGCCTGCCAACCGAGCCGTTGGTGCAGAAGGCGCTCGAGGGTGGAGCGAAGCACGTGTCGGCTCCGCGGATCGGGGCGGCGGCGCAGGAGATGCTCGAGCAGCTGCGGGACGCGCGGGCGCTGCTGGTACGGGCCGGCGACGCTCCGCCGGCCACGGCCGCCGAGGTCACCACGATCTATGCGGCGTTGAAGCGCGGTCTCCCGGGGCCGGTGGTCGAGCGGATCGTGGCCGCTCTGCCCCAGGAGCCACGTGGCTCGGCGCTGCACTCGGTGGCGGATCTTGCCGCGCACGGCTTCGACCCGGATTCGTCCGCCGGCCTCATCATCGACGCCGCGCGCCAGGGGCTGCGGGGCGAGCGCCTGTTGGACGTGTCGACGGCCGTGCTACACGAGCTGCAGCGCGGCCACTCGCGCGCGGAGGCCCTGGCCGTGGTGCGGCGCGAGCTGCCGAACGTGCCGGCGCCGCCCAAACCGGCGCGGGCGAGCGTCGCGGGGGCGCGCCGGCCCGAGGCGGGGTCGCCGCCTCCGCCGTGACGCACGTTACAGCCTGAAACCACCGTCGCTGGCGCGCGCGCAGTTCCGCTGTGCGTGACGCGCCTGTGCGCTGGCGGGTCTCAACGGTGAAGCGGGCCAGGGTGGCTCGCGCGTCCCTCTGGAGGTACACGCACATGATTCGTCGCACGCTCATCACGCTGGCGTTGCTCGCCGCCCCCGCGATCGTCGTGGCGCAGCAGCCCTCGCCGATGCAGGGCCAGACGCCGGCGGCTGATTCGTCCAAGGCGAAGCCGGCCAAGAAAGGCAGCAAGAAGGCGGCGTCGAGGAAGCACGGAGCCAAGCCCACCGCGAAGCCCGCGGCCAAAGACTCGAGCAAGATGAAGCCGTAGCTACGACGTGTAATCCGCGTTGATCCGGACGTAGTCCGGCGTCAAGTCGCACGTCCACACCATCGCCTCCGCGCGACCGAGCCCAAGGTCGATGCGGAGGCGGATGGTTTTCTGGCGGAAGATGGCGCGGGCGCGCTCGGCATCGGGGTGGGCTGTCGCGCCGCCCTCGGCCAGCGTGAGCCACTCGCCGTCCGCAGCGGCCTGCAGCGTGAGACGGTCGAGCGTCAAGGCGACCCCGGCCGCGCCCGCGGCGGCGAGGATGCGTCCCCAGTTGGGGTCGGCTCCATAGATCGCCGTCTTCACGAGCGTGGAGCGCGCGATCGCCCGCCCAACGTCGCGTGCCGCCGCCTCGCTCGCCGCCCCGACCACCTGGATCTCGACCAGCTTGGACGCTCCCTCGCCATCGCCGACGATGGCGAGGGCCAGCACCCGGGCCACGTGCTGCACGGCCTCTTCGAACAGCTTCCACACTGCACAGTCCCGGGCGGGGTCCACGCCGGACGCTCCGTTGGCGAGCAGCAGCGCCGTGTCGTTGGTGCTGGTATCGCCGTCCACCGAGATGGCGTTGAAGCTGCGGTCGGCGACCCGGCGGAGCAGGGGCTGGAGCGAGGCCGGCTCGGCCACGGCATCGGTCGAGAGCACCGCGAGCAGGGTGGCCATGTCGGGATGGATCATTCCGGCTCCCTTGGCGATCCCTCCCACCGTGACCAGGCCGCCCGGCGTCTCGAAGCGCACCGCGCAATGCTTCGGTCGCGTGTCGGTGGTCATGATGGCGCGGGCCGCCTCGACCCCGCCCGCGGCCGAGAGACGCGCGGCGGCCTGGCGCAGCCCGTCCACGATTTGCGGCACGGGCAACGGTACGCCGATGACGCCGGTCGAGAGCACGAACGCGGTGCGGGTGGGGAGGGCCGCCGCCTGCTCGGCGGCCTGGGCCATGGCTCGGGCCGCGGCGAGCCCGTCGGATCCCGTGCAGGCGTTGGCGACGCGCGCGTTCATCGCGACGGCCCGGATGCGGCCCGGCCGCTCGGCGAGCAGATCGGCGTCGTACACCACCGGCGCCGCGCGCACGGCGTTCCGGGTGAAGACGCCGGCGGCGGCGCAGCTCGTCGCGGACACGAGCAGGGCGACGTCGGGCGCGCCGTCGGGTTTGAGCCCGGCGTGGGCCGCCGCGGCGGCGAAGCCGCGCGGTGATGTCACCGATCCGTCGGACACGGGGTCGAGCATCGGCGGTCAAGATAGCCCGCGCGGGTCGCTTGTGAAACCGTTCGCGGTTTCTTATCATAGCGCAACCTTCCCGGGAGGCCCGTTCGATGTCGGAACCGTTCCTCAGCTCCGACGACTACGACGAACGCGCGCATCAGCTCTACAACGAAGGACACTACGACGAAGCGATCGAGGTCTTGCGAGAAGGCCTCGGTCTCTACCCCCACACGGTGGAGCTGCACGTGGGCATGGGGTACGCGCGCCTCGCCCGCGAGGAGTACCTGTGGGCGCGTCGCGCGTTCGAGGAGGCGATCGGTCTCGACCCGGACCACGAGGACGCCCTCGCGGGCCTGGGCGAGGTGCTCCTCAAGTTCGGCGACCGCGCGGGCGCGGTAGGGTGCTTCGACCGCATCGTGGCCCTCGGCTTTCGAGACGACCATGACTTGATGCTCCAGGTGGGGCGCGCGCTGTTCCGCGAAGGCCTCCTCGATCACGCACGGCGCTTCTTCGAGGTCGCGCTCACGGCGCATCCCGACTCGGCCGAGGCGGCGGCGTGCGCGGGATACGCGGCCCACCGGCTCAGCGACGAAGGCGGCGCGCTGTACTGGCTGCGCCGCGCCCTCGAGCTCGACGCGCACCACGGCGAGGCCCGCATCTACCTCGCCAACCTGCTGTACGACCGGGGCGAATACGAGGCCGCCCTGTTCCATCTGGAGCGCACCGAGCCCGACGACCACTTCGACGGCCTCGCAATCTGGCGCCTGATCGAGCTGAAGCGGAGCGTGTACCGGCTCCCTGACGACGACCCCGAGCTCGTCCCCTGGCACCGGCGACTCGACGATCTCGCCGGCGAGGCCGCACCGGAGGACCTGCTGCTCGCGGAGATCGAGGCGATGAGCCCGGACGGCCGCGTGCGAGATCCGCGCCAGCTCGAGCTGTTCGGCACGCTGCTCACAGAGCTCCAGGGCATGCGCTCGCGCTCGGGACAGCCGGTGCACGCGGAGATCCACCGCGTGAGCACACAAAGCGGCGTCACCTACGTCGGGACGTGGGAGGAGATCGTGCTGCAGATGAAGGACGACGCCGGCGAGTGGGCAGACGGCTCGCTCGAGCAGTACATGGCGGCCAGCGCGCGGCGGGGCCGCAAGCAGACGGGCGTCGCGATCCCCGCGACCGACCCCGAGAGCTTCCTCAGGGGGAGTGCGGACGCGGGGCTGCTACGAATACTGCATTGAGGCGGGCAAAAGGCCGGTAAGAGGCCCGTGAGAGGCCGGGGAAGGGTCGGGCGGGCCCTTCCCCCTTCCCCGGCTCTTTACCGGCCTTTCACCGGCCTCTTACCGGATCAGGTTCCCGTGTGTTTGAACTTCACCGCGACGGAAAGGGGCCCGTCGCCCAGCGCGAACAGGGTGATCGCGCCGGCGAACAGCAGGCCCTCGAGCTCGAAATTGCCGCCCCGCGGCAGCTGCACGGCCAGGATGGCCACGACCATCTCGATCGCCATGCACACCGCCCAAATCCGCGTGAACAGGCCGAGCAGCACGCACACCGCGCCGATCGTCTCCACCACGATGAGGATCACCGCGCCGATGGTGGCGAACGGGACGCCGACGCTGTGCAGAAACCCCGCGACGCCCGCGATCCCGGTGTGATACTTCATCAGGCCGTGGTGCAGGAACACGCCGCCCACCGCGAGGCGCATGAAAAAGGCCGCGTAGGGGGTGAGTTGGTTCATGAAACCTCCGGGTTGGTCGCTGGGGTGACGCTGCCGCGCCGGCGCGCGTGCATCGCGACGTGCCCGCCGTGACACACCAGCGCCGCGGCAAGGCCCCGCGGGCCGACCGTGACCACGGGGGCCGCCGCGGGGTTCAGGCCCGCCGCGTTGGCCGCGGCGAGGAGCAAGCCCGTTAGGCTCTGGGTATCGGTCAGGCGGGTCGCCGGCACGCCGCCCAGGTCGGCGAACGCGTGCTCGAACGTCACTGCTCGCACGACGTCGAGTAGGTGACGAGCGGCGCGACGAAGCTGCCGTGGATCGTGAGCTGACCCAATTCGTCGCCGTACAGGTCCGTGCGCTGCGCCGTGAACGTGTAGCGGCCGCTGATCGCCACTCCGCCCGGGATCGACTGGTACTGCGTCACGGCGATCTCTCCCGCCGCGGGGAACCCGGTCGACCACACCGCCCACGAGCGGGGTGGATTGCACACGGCGTCGAGCGGCCCGAGGCTGGCGCTCGCTTCCTGGGGGTTCAGTGTGTCGATCTCGAACCTCCCGATGCCGACGACCGAGTCGGGCAGGGTGACCATCAGTCGCTCGAACACGGGAGCGGTGCGCGACCCGACCGAGTCGACGAGCCGGAACGGCAGCTTGCCGGTGGTCGTGTTCCGGTAGTTCAGGGCCATGGCGCCACCGCCCGCGTGCCGGATGGTGATGCCCAGGACGCTCGCGAAGAACCGGCCCCCCGACGGGCCGCCGAGCGTCATGACGACGACGGCGCCGGTGTCGGCGACCGTGTCCTGGCTGGTTGCCGCGTGGGCGATGTAGGCGAGCGCCGCGCCCGGCTGGAACGCGGTGACGAGCCCCGTGGCGGTGTCGATCGTGTAACGCGCCGAGTCTGGGGTCGGGCTGAACCACTGCGTGTAGGGGGGACTCCCCGGCCGCTGCACGATGGCGAGGGGCAGGGTGATCGTGTCGTTCGGCATGACGAACACAGTGTCCAGCAGCAGCGTCAGGTCGAGCCGGGTCGACACGACGATGAGCGCGGGGGCCAGTTGGTTCTGCGCCTCCGCGTACACCACCGCCGTGCCGCGCCGCAGTGCGACGATCTGGCCCGTCACGCTGTCGATCTTGGCGACCGGAGCGGGGACGCCGCCGACCGAGTCCACGGTGATGTGCCACTTGATCAAGCCGGGGCTCCGGGAGACGCCGTCGGCGTCGAGGAACGTGACAGTGCGCGCCGGGAGCGTGTCGGCCACGAACATGGAGTCGAGGATCGGCGACAGCCGGACGGTCCCCAGGTTGGGGTTCGACAAATCGAAGCATCCCCCCAACAGGGCGGCGCCGGCGAGGAGCAGCGAAGCGAACGGCAGTCGGTTCATCGCGGTCTCAAGTCTACACCGCCCCCGCCGTGCGCGGCCAGGGCGGCGCGGTATCCTTCGGGAATGCCTGCATCGAAGAACTCGTCGGCCAGGAGCACGCCGATCAGGCGATTGCCGCGAGCCAGCACGTCGTCGAGCTCGGCCCCGGGTGCGAGACTGCGCCGCTGGGATTCGAACAGGTCGAAGATCGACCCGTCGAACACCATCCGGCCGATCGGCGTGAGGGCGGACGGGCCGCTGCCGGGATCGAAGCGCTCGGCGCGGGGGCGTTTTGACGCCACGTCGAGGACGTCATAGAGGCCGTCGCCCCGGGGGCGACAGCGCGCCCGGCCGGTGGGGCCCTTGGTCGCCGCATCGCGTGCGGCGATCTCCGCGAGCAGGACCACCGAGCGCCCGGTGCGCTGGTGAGCGTCGAGCACGGGCCGCATCGGGTAGGTCGCGCGGAACAGATTGTCGGGCAACATCACGGCGACATGGTCCGCCCCGACGGCCGCGCGCGCGTAGGTAATCGCGTCGCCCAGGCCGCGCGGCTCGGGCTGCACGACCACGGCGGCGGTGAGGCGGTCGGGCGGTCGAGCCGAGAGGAACTCGGCGATCGCGGGCTTCGTGGGGCTCGTGACGACGACCGCCCGCTCGATCCCGGCCGCCGCCGCCTCCTCCAGCGTCCACTGCAGCAGCGGTTTGCCGGCGACCGGGAGCAGCTCTTTGGGGGTCGTACCGGCGAGCCCGGCGAGGCGTGTGCCGCGCCCGCCGCACGGGATGACGGCCGTCGTCACCTAGAACATGGACATGGCGAGGAACGACCGGAGGTTGTCGTTCGTGACGCGCAGCCGCGCGGAGAGCAGCCGCACCACCGACCAGAGCACCTTGTACGCGATGTCGCGATTGAAGTCGAGCAGCAGCTCGAAGTCGGACCGGGAGATGGTGAGCAGGGTACAGGAGGTGTTCGCGATGGCGTCGGTGGAGCGCTCCGAGCGGTCGAAGATCGCCATTTCACCGAAGCTGGCCCCGGGCTTGAGGACGGCCAGCGCCTCCTCGCCCGACCCCGGGATGGTGCGCGAGATTCGGACATCGCCTTCCGAGATGATGAACAGGCGGTTGCCGGGTTCGCCTTCCTTGAAGACGTGCTGCCCGACGGCGAATTTTTGCTCCCGGCAGACTTCGGCGACGCGGGCGAGCTCCCCGTCGTCCAAGTCCTGGAAGATCGCCGCTTGTTTCAGCAGCTTGAGATCCACGGGGTCGAAGCTACGAAACGCGTGTGGGAGGGGCAAGTGAAACCGTGGGTGACGTGGGCCGATCTTCTGACGGCGCTTCGGGTTCCCCTGGGGATCGCATTTCCGTTTGTGCACGGCCCGGGGTGGCAGCTCGGACTGGTGGGCGCGGCGGCGGCGTCGGATTTCTTCGACGGCATGTTGGCACGGCGGCTCGGCCCCTCCCGCGCCGGTGCGATGCTCGACCCGGTGGCCGACAAGGTGTTCGTGGCCGCCGCGTTGCTCACGGTCGCGGGACGGGGCGCGCTCCATCCGGTGGAAGTGCTCGGCGTGCTGGCCCGCGACATCGTCGCGGTGCTCGGTTCGCTCGGGGGATGGCTGCTGCGCCGCCCGCTCGCCCTGCCCGCGCGCGCGGGCGGCAAGGCGGTGACGGTGTTGCAGCTGCTCACGCTCGTCGCCGTGATCGCCGACTCGGTCTACGCGCGGCGGCTCGCCTGGGCCACGGCAGCCGTCGGCCTGTATGCGATCTGGGATTACGGCCGCGCGGCCACGCGGGGCAGGCGCGCGGCGCCCGGCAGAGGCGGTGAGGGCGGGAGCGAGGGGGAGGGAGGACCGGCGTGATGCGTACGACAGGGACGACGCTGGCGGCGCTCGCGCTCGCGACCGCCCTCGCGGCTCAGGAGTTCCATCCGCCGCCCGTGCGGCGCAGCCACGACCGTGGAACGCGGCTCGGCCTGTTCGGCTTCGGCGTGCGCGGCGGGCTCGACCTCGGCAGCAGCCAGCTCGTGCTCGGGACCACGCTCGACGCCGGCAATCTCTTCCACCCGCGCCTGCGCCTGCGTCCGGCCGTCGAGCTCGGCATCTTCAAGGGCGCCAACACCTACGCGGGAAGCTTCGAGGTCGCCTACCGTTTCACCGGCGACGAGCAGGTCGCGACGCCGTACCTGGGCGGAGGGTTCAGCCTGGCGGGGCACGACGGCTGCGCGGTGGACCCCGGCTGTCCGAGTGTCTGGGCGAACGTCCTGGTCGGTGTCGAGCTGCACTATCGCTCGACGTTCAACTGGCTGCTCGAGTACCACGCCATGGACCTGTTCCGGCGCAACCGGATTTACGTGGGTCTCACGACGCGGCGGGGGAACTGACGGTGGCGGGAAACGTGCGCGAGGTCGTCGTGCGGTGGCAGGACGAGCTCGAGTTCGAGGGCGGCGCGCCGGGCCGACCGGCGATTCGCGTGGATGGAAACGGCGCCACGGCCACGTCGCCCGTCGAGCTGTTGCTCGTCGCCGCCGCCACCTGCACAGCGTCGGACGTGGTGGTCATCCTCAAGAAGCAGCGCGTGGCGTTGCGCACACTCGAGATTACGGTCGCCGGGACGCGCCGCGAGACGGAGCCGCGCCGCTATACCGCGATGCATTTCCGGTTCGCCGTGCAAGGGGACGGCGCGGACGAGGCGAAGACGCGTCGGGCGATCGAGCTCTCGCTCGAGAAATACTGCTCGGTGGTGGCCTCGCTCGCGCCCGATATCCGCGTCACCTACGACGTCGCGCTTCGCTAGCTCGCTCGGGTGCCTGCTCGCCCTCGCGGGAGGAGCGGTCGGGGCACGGCCCGCCCCGGGCCAGCGCCTGTCGGCCACCGAGGTCGGGGCCGGTGCGACGGTCGTAGGGGCGCGGCGCTGGTTCTCCGGCGGGGAGATCGGCGTGGCGCGCCGGCCGGGGGGGCAAGGGCGCTTCGGGTTGACCGCGGCGGGGGGGAGCTACGACGGGGCGCCGGGCGTGCGGCTCGCGGCGAGCGCGCAGTTCCTGCTCGCGCCCGGCGCCCGCACGGGGGCGAGCCTGTACGCCGGGTTCGGCATTGCGTTCGCCGGCGCTACGTCGGAGCACGGCGCGGGCTACCTGACGGCACTGGTCGGCCTGGAATCCGCGCCGGGCCGGGCGGAGGGCTGGTACGCGGAGCTGGGCCTGGCCGGCGGGGTCCGGCTGGCGGCGGGGCGACGCTGGCGGTGGCTGCCGTCCTCGTGGCAATGAAACAGGGCGCCCGGTGCCCGAGCGCCCTGCGCGTTGCGCGGTGCGACGCTCAGGCGGTGGCGCCGACGGTCGCGCTCCGTCCCACCACGGGCCGGCAGTAGCGCTCGCCCAGCAACCGCAACTCCGTGAGCTGCGGCTCGTCCAGCTCGGCGTACCGGTCGGCCAGATACAGCATCGTGTCGTCGAACCATTCCTTCTGATGCTCGGGGGTCGCTTCCAACACGCCACAGCGGAGGATGTGGGAGAACAACTCGTCTCGGGCCTGCTCAAAAGGGGTGGGGGTCGACAGCTTGCGGGGTTCCGAACGCTTTTTGGCCATGCAAGGGCATTCCTCTCTCGTGCTGGGGCGCGGGGGCGCGGGGGCGCGGATCGACGGCGCAGCAATGTAATAGGCGCAGGCGCGCGGTGCAAAGGCCCCGCGGCCGACCGTGGAGGATGGTATAATCAGACGGTGGGTGCGGTGGTGGGCGACGGCGGGGTGGTGGCGGTGGGTCGCACAGTCGGGAAGGCGGACGCATGAGCGACGACAAAGACCAGGTCTACGGGCCGGAGCGGGCCCAGCGACTGGTAGCGATGCTGCGCGCGTTGGCCGAGCGCATCCAGGCGCTCGACCGGACGGGCCAGCTGTTCGAACGCGTGCCGGAATTGCAGAAGCTGCTGGGCAACGCGCGCAGCGAGCTGTTTCACTACGAGGTGCGGGTGACGTACGACACGCCGGAGATCGCGGAAAGCCGCCGTATCGTCGAGGACGCCGAGCGGCCCACCCGCGACGCCGCCGAAGACGACGAGGACGACGAGCCCTGGCGCCGGAGCGGCGACGAGTGAAGGGTTTTTACATGCTGCTCGCCGCCGTCGCCTTGATCGGCGGGGGGGTGATCTGGTACGGCTCGCGCAGTGCCCCGGCAGCGGCGCCAGTGGTGAGTGCACCGCCGCCCCTGGCCGCGAGCGATGGGTTCAAGGGCTTCACGCTGGGCGCGGAGTCGGCGCCGATCGAGGTGACCGAGTACTCCGACTTCGAGTGCCCGTTCTGTGCCTCGTTCGCGACCGTGCAGATGCCGGTGATCCGCGAGCAGCTCATCGCCCCCGGGAAGGTGCGCTGGCGCTACCGCGATTTCCCGCTCCCCAGCCACCAGTACTCGCGCTACGCCGCACTCGCCGCGCAGTGCGCCGGCGAGCAGGGGAAGTTCTGGGAGATGCACGACCAGCTCTTTACCAACCACCAGTGGGCGCAGACCGGTAAGAATCCGCGGTCGCTGTTCCGCAGCTTCGCCCAAGCCGCCGGCCTGGACCTCGACAAGTACGACGCGTGCATGGACGGGCAGCGCTACGCCGGACGCCTCCAGGCGAGCGTGCAGGAAGGCGAAGCGCTGGGCGTGGGCGGCACGCCGACGTTCTTCGTGAACGGCAAGCGGTTCGACGGGCACCCCACGTCCGATGCGTTCAAGTCTCTGGTCGACAGCCTGACGAAGCAGACCAAGCCGCGGAAGTGATGCGGCGCCGGCAGACGATCGTCGTCCTGGCCCTGGTGGGCCTGCTGGTCGCGACCTACCTCTGGCTCTACAAGATCGGCGTGATCGGCGTGCTGCAGTGCGGCACGGGCGGCTGCGAGGCGGTTCAGGCGAGCCGCTACGCCGAGCTGTTCGGCGTCCCGGTGGCGTTCGTCGGGGTGGCGGGCTATGCGCTGCTCCTGGGCGTGGGGCTGGTGGGTATCCAGCCGGCGTTTGCGACCGACCGCCGGGTCGCGCTGGTCCTCGCTGCGCTCGCCACCGTAGGGTTCGCGTTCGCGCTGTACCTCACCGCCATCGAGCTGCTCGTGCTGCACGCCATCTGTCGCTGGTGCGTCGCGTCGGCGGTGATCATCTCGGCGATCTGGGTGCTGGCGCTCGACGGCTTGCGTCACGCCCCTCCCGCTCCCACCCGCTAGTATTCAGCGCCATGACCGCGCGTTCGGAGCCGCAGTCCGTCCCCCACGGCCGCTATCTCTTCACGTTGTCGCTCGCTGCCCTGGGTGTCGTGTACGGCGACATCGGGACGAGCCCCCTGTACGCGATCCGCTACTCGTTCTACGGCACCCACGGGATCAGCGTTACTCCGGGGAACGTGCTCGGCGTCATGTCGATGGTGTTCTGGTCGCTCGTGATCGTCGTCACGATCAAGTACCACATCGTGATCATCCGCGCCGACAACAAGGGCGAAGGCGGGGTGCTCGCCTTGATGGCGATGGTGAATGGGAGTCGGCTGGCCCGGGGGCTCTCGCCGCGCCGCATCATGATCGTCCTGGGCATTTTCGGGTCGGCGCTCCTGTACGCGGACGGCGCCCTCACGCCGGCGATCTCCGTGCTCAGCGCCGTGGAGGGGCTCGAGGTGGCGACGCCGGCGCTGGCCAGCTGGGTGCTCCCCGTGACGCTCGTGATCCTCGTCGGCCTGTTCCTGCTGCAGAGTCGCGGTACGGCCCGCATCGGCGCGATGTTCGGCCCCGTGATGCTCCTCTGGTTCGCCACGTTGGGCGTGCTGGGATTGAGCCAGATCGTGCGCCAGCCGGGCGTGCTGGCCGCCGTGTCCCCCCACCATGCCGTGCGCTTCTTCGGCGAAAACATGTCACGGGGATTCGTGGTGCTGGGCGCCGTCTTCCTGGTCGTCACGGGCGGCGAGGCGCTGTACGCGGATCTCGGGCACTTCGGCCATCGCGCGATCCAGCGCGCCTGGTTCGGCATCGCGCTCCCCTGCCTGATGCTCAACTACTTCGGACAGGGAGCGCTGCTGCTCCGCGACTCGTCCGCGGCGGTCAACCCGTTCTACTACCTCGCGCCGAGCTGGGCGTTGTACCCGCTGATCGCGCTCGCGACCGCCGCGACGATCATCGCGTCGCAAGCGGTCATCTCGGGGGCGTTTTCGCTGACGCGCCAGGCGGTACAGCTCGGGTACAGCCCGCGGCTCCGCATCGAGCACACGTCGTCGCGCGAGATCGGCCAGATCTACGTCCCGGCGGTCAACTGGGGCCTCATGGCGCTGACCTGTGTGCTCGTGCTCGGGTTCCACCTAGCCGACACGGCGCAGCCCACGTCCAGTAACATCGCGGGCGCCTACGGCGTGGCCCTGTCCACGCTGATGCTCATCACGACGCTCATGTTCTATGTGATGAGCCGGGAGGTCTGGCGCTGGAGCTTCGCGCGCGCGGCGATCGTGTCGGGCCTGTTTCTCTGGGTGGACGTCCTTTTCTTCGCCGCGAACATGCTAAAGCTTCGCTACGGCGGCTGGGTCCCCCTGGCGATCGCGGCGGTCATCTTCCTGCTGATGACGACCTGGAAACGCGGGCGCGAGATCCTGGGAAAGCGCATGCTGGAGAAGACGGTGCCCCTCAAGATGCTGCTCGCCGATCTGGCGGCGGAGCCGCCGCTGCGCGTGCCAGGCACGGCCGTCTTCATGTACGGTACGGCCGAGCACACACCCCCGGCGCTCGTGCACAACCTGGCCCATAACAAGGTGCTGCACGAGAAGGTCGTGTTCCTCACCGTCGTGACCGAGGACGTCCCCCATGTCGCGTCGCGCGAGCGGGTGACGGTGAAGCACATCGGCAAGGGATTCCACACCGTGGTCGCCCGCTACGGGTTCATGGACGACCCGGACATCGAAGATGTGCTGGAAGCCTGCCGCGTGCAGGTCCTCGACATCCGGATGGAAGGGACGACGTTCTTCCTGGGCCGCGAGACCCTCGTCACCTCCGATCGGCCCGGCATGGTCCAATGGCGCGCGGCGCTGTTCGCGTTCATGTCGCGCAACGCGCTGCGGGCGACGGCCTTCTTCAAGATCCCGGCGAACCAGGTGTTCGAGGTGGGGGCGCAGGTCGAGCTCTAGCCGGTCGAACGACACAGGCCCCACGAAGCGACTGCGTATTCTTGTCGCGCAGTGGGGCCTGTGTCGTTCGACCGGCCTACTCGACCTGGCCGAACTTCGCGATATCCTCCGGCAAGGCCTCGTGTGTCGTGGTGGTGTCTTTTCCCTGAACCATCACGCGGATCTGCTCGACCACGTCCGGGTTCGCGAGCGTCGTCACGTCGCCGACGTCCCGGCGATTGGAGATGGCCGCGAGCACGCGACGCATGATCTTGCCGGAGCGCGTTTTGGGCATGTCCGGCACGATGTACACGTGCTTGGGGCGCGCGATCTTGCCGATCACCTCTTCGTTGGCCTTGATCACGCGGTCGATGACGTCCTGAGTCGGCGGCACGCCCGGCTTGAGCGCGACATACACTTCCGGCACACGTCCTTTGACCTCGTCCTGAACCGGGACGACGGCGGCCTCGGCAATCTCCGGCACCGTGAGACAGGCGGACTCGATCTCCTTCGTGCCGAGGCGGTGGCCGGCCACATTGATCACGTCGTCGATGCGGCCGAGGATGCGGTAATAGCCGTCGGCCGCCTGCACCGCGCCGTCGCCGCACAGGAACGGCCAGTCGCGCCAGTCCTTGCTCTTGGGATTCTTGTTGTACTTGGCGAAATAGGTCTTGACGTAGCGGTCGCGGTCGCCCCAGATCGTCTGCATGATGCCCGGCCACGGATTGCGGACGCAGATGTTGCCCGCCTTGCCTGAGCCCTTGGGAATTTCCGCTCCGGTTTCGTCGTAGATGACCGGGTGAATCCCGGGCGCGGCGGGGCCGCAGCTGCCCGGCTTCATCGCGTGAATCGCCGGCATCGTGGTCGCAAGGAAGCCCCCGGTCTCGGTCATCCACCACGTGTCCGTGATGACGGCTTCCCGCTTGCCGACCTCGTCGTAATACCAACGCCACGCTTCCGGCTCGATCGGCTCGCCCACAGTCGTCATCGACTTGAAATGGTACTTGTACTTGCGCGGCTCCTGGGGACCGAGCTTGCGCAGCATGCGAATCGCGGTGGGCGCGGTGTGGAAAATGTTCACGCCCAAACGCTCCGCGATGCGCCAGGGTCGGCCCGCGTCGGGAAACGTCGGGACGCCTTCGTACAGCACGCTCGTGGCGGCGTTCGCCAGCGGGCCGTAGACGATGTAGGAATGCCCGGTGATCCAGCCGATGTCCGCCATGCACCAGTAGATGTCTTCCGGGTGAATGTCGAGAATCCATTTGGAGGTGGCGGTCACATAGGCCAGATACCCAGCGATGCCGTGTTGCGCGCCCTTGGGCTTCCCGGTCGTGCCGCTCGAATACATCAGGAACAGCGGCGCGTCCGACGGCAGGGCGGCGGGATCGACCTTCTTGCCCTTGTAATCCTTGAGCAGGTCGTTCACGAAGAAATCGCGACCGGAAACCATCGGCGTCTTGGCCGAATACTTTCCGGGGTAGCGTTGCCACACCAGGACCTTATCGACGTCCTGCCCCAAGTCTTTCGCGGTCTTTACCGCGATGTCGGCATTCGCCTTGTGATCGACGAGCGAGCCGTTGCGCCAGTAGCTGTCCATGGTGATCAACACGCGGCTGCCCGAATCCTGGATGCGGGAGCCGCACGCCTGCCCGCTGAACCCGCCGAAGACTTGCGAATGGACGATGCCGAGTCGCGCGCACGCCAGCATCGTGATCGGCAGCTCCGGAACCATGGGCATGTGGAAGGTGACCCGGTCGCCGGCCTTGAGTCCCAAGCCGCGGAGCAATCCGGCGACTTCGTTCACGCGGTCGTACAGCTCCTGATACGTGATCGTCACGTCGGGCTCTTTTTCCGCCTCGGGCACGAAAATGAAGGCGGCCTTGCTCTTGTACTTGTCCAAATGGCGGTCTACGCAGTTGTAGGATGCGTTGATCTTGCCGCCGGCGAACCATTTCCAGAACGGGGCATCGCTGGTATCGAGCACGGTGCGATAGGGCTCGAACCAGGTCAGCATGTCCGCGTACGCCTTGAAGCAGTCGGGAAACCGGTCGAGGCCGAACTGGTCGAAGATGCGCGGGTCCCGCATGTTCGCCTGTGCCTTGAACTTCTCCGCGGGCTGATAGTACCCCTCTTCCTTCCAGTGCACGGCGATCTGCGCTTCGCTGACCTCGGTGAGCTCCTGCTTTGCGATTGTCTTCGCCATGTGATGTGCCTTCATGACTATTCCGGAGGAGTGCAGGCTGGTCGATTCTCTGTAAAGCTAGGAGGGTATCGCCGCCTTGCAATATGCGCCGCGCCGCTCGGTCTGCGGCACGGCGGGGCGTGCGAGTGCGCGCGAGGGCTTTGACAACCGGTTGGCGAGCCGCAGCTTAGCTCGGCAGGGCCGGGGTTGGCATCGGAGTCGCATAGTTCTAGCCGCGGCGATTTCTGGAGCTGACCGTGGAGGACGTGATGACGATGTCGACGCGCCCAGGCGAACGAGTCCTGGCCGCCCCCGAAGAGCTGGGTCTCGATTCGCGCACGGCGTTCCGCCGCGCCGCGGGCGAGCTGCTGGAGCAGCTCGAGGAGGGGGCCGGGCGGCTGGTGATCGACCTGTCGGGAACGCGGCAGGTGGACAGCGCGGGTCTGGGCGCGCTGATGCTGATTCAGCGCAAGGCGGCGGAACGCCGCCTGGCGGTGTGCCTGCGGGGAGCGAACGAGGAGCTGCGCTTTCTCCTTGTGCTCACCAAACTGGACGACTTGTTCGAGCTGGAGAGCGGCGCGGCCTGAGCGCGGCCGCCGTGGACGGCGAGGGTCGCCCGCATATATTGCCCCACCATGCGGGCCCCCTCCTCCCCGGCGCGGCGCAAGGTGTTGTTCGTCGAGGACGAGGCGGCGCTGCGGCGGACGTACGATCGGTGCTTCGCCGCGCGGTACGACGTCGCCTTCGCCGGGAGCGGCACCGAGGCGCGGCGCCAGCTCGAGAAGTTCCGCCCCGAAGTGCTGGTGCTCGATCTCCGTCTCCCCGACACCGACGGCGTCACCCTGCTGCAGGAGATCCGCGCCTCCCACCCCACACTCCCCGTGATCGTGACGACCTCCTACGTGAGCATGGAGCCGCTGATCACCGTGCTCGACCTGGGACACTCGGGCTACCTCGTGAAGCCGTTCGACATGGACGATCTGGCGGCGCGCATCGATGCTCTCGGCTGAAGGGCTGCGACACGCGTTCGGGAGTGGACGAGGAGAGGGTGGAGGTGGGGGTCGGGTGGTCGCGCTCGACGACGTCACGTTCGCCCTCCAGGCCGGACAGACGCTTGCCATCTTCGGGCCGAATGGCGCGGGGAAGACGACGCTCCTCAAGGTCCTGGCGGGGCTGATTCGTCCCGACGCCGGACGGGCGACGGTGGCCGGCGGGCGAGGCGCGATCGGTTGGATCGGCCATCAGTCCCACCTGTACGGTCACCTCACCGTGCGCGAGAACCTGCTGTTCTGGGCGGCGCTGTACCAGGTCCCGGCGGCGACCCGCGCGCTCCGCGCCGTCGAGGTGATGCAGCGCCTCGGGATCGTGGAGCATGCCGAGCGGCCGGTGAGGGTGTTGTCGCGCGGCCTGGCGCAGCGGGCCGCGATCGCCCGAGCGCTGATCCACGAGCCCCGGGTGCTGCTGCTCGACGAGCCGTTCACGGGGCTCGATCTCGCCGCCGCGGCCGAGTTTCGCGCGTTGCTGTCCCAGCTGCGCGGGGCGGGCCGGGTGGTCGTCCTGGCGACCCACAACGTGGGCGAGGGCGCCGAGCTCGCGACGGACGTGGCGTTCCAGCGGCGCGGCCGCTTCGTGTATTTCGCCCCGCGCGGTGGGCGCGCGCCGGCCGAGATCGCCGACGCGTATCGGCGGGCGCTCGGAGACGCCGGTGAGTGACTGGCTGAGCCAGGCGTGGACGGTCGCGCGCAAGGATCTGCTGCTCGAGTTTCGCACGCGCACCGCCATCGTATCGGCGCTCGTGTTCACCGCCCTGGTGCTCACCGTATTCAACTTCGGGCGCGACCCCACGGCCGTGCCGACGATCGACCTCGCACCCACGATCCTGTGGGTGACGTTCACCTTCGCCGCGATGCTGGCGATGAATCGCGCCTTCCAGCTCGAGCTCGAGAACGACGCGCTCGAGGGTCTGCTGGCGTCGCCCCTCAGCCGGACCAGCCTCTACTGGGGCAAGCTGCTCGCCAATCTGGTGTTTGTGGCGCTGGTGGAAGCGGTGGGATTGCCCTTGTTCGTCCTGTTCTTCGACGTGCCCGTGGCGGCCGTGCTGCTCCCGCTCGTCGGTGTGATCGCGCTCGCGACGCTCGGTTTCGTCGCCGTGGGCACGCTGTTCGGCGCACTCGTCATCCGCACCCGCTTCGCCGAGCTGCTGCTGGTCGTGATTCTCTTACCCTTCCTGATCCCCCCGCTCATCGGGGCGGTACAGGTGACCGCGCGCCTGCTCGGCGGGCGTCCCTTGAGCGAGTCCGCGGGGTGGCTTAGGTTGCTGGCCGCGTATGACATCGTGTTCGTGACGCTCGCCACGCTCCTCTTCCCGTTCACGGTGGATGAATGAGTCTCGCTCGGAAGGGCCGGCTGATCACCCTGCTGGGGCTGGGGTTGCTCGCCCTAGTCTATGTCCGGGCCCTGGCGTTCACACCGGTCGAACGGCTGCAGGGACCGGCGCAAAAGATCTACTACCTCCACGTCCCGGCGGCCATCTGGGCCGAGACGGCCATGTTCCTGGTCGGGTTGGCGGGGATCTTCTACTTGTTCCTGAAGGACCCGCGGCTGGACCGCTTCGGAGCGGCGTCGGCGGAAGCGGGGACGGTGTTCGCCGCGATCGTGCTCACGACCGGTCCCATCTGGGGGAAGCCGATCTGGGGGACGTGGTGGACGTGGGACGCCCGGCTCACGTCCACGCTGTTTCTGTTCTTCCTTTATATCGGGTATCTGCTGTTGCGGGGTGCGATCGACGATGCGGCGCTGCGGGCCCGCTACGCCGCGGTGCTCGGCATCTGCGGGATGTGTCTCGTGCCCTTCATTCACCTCAGCGTGTACCTGTTCCGCACCTTGCACCCCCAGCCCATCGTGCTCAAGCCGAGCGCCCCTTCGCTGCCGGGGAGCATGCTGGTCACGCTGCTCCTGTCGTTCGGGGTGTTCACCCTCTTGTACGTGGGGTTCGTGAGTGCCGCACAACGGCGGCTATATGGTCGCGGCGTACATCGTGACGGCGGTCATCCTACTCGGTTACGCGCTGTCGCTGTACCGGCGGGGCGAAAAGCGGTAAAGTGTGATTCGGCGAGAGAACGTTGTGTTATAAAGGACTCTCAGTCCCTCATACCACCACACCCATCCACGACGCCCGGCTCCTAGCCCTCCCGCTTCCCCCCATCCTCCCGCTTTCCCCCGCGCAACTCCGCGCGCGCTTCCGACAGCCGGTCGAGCCCTCCGGGCACCTGCGTCGCCCATAAATGGAGCGCCTCGTCCGCCGCCCGCTCCTCGCCTGCCTGGAACAGGGCCTGCGCATTGAGCCACAGCGCCTCCGCCCCGCCTCCGGCGGCGTAGGCCCGGGCGAACCGGGCGGCCGCTTCCTGCAGCAGGCCGGCCCGGCGGTACAGATCCCCGGCGGCGACGGCGGCGTCGGGGCGCTCCTCGAGGGCGAGGGCTTGCTCGTACGCGTGCAGGGCGTCTTTTTGGCGGAACACCATCTGGTATGCTTCGCCGAGCAGCATCCACGCGTCCGGGTTGTCCGGGAAGCGCTCTGTGCCGTCGCGGGCCGCCGCGACCGCGCCCCAGCGATCTTCGGTCGCGCGCCGCAGCCGCACCAGCGCCGGGTAGGAGTCAGCGAACCCGGGCGTGAGCCTGCAGGCCAGGCGGAGCCAGAAATCGGCGCGCCTGGGGGCGAACCGCTGGCACGCCGCGGCTCGACGCACGGCGAACCGCGCCAGCGACGAGCGCAGGGAGCGGAGCATTGCTTGATTATGGTTTTAGTGTCGGAGAGATTGCAACCACGCATGTCACATTCGCCGCCGCGACCGGTTCCCGCGCGACCGGTGCCCCCCTTGCGCGGGCGGCGCATCGTGGTCACGCGCGCGCGGGAGCAGGCCGGGGAGCTGGTGCGCGCGCTGGAAGAGCTGGGCGCCGAGGTGGTGCTCGCGCCCACGATCCGCATCGAGCCGCTCGCCGATCTCGAGCCGTTGCGCCGTGCCCTGTCCCGTCTCGCCGACTACCGCTGGACCGTATTCACCAGCCAGAACACCGTGCACGTCGTGCTGGAGTGTTTGTCCGCGTGGGGTCTGTCCGCCCACCGCTTCGCGCAGACCCGCGTCGCCGCCATCGGTCCCGCGACCGCGGACGCGCTGGGGGCCGCGGGCGTGCGGGTGGAGCTCGTTCCGGCGGGCTACATCGCCGAATCACTGGTGGATGCGCTCGCCACGCGCGATTCGCTGGGTGGGGCGCGCGTCCTGATCCCCCGTGCCGCCACCGCCCGCGACGCGCTGCCGGCGGGGCTCGAGGCGCTGGGGGCCCAAGTCGACGTCATCCCGGTGTACCGGACCGTACCCGCGCTCGGCGACTGCACGACGTTGCGGCAGGCGCTCCTCGCAGGGCAGGTCGATGTCGTCACGTTCACGGCGTCGTCGATCGTCGACCACTTCGTGACCGCCGTCGGGGCCGACGCGGCGCGCTCCGGGCGATTCGGCGTCGCCGCCATCGGTCCGGTGACGGCGGAAACGGCGCGCGGCTACGGCATGACCGTGGTGGTCGAGCCCGCGCAATACACGACGGCCGGGTTGGTGGAGGCGCTGGTGCAGTACTACGGGGAAGGGGGAAGGGGGAAGGGGAACACGTGAGCGGCGCGGTCAAACTCGGCACGCGCGGCAGCGCACTCGCTCTGTGGCAGGCTGAGTGGGTGCGAGCGGCGTTGGCGCGCCACCGGATCGCCGCGGAGCTCGTCGTCATCGCGACCCGAGGCGATGCGGAGGTCGACCGGCCGCTCCACCAGCTCGAAGGGAAGGGATTCTTCACGCACGAGATCGAGGAAGCGCTCCTGGACGGGCGGATCGACGTAGCGGTGCATTCCCTCAAGGACCTCCCAACCGAGTTGGCCGACGGGCTGGCGCTGGGAGTGGTGCCCGAGCGGGGAAATGCCGCCGAGGCCCTGGTGACGCGGGACAACGGGATTACGTCCGTCGCCGGCCTGGCAGCGGGCGCCAAGGTCGGGACGTCGAGTCTGCGGCGCGTCGCGCAGATTCGGCATCTGCGCCCGGATCTCGCGGTCGTGCCGCTGCGCGGCAACGTGCCCACCCGGGTGCAGAAGGTGAAGGAAGGGCGCGACGGCCTCGACGCGGCGCTGCTCGCAGCCGCGGGGCTCGAGCGGCTCGAGCTCGCCGACCGGATCGCGGCGCGGCTCGACCCGCTCGAGGTCATGCCGGCGCCCGGGCAGGGAGCGCTGGGCCTCGAGGTCCGGGCCGACGACCGGACCGTCCGGGCGACGCTGGCGCCGCTCGAGCACGCGCCCAGCGCGCGCGCCGTCGCGGCGGAGCGCGGCCTGCTCGCGGCGCTGGGCGGCGGCTGCCAGGCTCCCGTCGCGGCGTACGTCGGGCCCCGGGCCCCGGGTCCCGGATCCCGGTTGTACGGCCGCGTCACCGCTCTCGACGGGGCGGTGCAGCTCACGGCGTCCGCCGACATCGATGAGCGCGATCCTGTCGCCGCGGGCGTCGCCGTGGCGGGCTTGCTCCAGGCGCAGGGCGCGTCGAGATTGCTCGGCCGATGAGTCACTTTCCGATCCGCCGCATGCGCCGGCTGCGCCGCACCGCTGCGCTCCGGCGGCTGGTGCAGGAGACCCACCTCGCTCCCGCACAGCTCGTGTGGCCGCTGTTCGTGTGCCACGGCGAGGGCGTGCGCCGGGAAGTGACGGCGCTGCCCGGCGTGTATCAGACCTCGGTGGACGAGCTCGTCAAGGACGCCCAGCGCGCCCGGGGTCTCGGGCTCGGCGGCATCATCCTGTTCGGCATCCCTCGGACCAAGGACGCGACCGGCTCGGAGGCCTACGACGAGCAGGGGATCGTGCAGCAGGCGGTGCGGGCCGTGAAGCGGGCCGCGCCCGACCTGCTCGTGGTCGGCGACGTCTGCCTGTGCGAGTACACCGATCATGGACACTGCGGCGTGATCCAAGACGGCGAGGTCGAGAACGACGCGTCGGTGTACCTGCTAGGCAAGGTGGCGGTGGCGCAGGCGCGCGCGGGCGTCGACCTCGTGGCGCCGAGCGACATGATGGACGGCCGGGTGGCCGGAGTTCGCAAGGCGCTCGACGCCGCGGGCCACTCGCGCGTGCCGATCATGCCGTACGCCGCCAAGATGGCATCCGCGTTCTACGGGCCGTTTCGCGAGGCCGCCGGCTCGACCCCGCAGTTCGGCGACCGCCAGTCCTACCAGATGCAGGGCACGAACGCCGACGAGGCGATGAAGGAGATCGCGCTCGACGTGGACGAAGGCGCCGACATCATCATGGTGAAGCCGGCGCTCCCCTGCCTCGATCTGATCGAGCGGGCGAAGCAGCGCTTCGGCTCGCCGCTCGCGGCGTTTCAAGTGAGCGGCGAGTACGCCATGATCAAAGCGGCGGCGGAGCGCGGCATGCTCGACGAGCAGCGCGCGATGTTGGAAACGCTCTACGCCATCCGGCGCGCGGGGGCGGACATTATTCTCAGTTATTTCGCTCCCTGCGCCGCAGAACTACTGTCCTCTCGGTAGGAGGACCGCTTTCCAAAGCGCCGCGGCGACTGCCGCGCCGAGCAGCGGCCCGATCCAGTAGACGGCCTGACCGTTCAAGCTGACGTTGACGACGGCGGGCCCGAACGCGCGCGCCGGGTTCATCATGGCACCGGTCAAGTTCCCTCCGACCAGCGCAGCCACGAAAATCGCGAGCCCGATACCGAACCCGCCGATCTTCGGGGCTTCGGAGGACACCGCCGTGCCGAACACCGCGCTGACGAGGAAGAACGTCAGGATTGCCTCGATCCAGACGCCTTGCAGGAAGGTGACGTCGCCGGCCAGGCGGGGGGCGCCGCCCAGCGCGAGGCTGACCGCCGCCCGGGGGAGCACGCCCTTGACGAGGGCGGCACCCACGAGCGCCCCGAGCAGTTGAGCCAGGATGTACTGGGAGGCCTGCCGACCGTCGATCTTGTTGGCGATCCACAATCCCGTCGTGACCGCGGGATTGATGTGGCCGCCGGAGATGTTCATCGTCGCCGAGACGATCACGGCCATCCCGACGCCGTGCGCGAGGGCGACGATGAGCGAGCTGACGGCGCCCGCGTTCGGGCCGGCGAGCGCCGTCGTCACGACACTGCCTGCCCCCAAGAAGACGAACACCAGCGTGCCGACGAACTCGGCGGTGAGGGACCGGAGATTCTGGGACATCGCGCAGGGACCTCGGGAGAGAGTGGCGGCGCCAATCTAGGGGGCCGTCTACACCCGCCGCAACACCAGCGATGCGTTGATGCCGCCGAACCCGAACGAGTTCGACACCACGACCTCGGGGGCCGCGGCACGGCCTTCTCCGGGGAGGCAGTCCAGGTCGCAGGCGGGATCGGGGCGCTCGAGGTTGATCGTCGGGGGCAGCCAGCGCCGCTGCATCGCCAATGCGCAGATCGCCGCCTCGATCGCCCCGCTCGCGCCCAAGGCGTGTCCATAGTAGCCCTTGGTGCCGCTGATGCTCAGCCGGTAGGCGTGCGGGCCGAACACCTGCTTCAACGCCTGCGTTTCCGTGGCGTCGTTGAGCAACGTCGAAGAGCCGTGCGCGTTGACATAGCCGACGTCGCCGGGCGCGAGCCTCCCGTCCTCGAGCGCGAGCCGGATGGCGCGCGCCGCCTGGCGCCCATCGGGGCGCGGCGCCGTCATGTGATAGGCGTCGTTCGTGAAGCCGTAGCCCACCAGCTCGGCATAGAGCTTCGCTCCGCGGGCGAGCGCCCGATCGCGCTCCTCCAACACGAGCACCGCGGCCCCCTCGCCCATCACGAAGCCGTCGCGCGCCTCGTCGAACGGGCGCGACGCGTGGGCCGGATCGTCGTTGCGCGTGCTCATGGCGCGGATCACGCTGAACGCCGCGTAGGTCATGGGCGCGAGCGGCGCCTCGGCGCCGCCCGCCAGCATCACGTCGGCCCGGGCCTCGCGGATCGCATGGAACGCGTCGCCGACCGCGATCGTGCCCGACGCGCAGCTCATGGCGTTGGTCGAGTTCGGGCCCGTGAAGCCGAATTCGATGGCGATGTTGCAGCTCGCCGCGCCGGGAAACACGGCGAGCGCCAGCGCGGGATCGAGCCCGCGCGGGCCCTGCGTGAGGAAGCTCCCCACCTGCGCCTCGGCGAACGCCACGCCGCCCAGCGCCGAGCCCATCATGGCGCCGACCCGGTCGCCGTCCTCACGTCCCGGGTCGAGCTCCGCGTCGGCGAGGGCGAGCCGGGCGCTCGTCACCGCGAGCTGGGAGAAGCGATCGAGCCGCTTGGCGCGCTTCGCGTTGAGGTGGTCCTGCGGCCGGAAGTCGGGGATCTCGGCCGCGATGCGGCTCTTGAACGGCGTCGGGTCGAAGCGCGTGATCTCCCGGACTGCCGAGCGCCGTGCGGTGAGCCCCTGCCACAGACCGTCCGCCGCCGTGCCGATCGGCGTCACGGCGCCGACGCCGGTGATGACGACGCGCCGCCTACCGTTGTTCATCTGGCCTCCGTTCACCCCGGGCCGGTGGCCCCGGGTCCGTGGTCGCGCCCTCCAATTCTCGTTTGATCCCTGCGAGCGTTCGCGAAGCGATCCCGTGTATGAACACGGGCCCGATCACGAGGCTCGCCGCGAGCGGCCCGATGAGCGGCCACCCGGGTCCCTGCCACTCGTGAACCACGGTGACGAGGACACCTTCAGGTTGTGCAGTGCCGCCTGGTGCGTGGGGAACGAGCCGCCACACGACGCTCATACCCGCCGTGATACCCCTAACGTGACGATACCGGACTTCGCACGCCGTCCGGTCGACTGCCATTTCCGACACCCACCAGACCGGGTAGCGCAGCAGCCCGAACGGGCGCCACGCGGCCATCTCGACCGTGCCGCCGCGGTCCGAGCGGTCCAGAAACCGGACCCAGCGGTAATGCGGCAAGATCTCTGGCCACCGTTCGACCTGCGCCGCGACCGGGAAGGCGCGGGCGAGCGGCGCCCAGATCACTATCTGATCAACGGTGCGCACGGCTCCCACGCCGCCACGATTCGAAACCCAGGTCGATATCGCGGCACCGTCGACACGCCGGCCTCCCGCAACATCGCCGTGAGCTCTACTCGCGTGTACCCCCGCCGCAACGACACCACCGCGTCGTGCCGCGTGGTGGCACCCATACGGAGGGCGTGCCCGGCCAGCCATGCGCCTGCCATCGCGATCCGCGAGCGTCGCAGATCGGCGAGCACCACCCCCCGGCGCGCCACCCGATCGAAGCTCGCGATCCAGCGCACGGCGACTGCGCGCGGGAGATGGTGCAGCACCTGGCTCGCGATCACGATGTCGATGGACTTCGCGCCAAACGGCAACGCCCCGCCGTCGCCCAAGACGACCTCGACGCCGTTGGCGCGCGTGAGCTGGGCCGCGGCCGGGATCACTTCGAGACCGATGGCCGTGAGCGTGATCCCGTGCCGTCGGGCGGCCGCCACCGCAGCGAGAGCGATGTCTCCAGAGCCGGTGCCCACATCGAGCAGCGTCCAGGGCACGTCACACGTTGCAGGTTGCACGTTACACGAGTCGCGGAAGAAGGCCTCGAGGGCGTCGAGGACCGCCTTTGTCCCGCCGAACAGCGTGTTGAGCCGCGCAATGTCGCGCAGCTCGTTCCGGACGGCGTGCGGATCGGCGCGCCGGTCGTCCAGCAGCTCGGTGCCGATCATCTTCATCCAGGGGAGAGGCTCGCGTAGCCGCCGCGGTAGTAGAGCAACGGCGTCCGGTCGGTCACGCTGCCCCCCGTCACGATTCCCAGGAACACGGTGTGGTCGCCCGCCCTAGTCTCCCCGTGTTTCTCGCACTCGATCGTCGCGAGGACGCCATCGAGCAGCGGGAGGCCGTCCTCGTTCTCGCTGTAGCCGACCCCATCGAACCGGTCGGGGTGCTCGGCGGCGAAGCGGCGCGACAGGGCCTCCTGGTCGGCGGCCAGCACGTTGAGCACGAAGCGCGACGCGGCCTGCATCGCGGGGTGCATGTCGTGGCGCCGGTCCACGCAGACGAGCAGCAGCGGCGGATCGAGCGAGACCGACGCCACGGAGCTCGCCGTCATTCCGATGGGGCGTCCGCGCAGGTCACGCGTCGTCAGGACCGTCACGCCCGTCGCGAACCGGCCGAGCAGCTGACGAAACTGCGCGGGATCGGCGCCGTGTTTGGTCACCAGAGGAGCCTCGCCAGGAATCCGGCCGCGAGCACGCGGCGCGCCGGGACGAAGTTGCCGGTCGCGCCCACCAAAAGATCCGCGAGGTCCGGGCGGCGCGCCAGCCGGCCGACCACCCGCTCGGTGAGTGCCGGCCAGCCCACCCCCAGGCCGATGAGGCGCTCCAGTGCCCATTTGCCCGCGAATTCGCGCCGGCGCGCGCGGACGTAGGGTGCGAGCATGGTGGCGGAGATGGGGCCACCAACCCCTGGGATCAAGCACTCGGCCGCCAACTCCGCCCCGCGCAGCGCCGCATAAATCCCCTGACCCGTGAACGGGTCGAAGAAGTCGGCCGCGTCGCCCACCAGCAGGGCGCCGTCCACGGTGGGCCGGCGCGCCCATTGAGCGAACGGTCCGGTGGCGAGCACGTCGCGCACCAGGCGTCGTCGCTCGAACCGGCCCGCGAGTCGCGGATAGCGCTCGAGCTCGGCGAAAAAGCCGCGGCGGAAATCCGGGGTGCGGCCGCGCACGGCCGCGAGTGGCACGACCAGCGCCACTGTGGTGACGTCCTCGCCGATCGGTCCCAGGCCGACGTAGCCACGGCGGCCCACATGCAGCTCGCCCATGCCATCCACGCCGTCCACGTGGGCGACGTGGGCGGTGAAGGCGACTCGCCGCGGCGGCGACGTGCGCACCAGCCCCAGCCGCCGCGCCACCACGGAGTGCAGCCCGTCCGCTCCCACTACGACGCGGGCGTTGCACGTTACACGTTCCACGTTGCCCGACCGCACGACGACTCCTGCCACAGCGCCGCGGTCCCAGACGAGGTCCTCGACCGTCGCGCCTTCGCGCACCACCGCGCCCTCGCGTGCGGCGGCACGCAGCAGGATCGTGTCGAAGGTCGCCCGCGACACCGCGAAGCTGTACGGCCGGGGGGGGGCATGGTCGTGATCGGAGGCGAAGTGACCGCTCATCGCGGCGCCGCTGGGCGCCACCACTTTCATGCCGTAGAGCTTGGCATGCGCGGCCCGCTCGATCGCCGCGAGCACGCCCGCGCCGAGCCGTTCGAGAATGGGGGTGGTGGCCGGGCTCAGGTACTCCGAGCAGGCTTTGTGACGCGGGAAGCGGGCGCGGTCCAGCAGCAGGACCGATGCACCCGCTCGGGCGAGCAGCAGTGCTGTGGCCGAGCCTGCGGGGCCTCCGCCGACGACGATGACGTCCCAGGAATCATCGTGCACGCGACTTCAGTGGTTTTTCAGGACTCCGCCGAGCGCCGCCACGGTCGCGCCGACCAGTGTGGCCGCCAGATTCACCCCATCGTTGTCGAGCCAGCGCCAGCCCCTGGTGAGTCGTACCGGCTCGTGGCACACGCTACTCCCGCGCTCGAACCGCGCGTCGCACGCCGGGCACTCGTACTTCGCCTGGACCGTCGCGCCGAGCAGCGAGTCACTCAACATTCCGGCGACGCCCGCGGCCGCGATGAGGGCGGCTGACCCGGGGGCGGCGCCCCGGGGTCTCACCAGCTGGGCCAAGGCCGCGATCGCCGCCGCCCCCGCCACGCCGCCAATCGTCCCGAGCGCGGTGATCCCTCCCGACGCGCCGCGGCCGACCCGCGCGCCGGTGGTGATGAGGCGCGGTGCGAACGGCGAGAAGGCGCCGAGCTCGGTGGCCCAGGTGTCGGCGGCGGCGGCGGCGAGCGCTCCGGCTGCCACCCACCAGGCGCCCAACAGCGCCGCCACGGCGGCGACGCCGCCGTTCGCGATGACCTGGCGGGCGTTGCGTCGTGGTGCGCGCCGCTCGGCGAGCAGGGTGAGGAGACTGCCGGACAGGAAGAACGCGAACAGCACGACGAGTCCCTGCCAACCGAAGCCCCAGGCGACCGCCGCCCCGACCGCGAGCGCCGCGGCGAGGCCGCCCGGGGCGAGCCAGCTCACTCGTCGAACAGCTCCCGCAGAATGCGGAGCTTGAGCTCGGAGGGCGCGCCCTGCGCGCGGCAGCGCGCTCGGAGAAAGTCGAGGAACAGCCGTTCGAAGTCGAAGTGCTCGCCGCACGGGGGGCAATCGGCGAGGTGCTGACGGATCTCCTGCTCCACCTGCGGCGTCAGCTCGCGGTCCAAGTACTCGTACAGATGTTCGGTGCACTCGCGGCAATTCATGTGGCGTTTCCCTTGATGTATCCCATCCCGACCGCATAGTCGTACAGCTTGCCCTGCAGCATGCGCCGGGCGCGGAACAGCCGCGATTTCACCGTGCCCACCGGCACCTCGAGCACGCGTGCGATCTCCTCGTACGACAAACCCTCCACGTCGCTCAACACCACCGTCTCCCGAAATTGTTCCGGCAGCTCGTCGATCGCCCGCAGCACCTCGTCGTCCACGATCCGGTCGAAGAAGGTGCCCTGGGGGTCGTCGTCCTGCAGCTCCTCGAACACGGAAAACGGCTCGATCGCGTCCAGGTCGACCGTCTCGGGGTGGCGGGTGCGGCGCCGGTACTCATTAATGAAGGCGTGGCGCAGGATCGTGAGGAGCCAGCCCTTGGCGTTGGTGCCCTTTTCGTACTGGTGCCAGGCGCGGTACGCCTTGAGCATCGTCTCCTGGACGAGATCGTCGGCTTCGGCGGGGTTGCCGGTGAGGCGCAACGCCACGCGGTACAAGCTGTCCAAGTGCACCAAGGCTTCCCGCTCGAAGCTGGCGCGCTTCTCCGCGTCAGCAGCGGGCGTGGGTGTGGGTGCGGGCGGTGGGGTCGAGGCCATAGAGTAACCCATAACCTGCCCGCGTTGTGCCGGGTTCCGCAATGGGGTGAAAGCGTGCTAGGTTACGCCCGCCGTGGTCCACAGCATCGTGCCTCTCGCCGTCCTCGAAGCGGTCCGCAACCTCGACACGCCGGTCGAGGACGGGCTGTCGGAATTCGCCGAGGAGCTGCTCTCCAAGCGCCTCGGGCTCTCGAACACCGTGGCGATGCAGCTCGCCCAGTACGAAACGATGGTACGGCGCGACGCGCACGCCGACCCCGCGCACGTCGAGGCGCTGCTCCGGCTGGTCGGCCGCCGCCCCGACGCGGATCTCGTGTTCGCCGATGCCGGCCGCCGCGCGGCGCGCCGCGCGGTGCGCCGGCTGTTCTTCGCGTCGCGGCTCGCGGCCCGGGCGGCGCCGCGCATGCTGGGGTACGGGGTCGCGCGCCGCGCCGCGCGGGCGGTGTTCGGCGGGGAGCTGCGGCGCGAGAGCGGCGTGCCCGTGGCGCGGGTGGGCGACCCCATCGCGGTGAACGCGACCCCCGACGGGGCCGCGTGCGCGCTGTACGGCACCGCCTTCGCCGAGCTGCTCCGCCTGCTCGTGGGATTGGAGGGCGCGATGCTGCACACGGCGTGTCGCACCAAGGGCGGCGACCGCTGCGAGTGGCGCGCCGCTCCGCCCGACCCCCGGCACCACTGATGCCCCGTCCGCTGCTCGACGGGTTCGACTTCGCCGCGCTGGCGGACGCGCTCGCCGCGCTCGGCGCCGATGGCTGGTTGGTGTACGACTTCCGCCATGTGAATCCCGTGGCCGAGCGCATCCTCGGCCCTACCGGCATGGGCTCGCGGCGGTTGTTTGTGTTGCTGCCGCAGCGCGGCAAGCCGGTCGCCGTGGCGCACCGCATCGAGCTGCAGCCGCTGGCGGACTTCCCGGGCGAGGTGCGTCCCTACGGCTCGTGGCGCGAGTTGCACGGCGAGCTCCAGGCGTTGGTGCGCGGCCGCACGGTCGCGATGGAGGTCTCGCCGCAGGACGCGGTGCCCTATCTCGACCGCGTGCCTCACGGCGTCGTGCAGCTGCTGGAAAGTCTCGGAGCGCGGATCGTGTCCTCGGCGCCGCTCGTGTCGCGCTTCGCGGCGCGGTGGAGCGCGGGCGAGGCGGACGGACACC
>WNGJ01001732.1_pt1 | contig 36863 bp, 38 predicted proteins | sample 5400611 | NCBI WGS metagenome assembly WNGJ01 (sample SAMN13153375, study PRJNA577476) | soil metagenome | isolation source: 40 cm soil or saprolite under Garry oak tree replicate 1 | place: USA:California | collected 2016-06-15
GTGATGGTCGAGATGGGGCTGCCGCTATGCCGTCCAACAGGCGCGGAGGCTTACATCACGACGAGTGGAGCGGCTCGCGTGTGCGGTGAGGCAGCAGCCGAGGTGATGAGGCCATGAGCGAAGGAGTCCACCCGCGGGCCGACGAGCTAGATTCTTTGACGACTCTCGAGCTCGTCGAGCTTATGCACGCTGAGGATGCTCACGCACTGGAGGCGATCGATGCGCAACTCGGCCAGATAGCTGCTGCGATCGAAGCAATTGCGGAGCGCCTTCGCTCGGGCGGCAGATTGCATTATTTCGGCGCCGGCACCAGCGGAAGAATCGGGGCGCTCGACGCGCTGGAGCTTACGGCGACCTTTGGTATCGAAGCCGCCCTCGTGCAAGCGCACGAAGGCGGCGATGACGAGCATGAGGACGACGAGCATCGCGGCCGCGACGACGCGCAGCGTTCGGGAGCCGGCGCCGGTGACGTGGCGCTCGGCATTAGCGCGAGCGGCGCGACGGGTTATGTGGTTTCTGCAATTCGCACGGCGAAGGCGGCGGGCGCAACGGTCGTCGCGCTAACCTGCACGCCTGGGTCGCCGCTTGGCCTCGCCGCGGACATCGCGATCGAGATCGAGACGGGCCCGGAGGTGATGGTCGAATGGTGAACGTCGTGGTCACCAACGACAAACGGCGTTCGCGTGCGGTGCGCCTGGTGGCTGAGCTGGGAGGCGCATCGATGGAGCTGGCGGCGCGCGCTCTGAGCGACGCGCGGGGCGATACCAAAGCGGCCATCCTCATGCTCCGCCGCGGAGTGAGCGCCCAGCAAGCCGCGGATCTGCTCTCCGCCGCCGGCGGCAACCTCGACGCGACCCTTTCCGAGGCGCGGCGCCCTTGAAAACGCTGCTGCGCGGCTCGATTCACGGTGTCAATGACGCCGACTCTGTGCTGGTGGACGGCGATACGATCGCCTGGGTCGGGCGCGGTCAACCGCCCGAACGACCCGATGAAGAGGTCGTGGCGGGGCCGGGCGAAATGATCTCGCCTGGCTTCATCGACCTCCAGGTCAACGGGTACGCCGGGCACGACGCGGCGGCGGGAGCCGGCGCCATCGCCGCAATCTCGGAGGCCTTGCCCGCGAGCGGGGTCACCGCATTCCTGCCAACTCTGATCTCTTCACCTGTCGAGGTCTGCGCGGCATTTGTGGCTGCGGTCGGCGCGGCAGGGGAATCTCGTGGCGCGCGAGTCCTGGGCGCGCATGTCGAAGGACCATTCATCAACCCCTCGTTTCAAGGCGCCCACCTCCGCGATCATTTGATTGACCCGTCTCCGGAAAAGATCGACGTCTTCGTACGCGCCCGCCCACGGATGGTCACGCTGGCTCCCGAGCTGCCTGGAGCGTTGACCGCGATCGAGCGCCTGCACCAGGCGGGGATTGTCGTCAGCGCCGGCCACACCGGGGCAGACTTCGAGCTGGGCCGCAAAGCCATTGACGCGGGCATCCGTTTCGGCACGCACATCTACAGCGCCATGCCCCCGGTTCACCATCGCAACCCTGGAATCGCCCTCGCCCTACTCCTGGACCCGCGGGTCACGGTGGGTCTGATCGCGGATGGCGTGCACGTGAATCCCGCGGTTTGCGAACAGCTGGTGCGCGTCAAGGGCACATCAAGGATCGCGCTGACAACCGACCAGACGTCTGCCGCGGGATCGCCCGCGGGTACGTATTCGCTTTCGGGCCGATCGGTCGTCAGCGATGGGCGGGTGGTGCGGCTTGACGATGGCACCCTGGCCGGCAGCGCCGCGAGGATGGAGGAGCTCGTCAGGTTGATGGCCAGCCTTCCGGGCATGACTGCAAATCGTGCGGTCGAGCTGGCGACCGGCGTTCCCGCAAGGGTTCTCGGCGAGCGCCGCCTCGGGCGGATCCGTGAGGGCGCGTGCTCGGACATCGTGGTGCTTGACCCGCAGCTGCGGGTGAGGCTGACGATGGTCCGTGGGACGGTGCAATTCAGACGACGGTCCTAGGCATTGACATCGGAGGTTCCCGCAGCCGCGCGCGGCTGTGCGCGGGCGGCCGCATCCTCGCTGAGGTCGAGGGTCCCGGCGCCAACGTCGCCGAGCTGTCCCCAGCCACGGTCAACCGCCGCCTGACTGCGTTGCTTGCCGAGCTTGGATCGATCCATCCCGATTCGTGCTGTGCAGGTTCAGCCGGCGCCGAGGTGCCGGCAGGCCGGCTTCGCCTCGAGAGCTTGCTGAAGAGATTGCTGCCGGGCTCGCGTATCAGCGTGGTCCATGACGCGCGGTTGGTCCTGTCGGCAGCGCAGACCGACGAAGGCATCGCGCTCATCTCCGGCACGGGGTCCGTCGCCTACGGCCGGACATCCGCCGGACTCGAGGCCCGAGTTGGGGGATGGGGTTGGCTGATCGGCGATGACGGAGGCGGTGCCTGGATCGCTCGCGAAGCTGCGCGTGAGGTGATGCAGCGTGCTGATTCTGGCCGGCCGCTGGGTGAGCTGGGGTCAAGGCTCCTTGCCGCCTGCCGCGCCGGCGATACGGTCCAGCTGCTGGGAAAGCTGAATGGACTTCGTGAACCGATGGAATGGGCGGCCCTGGCGAACGTTGTCTTTGAGGCTGCCGAGCTGGACCCGGGGGCGCAAAACCTGGTACTGCGAGGCGCCTCGGCGCTCAGCGACCTGGCGAGGTCGGTGCGGGCATCCCTGGGGATAGATGGGCCCGTCGTCCTGGCAGGTGGCCTGCTCCTCAACCAGCCGAAGCTGGAATGCGCCGTTCGCGAAGAGCTGGGACCGCTGTGCATTCGGCTTGAAGAGCCGCCGGTCGCCGGGGCCATCCGGCTGGCGGAATTGGACCTCACATCATGAGTCACTTCCGCGACGAGATCGCCGAGCAGCCGGAGGTGGCATCGCGGCTGCTGCGGCAGAGTCGTGACACTGTGGCCGCGATCGGTGCTCGGATTCGTGAGAGCCGGCCGCGAGGTTACGTCATAGCCGCAAGAGGCAGCTCCGACCACGCAGCGCTCTACGCCAAGTATCTGTTTGGCGTCAGGAATCGGGCCCTGGTCGCACTGGCGGCGCCGTCGCTGTTCACGCATTACGCAAAGCCACCTCACCTCGAGGACCAGTGCGTCATAGGCATCTCACAGTCTGGTGCGTCGCCCGACGTTGTCTCGGTTCTCGAAGAAGCCAGGCGTCAGGGCGCGTTGACGATCGCGATCAGCAACGAAGCCGAGTCGCCGCTGGGCCAGGCAGCCGAGTACGTCTTGACGCTCGGAACCGGCCAGGAGCGCAGCGTGCCGGCCTCCAAGACCTACACCGCAAGCCTCCTCGCGCTCGCCCTCATCTCGCAGGCGGTGGATGGAGACGCCGGGTTCGAGGGCGCGCTCTCGAAGGTTCCACAGGCGATGGCCAAGGCGCTCGAGCTGGACTCCGACCTGCAGCAGCTGGTTGCGCTTCTAAACAGTACGAGGGTGATCGTCCTCGGCCGCGGCTTCAACTTCTCGACGGCCGAGGAGCTCGCGCTCAAGCTGATGGAAACGAGCTACGTCATGGCGCGCGCATGGTCGGTCGCAGACTTCGAGCACGGACCGATCGCCGTCGTCGAGGCAGGCATTCCCATCGTCGTGGTCGATGGCGGCGGGGCGGTGGCAGCGTCGATGGGGTCGATCCGCGAGCGCGTCGGTGCGAAAGGCTGCCCGGTGGTGCAGCTTGTCGACGGCGAGATGAGTGATGTCGATCCTTCGACGACCGTGCAGATCGCATCGGGCCTGCCGGAGGAATTGACCCCGATCAGCCTGGCCGTCCTGGCGCAGCTCTTGGCTAACCGCGTCGCTGTTGCCCGCGGTTTCAACCCGGACAGCCCGCGCGAGATTCACAAGGTGACGCGCACCTGGTAGCCGCCGTCACACGGCCATCAGTCTGCAGCTCGCGGCTTGACGACAACGTCCCGAACCTCAGCAGTTTTGGAGAAGCGACCTTCCCTGCACCGCCCTTAACTAGTCATCAGGCCAATCAGGGTTAACCGCAACAGGAGGGATGTGTCATGTCGCATAAGGCGAAGTCCAATGATGGAACTGTCATCGCTTATGAGAAGTCAGGCCACGGACCGGCGGTGGTCATCGTAGGCGGCGTCCTGGGCGATCGATCTCAGCAAGCGCCCGTCGCCGACCTGTTGGCCAAGAACTTCACCGTGTTCAACTTCGATCGGCGGGGCCACGGGGAAAGCGAAGACAAACCGCCGTATGCGCTCGAGCGCGAAATTGAGGATATCGATGCGGTGCTCGATGCCGCAGGCGGTTCAGCCTTCGTTTATGGCACGTCGGGTCCTGGTGTGCTCGCGCTGCATGCCGCGAGCGCCGCGCCTGGCGCGAAGATGAAGAAGCTGGCGATTTGGGAGCCTCCCTTCATCGTTGACAGCAGCCGGCCGAAGGTCCGCTCCGATTACAAAGCAGAGCTCGAGTCTCGCCTGTCGCAGGGTCGCCGCGGAGACATGGTCGAGCTCTTCTTCACCGATGCAGTTGGAATGTCCGCTCAATTCGTCGCCCAGATGCGCCAGGCGCCATGGTGGGCGGCTCAAGAGGCCATGGCTCACACCACGATCTACGACGCCATCCTGATGGGCGACTACTCGCTGCCGGGTGCCAAGGTCGCCCGAGTCCAGGTCCCCACACTGGTGCTTGATGGCGGCCAATCGCCCTGGCTCAGCGCGAGCGCGGACGCCGTGGCCGCGGCGCTTGTCAAGGGGCAGCGTCGCACGCTCGCCGGGCAGCAGCACAATGTCGAACCCACCGCGATCGCACCAGCCCTGATTGAATTCTTCAGGGGCTGAGGACGTTCGAGATGGGTTATGCCGTCTCGATCAACGGGCTGATGTCAGCCGACCGCCGCCTCGACCAGCCGCGCGGCTGAGGTCGTACGAGAGAGCGGCAAGGTGAGCGCGAAAACGGTGCCAGTGCCAGGCGTGCTGCTCTCGACCACGAGGGTGCCTCCGAAGTCTTCCGCAAGGTGACGGCTGATGTAGAGGCCAAGACCGATGCCGGGGACGGCCAGTCGCGGATCCGCGACCCGATAAAGCCGATCGAATACCCGCTCGCGCTCGTCCTTCGGTATTCCGATGCCGTTGTCCGCGACCCGAACGGTTGCGCTCCGGGAGTGAGTTGACAGTCCGATCACCAGCTGTGGCCGGCGAACGGTGTACGTCAGTGCGTTGTTGATGAGGTCGTCGAGGACGCGAGCCAGCTGGCTCGCGTCAGCTTCTACGGGCACCGGATCAGCCGGCAGCTTGAGCGTGACCTCGGCACGGAGGAGAACGGCCCGTGGCTGAACCCGCTCCACCGCCTCGCTGACGAGGCTCCGCAAATCGAGGGTCTCTCGCTCGAGGTCTTGATCGATGACCGCGAGGTTGGAAGCGTTCAAGAGATCGTCGACGATCCTCTCCAGCTCACGGGTCTTCGCCATCAGGATGCCCAGCGGCGCCTCCCAGGCTGCCGGTGCTGTGCCGACCGTTCCGCCTGAGAGGAGCGACAGGTATCCCGTCAATACGCTCAGCGGCGTGCGCAGCTCATGGGCCGCCATGTTTAGAAACCTGCTCTTCGTCTGGCTGGCCGCGGTGGCGGCCACGTAGAGTCGGGTCATCTCCTGTGCTCGCTCGCGCGCCTGGATGACTGCCGCGAGCACCAGTGACGTGAGTGCGACGCAGACGTTGAAAGCCTGCAGGGTGACCATCTTCTGGACCAGCGTCTCGTTGGCGAATGGCCCGGTGCCTTGCACCGCCGACCAGATCGCCACCCCGGAGGTGATCAGTGCGGCGGGTGCGGCGCCACGGAGGTGAAAGCGCCAGGCCGCCAGCATGAGAAGGGGAAAGACCAGGTACTCGAGGCGCAGGTTGAACTGGAAGAAGACGAAAGTCAGGATGGCGATTCCCGACAAGAGTCCGCCCAGCTCCGCCGCCATGCGAACGGTCGGCGCCGGAGATCGCGCCTGGGGCAGCAGGCTCAGGAGGAAGGGCGCCACCAGGAGCACTCCCATCGCGTCCCCGGTCCACCAGACCGCCCAGGTCGACAAGAAGCTGCCGGCCGGCACGGCGCTTGACAGCACAAGCACCGCTGTCCCCACGGTCGCGCTGATCGTCATGGCCAGGCCGCCCAGAACGATGATGGCAACCGCATCTCGCAAACGGTCCAGCTCGATGCGAAAGCCGACTCGTTTGAGCAACGCGGCGGCTACCAGTGGCGCCAGCGTGTTGCCGACCGCAATGGACGCGGCGCCCAATATCGAGGGACCGATCGGGAGGTTGACCGCCAGGGCGGCCAGGAATACGGCCGGCCAGACCCGTCGACCAAGCACAAGAATCGCCACCAGGGCAATTCCGGTCGGCGGCCAGATCGGCGTCACCTGACCGTGAACGAGAGCCAGCCTCAAGCTCACGCCGGCCGCGAACCAGTAGGCGAGCCCGACCACGGTCAGCTGCAGCAGAAGGTTGAGCTTGCCGGCACGCCGAAGCTCGCTGCTCACCCCGACCTTTGAGGAACGATCGCTCATCGGCTATCCGGTTTAACGGCGCTCCATAGGGTTTTCTCGCATCGAGGGCGGGGAGTTCTGGCCCTTTCGCCTTTTATAGTCGGCTGTCGTGTCGGTGAAGATAGCAGGCGCATCGGCCCGCAGGGCATCAGGCTGGGTCACGCTGCTCGTGCTCTTCGGGATCGCATCGACGATTGAGGCGGCCACTGTCTCGCACATTTTCCGATTCCTTCCTCTTTACCTCGGGACCGTGCATGTGCCGCCTGCGGAGGTGCCTGCCTGGACCGGCTACCTGAACGCCGCTTTCTTCCTCTTCGGACTTCCGCTGGTCCCGTTCTGGGGCGTCTGGTCAGAGCGCTACGGTCGCATCCCCATCATCGCCCGCAGCGCCTTTGTCGAGATGGTGGTCTTCGCCGTGCTCTGGCTCGCAACCAACCGATGGCAGGCGGCGTTTGGCTTGCTCCTGGTCGGCTTCCAGCTCGGAAACACGGGCGTGATGCTGACCGCCCTTCGGGCGGCCACTCCAGCGGGCCGCGTCGGCCTCGCGATCTCTCTTTTTGGCGTTTCACCATCGCTCGGCTTCGCGCTCGGACCATCTGTTGGTGGCTGGCTGGTCGACCACGGGATCTTGAACCTGCACACGCTGTTCGCCGTCGATGCGGTGTTGTCGCTCGCGGCCGGCATCACGCTGCTCGCGTTCGCCCGCGAGGGCGCGCGCCCGCCGGCGCCGGCCGGATCGGCGGTGCGCCTCGCGCTGGAAGCGCTCCGGATGGCGCTGACCGGACGTGTGACTTTGATCGTCTTCGGCGTTTTCGGCCTGGCTTACTTTGCGCAGCAGATCGCCAACCCGTTTCTGCCCCTGCTGGTGATCAGGCTCAACGGCGGCACCGCCGGCGCTGCCGGGCAGATCGGGATCGTCTTCGGGGCGTCAGCCGTGCTTGGTGCGCTTCTATCCCCATTTGCCGGCGTGGCCGGCGATCGATGGGGTTTCCGCCCTGTCCTGGCGGCGGCCTGCGTGCTCGCGGCAGCGAGCCTCGGCGCGCTGGCGCTGGCACCCAACCTGGTCTGGCTCACGGTCGCCGCTGTCTGCCTCGGTGCTGCCACTGCGACTGCCATTTCGATGGTTTTCGCCCTGCTGGCGACTGCCGTCCCGGAGGCGCGTCGCGCCACCACGCTCAACCTGGTCCTGCTTCCGATCTACTTCTCGTCTGTGGTCGGCGCCGTGGTCGGAGCGCTGCTGGTGCGCGAAGGACTCAACACCGTCCTGTGGACCGGCGCCGCAATCTCTCTGATCGCCGCGCTCCTCACCACGAGGTTGCCGTCGGTTGGGCGGGGGCTAACGCCTCGATAGACATCAGACCGATCCCGCTCCTCGTAACCGCTGCAGCACAATGCTGCCTCCTGGTGGCGGTCGAGATCGGTTTCCGCCGTGGCATCGGACCGGAGACCACCAGGCAGATCGCACATGTTGCCGGCGCCGGTTCGGTCGCCGTCTTACCGTTTTTTCTGCGGCTTTCAGAGCTTCTGGCTCTGGCCGTCTTCTTCACGGGCCTGCTGACGTGGACGCGTGCGCGCCGTCTCCTGCGAAGCGTTCACGGCATCGACCGTCCCTCAGTCGGTGCGGTCGTTTTTCCGATCGGACTCTTGCTTGCGGTGCTGTTCGGCTGGGGCCATCCTGCCGCGATCGCCTATGCGGCGCTGGTGCTCGGCGCGGCTGACCCCGCTGCCGCGCTCATCGGCAAGCGCCTCGCCGGTGTTGGATGGACCGTCATCGGCGGACGTAAGACACTCGCCGGCAGCCTGACTTTCGCTTTGGTGACCGTTGCGATCGGCCTGCTCATCGGAATCGGAGCCGGCGACGTGCGTGTGCTCGCCGTGGTTGGCGCCGCCGCGGTGCTCGCCGCCATCGAGGGCAGCCTTGGCTACGGCCTGGACAACATCCCGGTCCCCGCCGCGGCGAGCGTGCTCGGGATTACGTGGCTTGGGCTGTAACCCGTCTCTTGACACCCAACGCGTGCATCAGCTGATCGATTCCAACATGGAGCACCAGGCCGGTGGTAAGGACCACGCCCGTTTCGAGCCGGCTGGGCTTGTAGAAAAATCTGAGCGCAACCAGGCAGCCTGCGACTGAGTCCGACTGGTCGACCAGGTATTGCAGCCACGCAAAGCGGTTGGCTCTGCCCGCCGGAGCGATCCCCAGGCGTCGCTTCACGAAACTGTTGGGAAGCTCCGCCAGGCAGTAACCGAGGCCGAGCGCCACACCGAGAAGCCCGGCGTTGGTCCGGTCGTAATCAAATGGCGAGAAGGCTCGCAAACGTCGGCTGCGACGTGCCGCCTCAGCCTGCGCGATGGCAACGAGCGAAGACAGCGTCGTCATGATGATCAGGCCCCGCCACGTTTTCCGCGGTCCGAGCAGCGGCTTTCCACGCCAGTGCACTCCGCGGTCGAGAGGGACTGCCAGGCCAGGCAGCAGCCCGGTCTTCAAGACCAGCACCTGGCCAAAGCCTGCGACAAGCACCGGCGTGACCATCCACGCGACGCGGCCCGCCAGCTTGCTCATCGAGGATCGAGGGCACGGCGAATCCGGAACACCGCCACGACGAAAACGATGAAAGCGACCCACCCGATCGCCTCAGCTCGATTCGACGGCGCTTTATCGCGGATCACGTTGCGAAGCGCCTTTGCGATCGTCGATACAGCAGAAACATCCCCAGCACCTGCAGCGGGGCGATGATCGGTGCCGCCAGGCGCACCGCGGCGCGGGTGCCGGCCCGGCCGAATGGGGCCGTGGCGGCGGTGAACAGGGCCATTTGCGCTATGCCGAACGGTCTTGCCCAGGCCGGCTCGTCCGCGAAGACCTGCTCATACGGAACCCTTCGCATCGCGGCCATGAGGGCGGCGTAACGCGCCAATGGCGCGGCCATGCAGAAGGCCGGCAATCCGCCCAATGTCGTTGCCGACGAGGCCGAGGTGAGAGTGAGCCAGGAGTCGCTTTCGAGGTCGAGCAACGCACCCAGCTCGCTCGTCATGCCTATCCGCCGAGCAATCGGCCCGTCGAGCCAGTCGCACACGATCGAGCCATACACAAGTGAGATCCAGCCGAGCCATCCTGCCAACCCGCTCCGGTCCCGCACTCCCGAAACCACGAGGCCGGCAAGCACTGCCGCAGCGAGGCCGCGGCTGAGAGTCATCGCATCGACAGGGGTCAGCCGCGCTCCCATTCGTGACGCCGCGATTCCCACGAGAGACTGCTGGGCGAGGATGGTGGCGCCGGCGCCGACCGCGAAACGCGATCCTGCCCTCCTGCCGTAGCGACGCCACAAGCTGACAGTCGGTGGTACAGAGGCTGCCACGAACCCAGCGGTGATCACTGCCAGCCGGCCGGACATCTCTAAGGGCGCAGACGCTGCAGTGCCTGAAGGCCGCGCTCGATCGTGTCGATCTTCTTGGGGAAGCTGAAGCGCACCCGACCCCGGCCTTTTGAAGGGTCGTGGTAGAAGCTCGACGCCGGCACCGTGGCGACTGCCGCCTTTTCGATCAGGTGCCGCGCAAACTCGACGTCGTCGTCGAAGCCGAACGATTTGAATCCCGCCATCACGTAGTAGGCGCCGTCGGGCGCCTCGACCTCGAAGCCGCACTCACGAAGCCCGGCGACCATCGCATCCCGCCGCTCCTGGTAGTCGCCGAGCAGCTCTACATAAAAGGACGAGGGGAGCTCGAGCGCCGACGCGATCGCGATCTGCAGCGGGTGAGCCGCGCCGACCGTAAGGAAATCGTGCACCTTCCGAATTCCGGCGCTCAGCGCGGGCGGGGCGATGAGCCAGCCGATGCGCCAGCCCGTCACCGAGTATGTCTTGCTCGCGCCGCTGATCGTGATCGTCCGCTCCCTCATGCCGGGCAGCGTGGCGAGGCTGAGGTGGCGGCCGCTATAGACGAGGTGCTCGTAGATCTCGTCGGTGATGGCGATCGCGTCGTGCTCGATGCACAGCTCGGCGATGAGCTCCAGCTCAGCTTGTGAATACACCTTGCCCGTCGGGTTGTGCGGCGTGTTGACAACGATCGCGCGCGTCTTGTCGTTGAACGCGCCGCGAAGCTCATCTGCGTCGAATGACCAATCAGGCGCTCGCAGGGTCACGTAGCGAGGGACCGCGCCGCTGATGATGCAGTCGGGTCCGTAGTTCTCGTAGAACGGCTCGAAGACGACGACCTCATCGCCGGGATCCACGGCCGCCAGCATGCCGGCGATCATCGCCTCGGTCGCGCCGCACGAAACCGTCACCTCTCTGTCCGCGTCGACCTCGCGACCCCATGCCGCCGACTGCCGGCGCGCCACGGCCTGGCGCAACTGCGGAGCGCCCCACGTCGTGGCGTACTGGTTGTAGCCGTCACGCAGCGCCTTCGCCGCTGCTTCGAGGATGCGGCCGTCGGTATTGAAGTCGGGAAAACCCTGGGCGAAGTTGATCGCTTTGTCCGGACCGTGCAGCTGAAGGTTCAGCCGCGTCATCTCGCGGATGACGGACTCGGTGAAGCTCTGTGCCTTCAGCGAGAGCTTCGTTGGCTCAGTGACCAGGGTCAGCGCGCTCCAGCTGAAGGTCTGCGCTCGAGCACGAGTAGCAGCGCGCGGGCTTTTCCAGGCTCCGCTCCCACCAGCCGCACACCTTGCACGTCCATCTGGTCTTGGCGAAGAACTCGAGCACATCAGAGCGGCTGAGCAGGCCCACCATCTTGCCGCCCCGGATCACGGGAACCCGCCTGATCCGCTCGCCGATGAGCAGGCGGGCCGCCTCGTCGATCCCCGTCTCCTCGGTGACGGAGATCACGCGCTGGCTCATGATGTCGCGCGCCACCTTGCCCTTCTTCGAGAAAACGTCGGTCTCGGAGATGATGCCGACCACGTGCCCTTCGCCCGACACGACGGGCGCGCCGGTGATGCGCTTCTCCAGCAGAGTCGCCGCGACCTCATCCAGCGAAGTGTCTTCGCGGAATGTGATCACGTTCCGCGTCATCACTTCTTTGACCGGGATCATCGAGCCAGCAGTTTAGCCACCGTGTCCAGGTTGGCGTTGCCGCCGGTCAGGATCAGCCCGGTGCGTCCCTGCGGGAGCTTCGCGGACAGGTACGCGGCCAGGGGCAAGGCGCCTGTCGGCTCGAGCGCGATGTGCAGGCGGGACCACGCGACTCGAACGGCATCGGCGATCTCCTCTTCGGTCACGGTCACGATCTCGTCCACCAGCCCCTTCCCGAACATGACCTCAAACGTACGCATCCCGATCGCCGTCGTCCGCACGCCGTCTGCCAGCGTCGTGGGCGCTCCATCCAGCTTCTGGATGTTCCCCGACTTCCAGCTTCGATAGGCGTCGTCAGCCGCGGCAGGTTCCACGCCGATCACTTTGAGCGCCTTGTTGTGATTCTTGGCCGAGATCGCCGTGCCGGAGAGCAGGCCGCCTCCGCCTACCGGCGCCACGATCACGCGCAGCTCCGGCTCGTCCTCCAGCAGCTCCAGCGCCGCGGTGCCCTGGCCGTGGATCACGTCCCAATCGTCAAAGGGGTGAACCAGGGTCAGGCCGCGGGCTGCCATCTCTTCGCGGAGTCGCTGCTCGCGGTTGGCGAAGGTGATGCCCTCCTGGATGACCTCCGCGCCGAGCGCCCGCGTGGCCGCCACCTTCGCCGGGTTCGCGTCTTCTGGGATGAGCACGAGCGCCGGCAGGCCGACTGTCGAAGCTGCCAGCGCGACGGCCTGCGCGTGGTTGCCTGAGCTGACCGCGATCACCCCCGCGGGCCTGGGTTCTTTTGCGGCGAGAGTGAGGATGGCGTTGAAGGCGCCGCGGACCTTGAACGAGCCGGTGGCCTGGAAGCACTCCGGCTTCAGCCGCAGGTCGGGATCGAGGTCGGCGGTCAGGCACGGGGTGCGCCGGATGTGAGGCCGGACCCTCTCGGCCGCCTCGCGAACGAGTGCGAAGTGTTGTTCGAGATAGTCGCTCACGCGGCGGCGGCGTCGCGGTCGACCTCGGGCTGGCGCCGCTCGCCCCTCCGGAGGTTGGCGAGCAGGATGCCGGCCAGGATGACGACCATGCCGATCACCATAGGGAGGCTCACAGTTTCGTGAAGTAGGACGACTCCCCAAAAGACCGCTGTAACGGGCACCAGGAACGTGACGCCGGCGGCACGCACCGCGCCCAGGCTGTTCATCACAAAGTAATAGAGCAGATATGCGACGCCGGTGCCGGCCGCGCCGAGCGCAAGCACCGCAGCCAGCGATTGCCAGGCGACATGGACGCTTGGCAGCGAGGGGATGGCCAGCGGGATGGCGAAGACGGTCGCCGCCGCGAGCTGCCCGATGCTGATGTCGAACACGCTGACGTTTCGCATCCTCGTGCGTTGATAGATCGCGTTCAGCGCGTACGACAGCGACGCCACCAGGACCGCGAGCGTACCCAGGACGTTGGCCGATACCCCGTGGGTCGTGAGGTCGGGCAGGACCAGGATCACGACTCCGGCAAAGCCGACTACGACACCTACATAGTTGACGATGCTTGGCCGCTCTGAGGGCATCGCCCAGTAGATGAGGATCGCGGTCCACAGGGTCGTGGTCGAGTTCAGGATGCTGGCAAGGCCGCTCGAGATGCGCTCCTCTCCCCAGGCGATTGCGACCCAGGGAATGATCGCGTTGGTGACCGCCATGAAGGCAAATGAGCCCAGGCGGGTTTTCCAACCGCTGCCGATCAGCGGCCGGCCCATCGCCTTCACGATCACGGCCAGCCCGACCAAACCCGACGCCGATCGAAGGAGCAGCAGGACGGTCGGGCTCATGTCTTTCACGGCGACCTTGATCAAGAGGAAGGACACTCCCCAGATGAGGGCGAGCCCGGCCATCGCGAGGTAGGGCTTCAGCGACCGCCCATCAGACACGGGTCGGCCACTCGTCCGTGGAGAGCACCAGCGTCACCGGGCCGTCGTTTTCGATGCTCACCCGCATGTCAGCTCCAAAACTCCCCGTCTGGGTCTCTATTCCGCGTGCGCGAAACTGCTGGACGAAGGCCTCGTACAGCTGCTCCGCGCGCTGCGGGTCGCCGGCCTTGAGCAAGCTCGGACGCCGGCCGCGGCTCATGTCCGCGAACAGCGTGAACTGCGAGACGATCAAGGCCGATCCGGCAATGTCGACCAGGCTGAGGTTCATGCGGCCGTCGGCGTCGGCGAACACGCGCAGGTCGATGACCTTGTCCGCCAGTCGCCGCACGCTCGTTTCGCCGTCATCAGATGCCGCACCTACCAACAACACGTAACCGGGCCCGCTCGTTGCACGGTGCTCGGTCTCTCCTTCGTGCCAGGTCACCGAGCCCGCGCTGACGCGCTGGGCGACGATTCTCAGACCTTCGGCCCGAAATGCGGTTCGGCGTGAACGAGCGAGTCGATGTACCGGAATCGCTCGTACCGATGCTGCAGCAGCTGATCCGCGGGCTGGGTCAGGAGCTGCTGCAGGTGGCGGAGCAAGGCTTCGTCGAGCGCGGTCGCGGCAGCGTCATAGTCGGCGCTCGCGCTGCCTACCGGTTCCGTCACCACCTCTTCCACCACGCCCATCGCGAGCAGGTCGCGTGAGGTGAGCTGCAGCTGCTCGGCCGCCTCCACCTTGCGCGCGTTGTCGCGCCAGACAATCGATGCGGCTGCTTCCGGTGAGGCGACCGAGTAAATCGAGTTCTCGAGCATGATCACGCGGTCGGCGACGCCCATGCCGAGCGCCCCACCGCTGCCGCCCTCGCCGATCACCGCCGCAACGATGGGCACCGGGATGCGGAACCACTCCATGATCGCCTCGGCGATCGCGGCGGCGATGCCCCGTTCCTCGGCGCCGGCGCCTGGATATGCGCCCGGCGTGTCGATCAGCGACACGATTGGGAATCCGAACTTCGCGGCGTGATGCGCGAGGCGGATCGCCTTCCGGTAGCCCTCAGGATGCATCATTCCCCAGTTCCGCGCGACTCGCTCTTTCAAGCTGCGGCCCTTCTGGTGGCCGAGGAACATCGTCGTGCGGCCGTGCCAGGTGCCGACGCCACCGATGAGCGCGGGATCGTCGCCCGAGAGCCGGTCACCGTGCAGCTCGATGAAGTCCGGAGCGATCCTCTTGATGTAATCCAGCGAGTACGGGCGATCCGCGTGGCGCGCGAGCTCGATCACCTGCCACACGGTGAGAGTCGTCTCGTCCGGCTTGCGTCCGTGCCGCGTCATGGGTACATCTCGAGCAGGTGCGCGAGCCTGGGACGCAGGTCGGTGCGGGGAAGGACAAGATCCACCTGGCCGTGCGCCAGCTGGAACTCGGCGCTCTGAAATCCGGGCGGAAGATCAGCGTAAGTCGCCTGCTTGATCACGCGCGGGCCGGTGAAACCAATTGCGGCGCCGGGCTCGGCGATGTTGATGTCGCCAAGCAGTGCCAGCGACGCCGCGGTTCCACCGAAGGTCGGGTCGGTGAGCACGGAAAAGTACGGAACGCCGGCTGCGTGCATGCGTCCGACCGCGGCATTCACCTTGGCCAGCTGCATCAGCGCGAGCACGCCCTCCTGCATCCGAGCGCCACCAGAGGCCGAAACGAGGACGTAAGGGATGCCCGCCGACGCGGCCTGCTCCATGCCACGCGCGAGGCGCTCGCCCGCAACGATCGACAGCGTTCCACCGACGAACCGGAAATCGAAAACGGCAAGCCAGATCGGCCGTCCAGCGAGCGTGCAGGTGCCAGTCCGGACCGCTTCGTTCAGCCCGTCCTCGAGCAGCTGCTCGACCACCTCCTGGTAGGGCTTGGGCACCTTCCAGTTGAGAAGGTCATGCGATCGGACATCGCCCCACCGCTCTTTCCACGATCCCCGATCCGCCATCAGCGCGATCCAGGCGTCGGCGCCCAGGCGGAAGTGGTGGCCGCAGTCGCTGCACACGTAGTTGTGCTTGCGCATCGTCTCGAGGTCGAGCGCGATGCCGCACCCTGGGCAGGCGGGCGGCAGCGGCACGTCCGGCAGCTTGCTGCCCGCGATCCGCACGTCGTGGTGTGCCTTGGCCAGGGCGCTCAAAGAGACAGACCTCCATCGACCGCGAGCACCTGGCCGGTGATGAATCCCGCACGCTCAGAGCAGAGAAACGCCACCGCAGCGGCGACGTCTTCGGCCGTGCCCTCGCGCTTGATCGGTGACATCTTGACCAGCTCGCCCACCATGTCGTCAGTCAATGAGCCGGTGGTCAGCTCCGTACGCACGTAACCCGGAGCCACCGCGTTGCACGTGATGTTGCGCGACCCGTACTCCCGGGCGACCGACTTGGTGAAGCCGATCAGGCCCGCCTTTGCCGCCGCATAGTTCGACTGTCCCGCATTGCCGGTCAGCCCGACGATCGACGAGATGTTGACGATCCGGCCCCAGCGGGCTCGCATCATGCCGGACATGATGGCGGCTCGCGTCGTGGCGAACGCTGACATAAGGTCGGTGCGGATCAGCTCCTCCCAATCGCCCGGCGCCATCTGGATCAAGAGCTTGTCGCGCACCGCGCCCGCGTTGTTGACGAGGATGTCGACCCGGCCGATGCCCTTGACCATCGCCTCGACCTGTGCGGGATCGCCGACATCGGCCTTATGCGCGCTGCCGCCCGGCAGCGACGCGGCAGTCTCTTCAGCGGCCGCCTGGTCCGAGCGGTAGTTGACGGCCACGCGCGCGCCCATGCCTGCCAGCGCCTGGCTGATCGCACGGCCGATGCCCTTGCCCCCACCGGTGACGAGCGCGGTTTTGCCGTCCAGCTCACCCACTTATGCGAAGTCGATGAAGAGCTCTTCGGCGTTCCAGGTGTCGACGCCCGGGATGTGCTTGGCGGCAAGGCTTGCCAGCACCCGGCCCGGACCCAGCTCGACGACCGTCTTAACCTTCATCGCCCGCATGGACACCATCGTGCGCGCCCAATCGACCTGGCGCAGCATCTGCAGCCGCAATTCGTCCTGAAGCGCGGCCACCGTACGCAGCGCTTCGCCGGAGGCGTTGGCCAGGATCGGGAACGACGGTGCCTTGATCGGCAGCTTGTCGACCACTTTGCGAAAGGCCGCGGCGGCCGCTTCCATCAGCGGGGTGTGCGCGGCGAGGGGGATGGTCAGGATAAGCGCGCGACGCGCGCCGGCGGCCAGCGCAAGGGTCTCGGCCTCCTGCACCGCCGCAACCTCACCCGACAGCACGAACTGCACATCGGCGTTGCGGTTGGCGACCCAGAGCTTGCCGTGCTGCGAGGCCTGCTCGCGGATCTTTTCCACGGCGGTCTCGTCGAGGCCGACGATCGCGATCATGCCGCCTGCCTGCTCGTGCGAAGCCTGGGCCATGATGCGGCCGCGCTCCTTGACCAGCAGCAGCGCGGTCTCCCACGGGATCGAGCCGGCCGCCGCGAGCGATGCGATCTCACCCAGGCTGTGGCCCGCGGTGACGCTGACGTTTTCGAATCCGTAGCTCTCGCGCCACACCTCGTAGGCCGCCCAGCACACAGTCATCACGCAAGGCTGGATGACATCGGTGCGGTTCAGCTCCTCGACCGGGCCTTCGAAGCACAGCCGCCGGATCGGCATCTGCAGGACCTCTTCGGCGCGCTCGAACACCGCGCGGGCCGCGGGGTAGCGATCGTGCAGGTTCTTTCCCATGCCGGGCTTTTGCGTACCCTGGCCGGGAAACAGCAGCGCGATGGGACCGGTGAGCTTTACACCCACTTGAGAAGCGTCGCTCCCCACGTCAGCCCTGAACCGAAGCCGGCCAGCAGCACGTGGTCGCCGGTCTTGACTCGGCCTTTGCGCATCGCCTCTTCGAGGGCGAGCGGGATCGAGGCGCTCGACGTGTTGCCGTACTCATCGATGTTGATCGCGACCCGCTCGAGCGGAAGTCCGATCCGCCGGGCGGCGGCGTCGATGATCCGGAAGTTCGCCTGGTGCGGCACCCAGAGGTCGATATCCTCCAGCGAGACACCGGCCTTCTCGCAGACCTCGTTGGCCTGCCGGATGAAGATGTCGACCGCGAACTTGAACACGTCGGGCCCGACCATCTCGATGTGAGGGTTCGTGTCCTTCGCCGCGTAAGCTCCCTTCTCGATGTTGCCGCAGGTGACCTGCGCGTAGCCGCGGCCGTCGGATCCCAGGCACCAGCTGAGGAAGCCTGAGCCTTTCGGGGCGTTGCGCACGACTGCCGCGCCGGCGCCATCGCCGAAGATCACGGCAGTGCCGCGGTTGTTGTAGTCGAGCATTCGCGACAGAACCTCAGCCCCAATGACAAGCACCGTGTCAGCGCGTTCTGTGGCAATGAAGGAGTCGGCGGTCGCAAGCCCGTACATGAAGCTCGTGCAGGCGGCGAGCATGTCCCACGCGACCGCGCCGGGGGCGTCGAGCTCGTCCTGGATGCGGGCCGCGATGGACGGGAACGGACCGTCAGGTGACGAGGTGCCGACCAGGATCATGTCGAGGTCTTTCGCGGTGATGCCGGCAGCGTCGAGGGCTCCGCGCGCGGCCTTCGTGGCCAGCTCCAGCGTGGTCGTGCCCGGCTCGGCGATGTGGCGCCGGTGGATTCCCGTGCGTTCGGTGATCCACTTGTCGGAGGTGTCCATCATCTTTTCGAGATCGAAGTTGGTGATGATCTTCTCGGGCGCGAAGACGCCGACGCTTGCGATCGCGCTGGGCCGGCCCTTCGCCTTGAAGGACCGCAGGGGAAGAGCGTCAGAACGGGTCCGGTAAGCGCTCGTGATGGCCACGGCTGCTATGCCTCCAGCCGCTCGGCGGTCTTCTGCTCCAGGAACTTCCAGAGGTCGCCGATAACTTTCATCTGTTCGAGCTCCGATTCCGGCAGCTCGACGTCGTACTTGTCCTCCACGGCCGCGATCAGCTCGACGAGGTCGAGCGAGTCCGCGGCGAGGTCCTTGGCGAAGCTCTTGTCGAGCTGCACCTGCTCGGGCTCGATGCCCAGAATCTCCGCGGCGAGGTCCTGCAGTTCCTTGAAATCAAGCTGGGCTGCCATCGACATTCTCCTTAGTGGCCCTCTGGGCCTTTGATCACGAGGGTCGCGTTGTGGCCGCCGAACCCGAACGAGTTCGAGACGGCGACCTTGAGGTCCGCCTTGCGGGCCTTGTTGGGGACGTAATCCAGGTCGCACTCGGGATCCTGGTTGTCGAGATTGATCGTGGGCGGCAGCAGGCCACGGTCGAGCGCGAGGATGCACGCGGCCGCCTCGATCGCCCCTGCGGCCCCGAGCAGATGCCCGTGCACCGACTTCGTCGAGCTGACCGCCAGCTTGTGAGCGTGGTCGCCGAAGACCGCCTTGATAGCTTTGGTCTCCGCGACGTCACCGAGCTTCGTCGACGTGCCATGCGCGTTGATGTAGCCAACGTCGGTCAGCTCCACGCCGCTCTTCTCGAGTGCGCGGCGCATCGCGCGCATGGCTCCCTTGCCTTCGGGCTGCGGAGCAGTGAAGTGATACATGTCGGCGGTCGCGCCGTAGCCCGCGATCTCGGCGAGGATTCTCGCGCCGCGCTTTTTCGCATGCTCCATCTCTTCGAGCACGAGCATCACCGAGCCTTCGCTCATGACGAAGCCGTCGCGCCCGAGGTCGAACGGCCGGCAAGCCTTCTCAGGCTCGTCATTCCGTTCGCTCGTGGCCTTGATCTGGCAGAACGCGCCCATCGTGAGAGGCGTGATGGTCGCCTCTGATCCCCCTGCGAGCATCGCGACAGCGTCGCCCCGCTTGATGATCTCCGACGCCTCGCCGATGCCGTGCGAGCCTGACGCGCAGGCGCTGACGATGGCGTAGTTGGGGCCACCTGCCTGCAGGTGGATGGCGACTATGCCGGCCGCCATGTCCGCGATCATCATCGGGACCGTGAACGGGCTGATCCGCTTCGGTCCGCGCTCCATGAGCTGCGTGTGGCTCTTCTCGATCTCTTCCATGCCGCCGATGCCGGAGCTGACGATCACACCCACGTCGTCGGGGTCCATCTCCGAGGGCACCAGGCCCGATTGGGCAAGCGCCTGCTTCGAGGCCCCGAGCGCGAACTGGCAGTAGCGGCCGATGTGGCGGGCCGTCTTCCGGTCCATGTAGTCCTCGGGGTTGAAGCCCTTGACCTCGCCGGCGATCTTGGTGTCGAACCCGTTGGTATCGAAATGGGTGATCGGGCCGATGCCCGAGACGCCCTCGACCAGGTTCGACCAGACTGTCTCGACGTCATTGCCGATCGGGGTGATGAAGCCCATGCCTGTGACGGCCACGCGTCGACCGTTTGAGTTAGATGTCATGGCTCAAGCATACGGACGCGAGGGCCAATCCACATCGGACGATTGTGGGAAAAGAGGCCCTCTGGCTTGGACACGGTGTCCTAAGACGGCGTCAGAGTCCGCAATTCAGATGAGTTTCCGCAGCTCCAGGGCGAAATGCAGGCGCTGGCGGGCCGAGGGTTCATCGAGATCTCCGCCGAGCAGCTCGCGGAGCTTGTCCAGGCGATACAGGACGGTATGCCGGTGGAGGCCGAGGGCGGCGGCGGCCTCCTTCACAGAGCCACGCTCCAGGTAGGCGTCCAGGGTTTCCAGGAGCTGCTCGCGGTTGCGGAGCTTGCGATCCATCAGGCGGCCCAGGCTGTGGAGGACAAAGCGTTCGGCAAGGCGCGGGTTCTGGGCCATCACCAGGTGCGGAATGAGCTCGTCGTGCCGGTGCACCACGGCTTCAGGACGGAGCTTGCGGCCTGCCTCGATCGCCTGCTGGGCCTCCAGGTAGGAGCGCGAGATTCCGCGCAGGCCCGGGTGGTAGCCGCCGATGCCGGCGCGAACGCGCGCGCGCGCCGTGCCTGACCGTCGCGTCGCCTCGTCCTGAAGCTGGACCACGAACTGACGCGCCTCATCCACGTTCGACACAGATTCGGCAGGCCACAGCACGACCAGGGTGGTCGGGTCGGTGGCGTGATGGATCTCGCCACGAGGCGTCTCGAGCTCGCTCGCCACGTCAGCCAGCGCCTGCCCGCCTCTCTCACCGTCGCGGCTGCCGACGATGAGGTTGCAGACCGCCACCACGTAGCCGGTGGGGACGATCGGCATGTTGAGCGCGAGCGCCTGCTTCTGCAGCTCGAGCTCTGAGTCGAAGTTATCGCTGATCAGCGCATGAAAGAGACGCGCCTGCGCGCGCGTCCCTCGCTGAAGGTGCTGCTCGCGCGCGTGCAGGTAGGTCTTGGTCACCTCCGCCGCGACCTGGTCGAGCGCTGTGAACACGTAGTTGGCGGTGAGCATGACCGCCTCCGGAGTCGCCTCGGGGTGGCCTCGCCACGCGGCGAGGATCGCGTCCCACGCGACGCGCGCGGCGATGCGATATGCGGACAGGATCGGCTCGACCGACTGGCTGCTTCGCGCCTGGAGGATGCCAAGCTGAGCGACGCGGCGAAGCTCTTCGTTGGTCGCCGGGCGGGCTTCGCGCGCCGCGGCGAGAAACAGATCGAGGCCGGCCTCACACGCGCGGGCGATCGCCGTGCGCTGGGGCGGCACTCCGGTCGAGTCGTCCCACCGGACGAGGCTGACCACGGCCCGCGCCATGTGCCGGGCCATCCCGGAGCGGCGGCGCTCCAGCTCGGCGATCAGGGCCGCGGGGAGCCTGGGAGCGGCTTTGGCCGGTTTGGCGGCTTTGGACTTGATGGCCATCTGAGCCATGCCCCTGACTATACGGTCCGGGCCGCGATTAGGACTCGGGGTCTAGCTTTCCTTCTTGATGAACGCCAGGATCCGGCGCCATGCGTCGTCGCACGCGTCCTTCCACTGCTCGAAGCTGCGGTCGAAGAAGCTGTGGGGCGCTCCTTCGTAGATGTGCATCTCGTGCGGGACTCCAGCCTCCGTCAGTTTCTTGTCAAACGCGTGAAACGCTTCCTGCGGGGTGAAGTCGGCGCCGGCGATCAGCATCAACAGCGGCGCCTTCATCCTGGAGAGGTACTGCTCGCTCCGCTCCGGGCGACCGTAGAAGCCGACGGCGCCGTTCAAGCCAGCCTGCAGCGCCGACTGGTTCCACGAGCTGGAGCCGCCGAAGCAGAACCCAACTGTGAAAACGGACTTCACAGCCCCGCCGTCTTTGGACTTCAGATACTCGATCCCGGCGGCGACCTCTGAGGCGATGTTCTCCTGCGTTGTCTGCTCCACGTGCGGCTTGTAATCAAAGCTCTCGTCGCGCTCGCCGATGCCCGCGGTGCGACCGAAATAATCGATCGCGACGGCGTCGATGCCAGCTTCGGCAAAGCGCTGGGCAAGCTCCTTGTAAAAGTGATGCAGCCCGCGGACGTCAGGCATAACGACCATGCCTGCCCCTGTCGGCTTCTCGGCGCGCGCGAAGTAAGCGCCGAACTTCGTCCCGTCGGACGAGGTGAGGACCAGATCGCCCTGGTCGGAGGCCGCGCCGCTGATCGGCGGCAGTGGCACGCGAGCATCGTCTGAGTAGCACATGTCTCGATTCTCCTATTCGCGATTCTCCTATTCGCTGACCTGCGTGTAACCCAGCTTCCTCAGCTCGCGACGGATGGTCTCGGCCGCTTGATCCATCATCGCGGGATCCGGATTGGGGTCCTGGTTGCCGAAGTCCAGGTCGTGAACGCCTCGAATCGGGGCCACGTGGACGTGGCAGTGCGGCACCTCAAGGCCGGCCAGGAGCACACCGATCCGCGCCGGCTTGAAGCCCGCCATCTGCGCTTTGCCGATGGCCTGTGCGGTCTCGAAAAGGTGGTCGAGCTGCACCTTGTCCAGGTCCAGCCAGTGGTCGATCTCGGCCCGAGGGACGACCAGGGTGTGACCTGGACGCAGCGGCCGGATGGACAGAAACGCGACGCATGACTCGTCCTTCCAGACAAAGCGCCCAGGAAGCTCGCCGCCGATGATCCGGGTGAAAACACTCGGCATGAGATAAGCCTAAAGTCGGCAGCGTGACGGCCGCAGCGCAGCTCATCGACGCCACGAAGAAGTACGGCAGCGTCGAAGCATTGAAGGGCGTCAGCTTCGACATCGAGCTCGGGGACGTGGTCGCGATGCTCGGACCGAACGGCGCGGGCAAGACGACCTCGATCAGCCTGCTGCTCGGCCTGCGCAAGCCGACCTCGGGTAAAGCTGTGTTGTTCGGCATGGATCCGACCAACGTGTCGGCTCGCAGCCGGGTGGGGGTGATGCTGCAGGAGTCCGGCGTCCCCCAAATGCTCAAGGTTTCTGAGATCGTCGACCTCTTCCGATCTTACTATCCAAATCCGCTCCCGCGCGAACGCGCTATCGCGATGGCCGGGCTGGAAGAGAAGGCCACCTCTCTCGTCAAGGAGCTGTCGGGCGGGCAGAGGCAGCGACTGTATTTCGCGCTGGCGGTGTGCGGCAACCCCGACGTCCTGTTCCTGGATGAGCCGACTGTGGGGATGGACGTTGAAGGTCGCCGCTCCTTCATTGAGCGGATCGCCGAGTTCGCCCACATGGGGAAGACCGTGGTGCTCACGACGCACTACCTGGAGGAAGCGGATCAGCTTGCCAGGCGCGTGATCGTCATCGATCGCGGCGTGGTCATCGCCGATGCTCCGCCGGCGGAGATCAAGTCCAAGGTCGCGGGCAAGCGTGTCCGTTTTGTCGCGCCCGCCCTCGACGAGAAGGATCTCCAGGGGCTTCCCGTGAGCGCGGTCACGATCAAGGATCACAGCGTGCAGCTTCTGACCAATCAGCCCGAGACGGTGCTGCGCGAGCTCTTTCGGCGCGGGTTGCAGATCGCGGAGCTGGAGGTGTCGGGGGCAGACCTGGAGGACGCGTTCATCGCGTTGACCACCCATTGAGCGCGGTGAGCGCGCAGGCACGAGCGCCAATCTGGCCGATGCTGGTTCGCCAGACCCGCGCGGAGTTCCTGAAGCTCTGGCGCGTACCGGCTTTCAGCGCGACGAGCCTCCTGCTGCCGATCGTTTTCTACGCGTTCATCGGAATCGGCCAGGCCTCCGAGAGGCTCCAGGGCACACATGTCACCTTTGGCGCCTACTTCCTCGCTTCGATGTCGGTCTACTCCGTCGCCAACGTGATGATCTTCAGCTTTGGCATCTCGGTGGCGACCGAGCGCGGCATGAAGACCGACCTCCTCATGCGCGCCACGCCGCTGCCGCCGCTGGTCTACCTGTTGTCGAGGTGCATCACCGCGATCGTCTTCGCGGCGCTCACTCTTGCGGTGCTCTTCCCCTTCGCGTACATCGCGGGAGGCGTGCGGCTCGAGGCCGAGCAGTGGTTCACGCTGGCGTACCGAGTGCTTCTCGGATCGATCCCGTTCATCGCGCTCGGTTTCGCGATCGGCTACCTGTCCGGGCCCAACTCGGCGGTAGCCGTGATCAACCTCATCTACCTGCCAACCGCATTTGCGTCAGGGCTCTTTTTTCCGAAGCAGCTCCTGCCGCAGATCATCCAGAACATTTCGCCGTACCTCCCGCTGTATCGATTCGGGCAGCTCGGCTGGGATGCGGTGGGGGCGCCGACGAGCGAATCCGTGACCACGGACTGGCTGTATCTGATCGGCTACGGAGTCGCCTTTTTCGCGATAGCGATCTGGGCCTACCGTCGCGAAGAAAGCCGCAAGTTTAGCTAGCCCAGAACTTCTCGGGGAGCTCTGCCCCAAACGACTCGTTGTAACGGCTCGCAAATTCGGATTGCGTGTACTCGTGCTCGATGGTTCCGACGTGCTCGACCGCATATGTCGCCGCGAGTGACGCCACTCGGCCGGCCGCCTCGAGCTCCAGACCTCTCAGCAGCCCAGCCACCAAACCGGCGCGGTACGCGTCGCCGGCACCGGTCGGGTCCGACTCGCGGACTGGGGTGGCGGCGGGAATCTCGACTGTCCTCTCGCGAGTCGCGATGCGGGAGCCTTGACGGCCGAGCGTGGTCACCACCATTTCGGCGAGCTCGAGGAGGCCGGCCATGGTGCGTGTCGTGCGCTGCTGGATGAGCTCGAGCTCGTAGTCGTTGCCGATCACGATCCACGCGCCACGCGCGCTGTCGGTGACGTCTTCGGCCGACATCATCGGCAGCTGGTGAGCGGGGTCGAAGACGAATCGGATCTTGCGCTCGCGACATTCGTGGACCAGCCTCTTCATCGCGCCGGGATCGTTGGGACCGATGATCACCGCTTCGTGCTTGGGCGGCGCGTCGTCGAGCCCGAGCATTCCCGCTTTCCACATCGCGCCGCCGTAATAGCCGGTGAGCTGGTTGTCGTCCATGTCGGTCGTGGTGAACCCGGTGGCGCTGATCTCCCCCTCGAGTAGACGCAACCCGTGGCAGTCGATGCCGCGTGCGACGAGCCAGTCGCGGTACTCGGTCGCGTCCGTGCCCGCGGTGGCAAGGACCGCGGCGGGATATCCGAGAAGCGCGAGGTTGTAGGCGTAGTTTCCGGCGACACCACCGCGGCGCTTCTTCAGGTCGTCGACCAGGAAGCTCAAGTTGAGGATGTGTGTCTTGTCGAGAAGGATGTGGTCTTTGAAGCGGCCCTTGAAGCTGAGGATGTAGTCATACGCGATCGAGCCTGTGCAAACAACCGTCATCGAGCAGACACCCAGCCAAGGCTAAAAGAAAAAGGGCGCCCCGCGTGGGGCGCCCTTTAGGTGGTCATTGGAGTTAAGCGGCGCGGCGTGCGGTTGCCCGGCGGCGTGTCGCACGGCGCTTCCTGGCGGGAGCCGCCTTGGCCGCCGTCTCGCGGCGCGGGGTCAGCGTGGTGGCCTGCTCGAAGCGAGTCGCCGTGCGGGCGATCGTCTTGAACGAACCGTTGAAGATGCGAAGCGTTCGCTTGGCCACGTCACCGACCACGTCCTGGCGGCGCGCCTGGAGCTTGACGACGTTCAAACCCTTGATCGCGATCTTCTCGGGAAGCTTCCCGTTTACCTCCACACCCCACAGGGTCACCTTCTCCGGAAGGATTGCATTCAGGCGGGCGTTCAATCGACGGTTGACCTTTCGGGCTGTGGGCGCACCCTTTCTCTCGAATCCACGGACCGACTTGCGGGCCGAGCCGATCGGGTCAGAGGCGACCTCGGCCGCGGCCTTGGCCGCTCCGATGGCGACTTCCTCGATGTCTCCGAATTTGATCTCAGCGTTCATGGCTCACCCTCCAGGTGTAGTTAGTAGATGTCGTGACGCGATGCATCATAACGCAGTGCGTCAAACACCGTCAAGGGGCCTGGTCTGGGTTCGTGCCTTTCACTCGCGCGATCAGCAGCTCGGCGGACGGCCCGAAGACGTCGTAATGCGCGACTTTGCGCCGCTTCTCGGGCTGTATCCACTCCGGGCGGAGGCCGTGATGGCTGCCCCACTCCTCGAGCAGCGGCCGCAGGCCGATGACATGCAGAAAGGGCTTCTCACGCGTCATGCCCCGGATCTTCGAGCCGTGGTAGTAGTCGAAGTTCCGATGGATCGCGATGCCGCCGGCTTCGGCGAACGCGATCGCTTCCTTGATCTGCCGCCGTTCGAAATACCGCTCTTCCAGCGGCTGGTTCACATGCTTGAGATTAGGGTCTTGCGTCGGGGCAGATTGGGCGGTAGGCGCAGAGCTTGCACGGGCGGTCCGCATGCTCCGGGCCAAGGGTGAAGTCGCCGGCTTCGATGCGGGCGGCAGCTGCGCGGACTCTCGCTTCGACTCCGGCGTCGTCGGGCGTCACATCACGCATATCGCCACGGCGGATGTCAAACAGCACGAGACGCGGCTCGGCCCCGCCCGGCACCAGGCCCCGCCGAGCAGCAAGCCCGTACAGCCTCAGCTGCACCGAGTACGCCTGGATCAACGCGGCGTCGAGCGACGCGTTGGTCTTGTAGTCGACCAGGATGGTTTTGCCGTCGAGCTCGCAGATCCGGTCGACCAGGCCGCGCACCCGCGTCGCGCCAATCCTCATGTTGAACCCGACCTCGACCGCCAGCGTCCTCGCCGTGGCGAGGGGATGTGTGAGGTAGCGGGCGAGCATCTCCCGCCCGGCTTCGGGTCCTGCGTAGAGATGAAGCAGGTCGCCGCCTGACAGATGCCACGAGGCGAGCGCGGCGTGAACCGCCGAGCCCAGCTCCGTCGAGCCCATCGCCTGCACGTGCCTGGGCTGGAGCTCGTCGGGCGGAGCAGGCACGTGCCACACCTGGCTGAATCGATATCGCACCGGGCACACCTCGAAGTCGTGCAGCTGGGAGAAGCTGAGCACGACCTCCCGCGGCTCGGCGACCTCCGCCGCGGACTGCCGCGGCTGCAGCTCCTCCAGCCGGTCGAGCACAGCGGAGACCACCGCCGACCCGCCGTCCACATGGCCGTTCCACGACGCTCGCACCGCTGGGAGCTCGAGCTGCTCGCCTTCAACGATCGACGCCGACTCAGGGTTCGCCAGCGCCCAGCTGAGAATCTCGGCAAAGTGGTCGTGGTTGTCCAGGCCGTTCGCGCCGACTTCGCTCACCGAAGGCTCTTCGCGCGTGGCGGTCACGTAAAGCGCATCTCGAGCGCGGGTCAGGCCGACGTACACGATGCGGCGCCGCTCTCCAATTGCGAGCGCGACTGCCGGCGCGCCGGGTGACGTCGCCACAAAGCGAGGGTGCTTTTCTCCCCGCCAGTTCTTGATCACGAAGCCGAGGCTGTCGGGGTCGAAGAAGAAACGCTCGGTATCCCTGGGTCGAGGGGGTCGGAGGTTGACCAGGAACACGACCGGAAACTCCAGACCCTTCGCGGAGTGGATGGTGAGCAGCGAGACGGCTTCAGTGGTCGCGGCCTCTTCCGCCGCTTCGCCCACCGGCAGCTCCGCGTCGATGACCTGGTCCAGGTGGCGCACGAAATCGCCGATCCCCGCCAGTGATAGGTCGCGCTCGAACCTGCCCGCCAGCTGGAAGACCTTGCGCAGGTTGAGCAGCGCTCGCGGGCTGCCGTCTCGCTGGGCGCGCAGCTCCGCCCAGCGCAGGTAACCGCTCTCCTCCAGCAGCCGGTAGAGGATGTCGGCCACGGTGAGCGCGTCGCGGAGCCGGCCGAGCCGGTCGGTCAGCTCGACCAGTCGCACACCCTCGCGCGCGACTTTCTGGTCCATCTCGGGAAACCCCTCGCGAGCGGATTCGTCAAAGCAATCTCGCAGCCGCATGCCCGAGCGGCCCGTGCGCCGAGACGCCAGGCGGTACATGCCGTCGTCCGGCAGCCGCACGATCGGTCCCTGCAGGATGCGCACGAACGCGCCGTCATCCATCGGGTTCTCGGTCAGCCGCAGGAGCGCGAGCACATCCTTGATCTCCTGGCGGTCGAAGAATCCCGACCCACCGCTGGTGATGTAAGGAATGCCTTGCCTGCGCAGCTCGTCCTCGAACTCGCGAGGGAGCATCCGGATCGAGTGGGCGAGGATCGCGATGTCAGCGAAGGCGCGTCCGCGTACATGGAGGCGGCGGATCGTCTGCGCCAGCGATCGCGCCTCTGTGCGCGAATCTGGCGCCATGATCACCGTCACCGGCTGGGTCGAGGCGCCACGCGTGGCGACGAGGTCGGGCTCGGCGGCGAAATCCGGGTCGCGACGGATGAAGTCGGTGGCGCAGTCCAGGATGCCCTGGTACGAGCGCCGGTTGTGGGTCAGCGGAAGGCGCTTGCCCGGGAAGCGACTGCGGATGTTCTCGATCTCTGCGTCGCGCCATCCGTAGATCGACTGCTTGGCGTCGCCGACGACGGCGACGTTGCCAAAGTTCTCGGCCGCGAGCAGGCGGATGAGGTCGAGCTGGATGCGGTTGGTGTCCTGGAACTCGTCGACGAGCAAGTAGCGGAATCGCTCGCGGCAGCGGCGCCTGAATTCGGGCACTCGCTGCAGCGAATCGATCACCTCGAGGATGAGGTCGTCAAAGTCACGCACCCCCGCGGTACGCAGCGATTTCTCGTAGGTCTGGTAGACGAGAAATAGAACTTCGATCGCTTCGAGCTCGGCGACTGACGGGTCGGGACCGCCCGGACCGTTGGAGGTTTGGGCTTCGTCATGCGTACGCCAGTTGTGTGCGTGGAGCTCGAGCGCCCGCTCATGAAAGAGCTCCGGGGTGATGCCGCGGCCTTTCAGCTTGAGCAAGAACCGCAGGCCGGAGCGCAGCAGCTCGTCGAGGTCCTCGACCGCGAGCGCCGTGAAAGAGTCCGGATCGAATGGTGCGGCCGCACCGCTGCGCAGGCCCGCGATGAGCTGCTGCTCGAACAGGCGCTGACCCGTCTCGTCGAGGACTTTCATCTCGCGCGGCGCGCCGATCAGGTAGGCAAACTCGTCGAGGAGCCGGGCGCAGGTACCGTGGAACGTGCCGATCCACGCGCCATCCAGGATCTCGGGTCCCAGCTCCGGCTGCCGCACACCCATCTCCTTGCCAATGCGCTGCCTCAGCTCTTCGGCCGCGCGGTCGTTGAACGTGACGGTGAGGATCTGGTTCGGAGCGACCCCCTGCTCGACCAGCCAGCAGAACCGCTCGGTCGCTGTGAACGTCTTGCCGGTGCCTGGGCCGGCGGCGATGAGGAACGCGCCGGCGGGGCCGGCATGCGCCGCCGCCGCCTGCTCGAAGCTGAGAGGGATTGACGTGGGCAGACGCGTGGCGCTCACTCGGGTGGCGCACCTCCATACGGGCACACCGCCGCGTGCGGGCAGCTTCCGAACCGAGTGACACAGGTTCCGGCGAGCTCACGCGGCGCGGGCTCGAAGTGGCCTCCCTTGATCCGCTCGATCGCGTGCACGACGGTCGCGCGGCTGCGATCGAGGTCCTCGGTCGTCAGCAACTTTTCGCGATACTCCTTGAGACCCGCGGCTCGACCGACGCTGAAGATGACCTGCCGCATGTCGCGCCACACCCATTCCTTCGGGTACCAGAGCGATAGGAACCTGGGCTGGAAGCCAAGCGGCTTGCCTTCCTCGTCCACTCCTTCCCGACAAGCGATGTAGTAGAGGGCAAGCTGCACGTCATACAGCTCCGGCCCAAAGTAGGCCTCGTAGGCGTACCTCATCGGTTTCCCCGCTCCGGTCTTGTAGTCCACGACCTCGACCTCGCCGTCGCCGACGTCGTTGACGCGGTCGATCTTGCCGACGATCTCCGATCCGTCGAGCTTCAGGCTGAACCGGATCTCGGTATCGATGGTGCCCAAGCGCCGGATCTGCTGCATGCCGGTGACGAAGCGGATGTAGTTGGTCAGCAGCGACCGGACCTGCCGCTCTTCACGCTTGCGGTCGAGGACGCCCTCCATGTTCACGAGATAGGTCTCGAGGTGACCTTGAAGCGCGGCCTCGAGCCACGCCTTCTGCTGCTCAGATTCGAGCGGCCGCCACTCGCTCTCTTTCGCGTGGAAGTCCTCCAGCACTTTGTGGAGAAACCCACCCCGCTCCATGGCCACCGAACGCGGCTCCTCCACCAGACCGGGATGGTGGTTGTACCAATAGAGACGCGGGCATTTCAGGTAGTCGTTGAGCGTCGTTGGGCTGAAGTGATCGATTTCCACCGACGTGGGATTGCGCCCCTCGCCATAGGATTCGAAGGGTTCACCCGACTCGGAATTGGTGAGGAAGGCGACGTCCAGGCCGAGCGCCGCGGCTCGCGCCGGTACGCCATCGGTCAGCGCCATGCGATTCGATGCCAGAAGGACCTCGGCCTCGCGAGGCAGCAGCACGTCGCTCGGCTGCAGGCGGGACGAGCCACGGGTAAGCACTCGCGATTCGGCATCGGGCGCGGCCATGTCGAGGAACACCGACGGTCCTGCCTGGCGCAGGTAGGTGTCGGCGTAGGTGAGGTAGAGGCGGCGGCGCGCCCGGGTCATCGCGACATAGGCGAGGCGCGCCTCCTCCGCCAGATGCCCGTCTGGGTCGGACGGCCACGACGGCATGAAGCCGACCTTGAACCCCTCGAGCCATCCGCGGTCGGCCTCGTCGAGCAACGGGTGCGGACGCACCGGCAGAGGAAACAAGCCGTGCGCGAAGCCAGAGCTGAAAACGACCTCGAACTCCAGGCCCTTCGCCTGGTGCACCGTCATCACCTGGACCGCATCGCGCTGTCCCGCCGCGGCTTCGCTGTCGTCGGCCGCGGCCGCCAGCAGGGTCTCGAGCGAACCGGTGATTTCGGCCAGCATCGGCTTCATGCCGTGCAGGCGCTCGTGCACGGCTTCGATCGCCTCCAGGCCTTCGATTGCGGCACGGAGGTCGGAGATCGCCTCCGCGCGCTGTTCATCGGTCAGGTCGAGGTCGAGGAGCCGCCGCATCGCGCCGTCCTCGATCAGGACCGAATACGCGAGGGCTGTCAGCGTCAGCTTCGACGCGCGGCCGAGCAGGTGATGGCGAGCTGTCATGGCGGCATGCAGAGCGCCCAGCTCTTCGTCAGATAAGAAGGCCATGTACTCGGGTTCGGGCCTTTCCTGTCCGGGTTCCTGGACTGGCGCCGCTTCGCCCCATGGCAGCGGGTAGCGCAGCGGGTCCCGCGCGGCGAGCGAGTACATCAAGCGGCGGACAACGCGAAGCAGCGGGCGGCTCCGCTCGCGTGCGCTGGCACGAAGGCGACCGAGCGTTCGCGCGCCGACGCCACCGAGGCTCGAGGCAAGTGCGCCGTCGAACGCGTCCGGGTCGTCAGGCTTGCGCAGCGACTCCAGGTAGCCGACCAAAAAACGCACCACCTCGTTGCGCGACGTGGCGCCTGACCCACGCACCTCATAAGGAAGGCCCAGCGCGCGCAGCGCCTCCTCGAATGGAGCGCCGAAAGCAGTTGTGCTGCGAAGCAGGATCGCGAAGTCGCGATGTCGCAGAGCGCTCGATTCCGCGTGCAGGCGCTTGATCTCGCGCGCGACAAAGAATGCTTCGTCGACCGGATCGCCCTCGCGCGCGACTACTACAGCAGGCGGCGCCGGCAACACCGTGGTCCGTAGCAGGCGCGGCTCCCGGCCCGGATGGGTGGCTGCGAGCACGCGCTCTCCAGCGTCAAGCGCTTCGCGCGACGACCGGCGGCAATCCTCCAGGCGCTGGGTCGCGCTTCCGTAGACGGCGGCGAAGTCGCGACTGAGCAGGCGCGGAACGGTGCCGCGGAATCCGTAGATCGACTGGTCCGGATCACCGACCACGACCAGGCGTGGCCCCGCTTCAGGCGGCGCCACGAGCTGGAGCAGCTCGAACTGAGCGGGGTCGACGTCCTGGAACTCGTCAACGAGGATCAGACGAAACTGTTCCTTCAGCCTTTCTCGCAGCGGCGCGTTGGACTGCAGCAGCTCGATAGCACCCGAGATGAGGTCGCGGAAGTCGAACATGCGGGCATCCTGCAAGCGACGCTGGTACGCCTGGTAGACGGAAGCCAGGACGCGAAGCCGTTCGCTCGCGCTCGCCTCGGCTGCCAGCAGCAGCGCCGAAGGATGGACGAGGTTCTGCTTCATCAGGGCGACGAAGGTGAGCACGTCGCGCGCGAATGCATCCGACCGGCGAACGCCATCGAGCGGCCCGAGCTCTTCGGCGTCGATCTCGGTGAGGACCTGGCGCATGACCAGCCATTCCTGGAAGCCGTTGAGGAGCAAGCGCTCGCGGTCCGGCGTGTGCTCGCGCAGCAGGCGCGAGCAGAAGCTGTGAAAGGTCGAGATCCAGGCCTCGCCGTACTCGTCGTGCAGGCGCGCGTCTATGCGCCGCGAGATCTCGGCCGCGGCGCCGGTTGAGAAAGTGAGCACCAGGATCTCGCCGCGAGTGGCCAGGCGTTCGCGCACGGCCTGCTCGTACAGGTCGACCAGCGCGTGCGTCTTGCCGGTACCTGGTCCTGCGAGCACCCGCAGCGGTCCGTTGATTTCGTGGATGTCGAGTGGCAAAGGGTTCCCCTGGAATGGCGCGGGCGTCCCTGATTATGCGGGTGCTCGAGTCCTCAGGTCAGCCCTGCCTGTTAAGGGCCGCCACGCCAGAAGCCCGAGGGCCACGAGGAGCACGAGCTCGAATAAGGGCCAGCGATCCAGGCCTGGGCTGTGCGTCGTAAACCACAGATACGGGCTGGCGAGGACCCAACCGGCACCGAGCGCGGAGCGCCAGGCCAGCGTGGGACGCTCTTCCCACACGATCCAGGCGGCGGCGGCCAGCAGGCACAGGTCGGATGCATGGAGGTAGGGAGAGATGAGCAGCGAGCCCACCACCGCAACAGGAATCACAATCGTGGAAGACGAACGCAGCCTGAAGGCGATCGCCACCACCCCGCCCACGATGAGGATCCGTACGCCTAGCGCCACCACACCAGAAAGGTCAAAAGCGCCGTGTAGGGTGAGCGCGTCGGCGCCGGTCGGCAGCGGAGCGCGGAGCTCGGTCACATAGGCGGAGATCCCGTGAACGCCGAGCAACAGGAATGCGATCAAGGCGAAGACGGCGCCCATCGCAGCCCACGAAGCCACGGCGCGATAGCGCCCGGCGACCAGCAGCGCAAGCGGTACGAGGATCGCTGTGTTCGGCTTGAGAAAGATCAGTGAGAGAGCGAGACCTGCGGCGACGTCTCGGTCGTCACGCAGCAGGCGCCACCCCAGAACTACCGCTGCGGCTACCAGCGGAACGACCTGGCCCAGGTTCACCGCATGCAGAACCCACCAGGGCGCAAGCGCGGCGACGACCGCGATCCAGCGGACGAGCCCAGCGCTCGTACCGGACCAGGCGAGGGCGACTCCGAGCGATGCAAATGTGAAAACCGCCCAGATTCCGAACGCAACCCAGATGGGGAAAAGCGTCAGCGGGGTCACCAGCCACCCGACGGTCGGTGGGCTCAGGAAAGGCTGCGACGACTCGGTCGGAACCTCCTGTCGTTGAACGGCGGCCACCAGCGCCTGGTCGTAGATGTGCGACCACCCCTGTTGGAGGCCGACGACGGCCGCCGCGTAGTAGGTATGGAAGTCGACTCCAGTGCGCGCACGCGGGTAGGCAATGTCGACCGCGAGAGCGACCACGACGACGACGAGCCCGATCCAGGACCAGGTTCGGCGAGACTTGACCATGACTTGACGGTACCTCACATAAGTCAGGGCTCGATGACCCGCCGGAGGCAGATCGGATTGTGGGCGGCGCTCATCGCGGTCACAGTCATCGTCGCCCACCTGCCGGCTTTCGTCCACCGCCTCCTCGACGGCGATGAAGCGATCTACGGCTCGATCGCCGCGCTCATGAACACCGGCGCGCCGCTGTACGGAACAGGCGGCGTGGACAACAAGCCGCCGGGGGTCTTCTGGGTCTACGCGGCGATGTTCCAGGTGGCCGGCACTTACCAGATGACCGCGATCCACGCCGTCGGCCTGGTGGTCATCGGCGCGACGTGCGTGCTGCTGTACATGATCGGCCGGGAGCTCGCCGGGGTGCGGACCGGGCTCCTGGCGGCGCTGTTCTATGGAGTGCTGACGGCAGCCGGCAACCCGCGCCTGCTCGCGACGAACACCGAGGTGCTGATGATGCTGCCGCTCACGGCCTCCGTCCTTCTGATGCTGAGGCGGCGGTGGATGTGGTCGGGCCTGCTCCTTGTCGCGGCAGGAGCGTTCCGGCAGGTGGCCGCGGTGAACGTCCTGCTGGCGGTCGTTGGCCTCGTCTGGCTCGAGCGGCCTGGCCAGCGCCGGCTCGCAGCGCTTCGGTTCTCGGGAGGCATCGCAGCCGGACTCGTCGCCGGCGGATTCACCCTCCTTCTGACGGGATCGCTGCCGGGCTTCTGGCGCTGGACGGTGGGCAGCCTCTACGGCTACGCCTCGACCAACTGGATCCCAAGCTTCGTGTGGGCTCGAGCCAGGGACAGCATTCTTCCGTTCGTCGTGAACATGGCCGTCCTCTGGGTCGCCGCAATCGCCTTCAGCGTTCGCGCGTTAAGAGCAGGGCGCCGCCCCCACCCGGGCCTTCGGCCCGACCTCCCCAGCGAGCGAGGAGGTGGGGATCCCATCGTGGTTGTCTGGCTTGCGCTGGGAGTGGTCGGGTCGATCGCGGCCGGCCACCTTTCGTGGCACTACTTCATCCAGGCCATGGGACCGCTCGCGCTGGCCGCCGCCCTGTGCTTCGAGCGGTTCTCGCTGCGGCGATGGGCGGTGTCCATCGCCGCTTTTGGCATCGCGCTGCCCGCCGTCGGCTGGTGGATTTTCAACCTCGGCGCCGACCCGCTGACTTACGACTTCACTCCGCCCGTGCCGCAGCACGAAGCGGTCGCCGCGTACATCGGCGACCACACGACCTCCGACCAGCGCGTGTTCGTGTGGGGGAACTGGCCGGCGCTCTACGTCGAGACCGACAGGCTCATGGCGAGCCGTTTTCCCGGATTCCTGCGCGGGTTCGCCCGCGGGTCAGGCCTCCCGCCCGACAACTGGGACACGACGCCCGACGTGTGGCCGGAGCTCGAGTCCGACTTGAACGCGCATCCACCCGCGCTGATCGTCGACACGGCAGCGGCGGGATGGAGCGACTTCGCGATTTATCCAATGAGCAGCTACCCGGTGCTGGCCAATCTCGTCGCCAGCCGCTACCACGAGGTGGCGACGGTCGACGGCGTGGTGATCTACGCGCCCAACGGCCCGTGACGAATCGGCAGCGGCGGCAGAGGCGGCACGTTCAATGGAAGCGGCAGACTGATCGGTACGTCGATCTTCGGCGTCGTGACCTGCATTCCCCCGACCTGCAGCGACAGTGAAGCCGCCCTGGCGACGACCGCGTTGGTGGTCTGAGCGACGTCGACGACCCGGTGCTGCAGCGGGATGAACGGCTGCACCGTCGTAACCGCGGGCACGGTGGCTCGCTCGACGGGTGCGAGCCGCGGCGGCGATATGGGTTGCACCGAGACGACTGCACCGGCGGTGGCGGCGGCCACGACTATCATGCCGGCCTTGATCACCTGACGCCCGGCGAGAAAAAGGCCGATCGCGTAGATCGCCTTGCGGCCCGCGCCCTTCCCGCGCTCCACATACTCGCTGACACGCGCGATCGCATCGCGCAGGCCTCGCTCGACGCTGCTCAACGTGATGCCAAGGCCCTGCGCGATCTCGCGGTTGGTCAGGTCGCTGAAGTAGGCGAGCTTGAGCAGCTGCTTCTGGCGCGGAGGCAAGTTGCTGACCGCCTCGTCGACGGCCTGCCGCACCATCGCGCCTGAAAAACGCGTCCAGGTGTGGGACTTTTCACCGCCGTCGGCCATGCCCTCGACGAGCATCCGCTTGAGGCCTTTGTGCGCGCCACGAACCCGGCGCCGGAAGATAGGTTCTTGCCGGATGCCGGTCATGAGCCAGTTCCGCCAGGAGTCCCTGGCGGAGGCCGGAACCGTGTGGTTCTCTGCTTCGCGCTGGACAACCGACACAATTTACACCGCTACACCTGGAACTCCCACCGGGCCCAGAGCACCCGGCGCAAGCTCAATCTGGGGTCGGTTTCCTCGGTCGCTTGATCTCGAGGATCGAAGGTTCGGACGCGGCGACTGAGATCAGGCGCTCGAGCACGCGGGCCGCGTCCGCCGTCTCGGGCGCCTCGGCCAGGCGTACGTAGGCCACGCTTCCATCGGGAAAAAGGAAGGTCGGAGTCCCGAAGACTCCGTGCTCACGCGTCGCCCTCAGGTGGTCACGCTCCAGTGGCGCGAGGATGTCCGGGTCGGCGAGGTCGTGGCGAAACCGCTCGACGTCCAATCCGGCGTCGACCACCACGCGTTCGATGACCTCGGGCCGGTCGATCTCCAACCGGTCGCGATGCCTGGCCTGGAGGAGCGGCATGTGGAGCTGATCAAACCTGCCCTGGCGGCGGGCGGCCTCGGCGGCCATGAAAGCGAGCCGTCCCTGGACCCGCTCATCAGCCGGCGCGTCCCACACGGTCCAGCCGTCATCTCGAGAGTTCACCTGCGTCAGGGAGAAGTAGCTCCACGTGACGTTGAGCTGGCGAGACCGGCCGGCATTCTGGAGCAGCACCGATGCGCGATATACGAACGGACACAAATAGTCGTAAAAGACTTCCAGATCGATGACCTCGGGATCCAGCACCCTGACTGCTTCAACGCGCCTGATCCGGACGGATATTCCCCAGAGCTGGGCGTGGATGCGCCCAGACCTGGTCGTCCGCATCGGTCCGTTCGCGGCGGCCTGCGCTGCCGCATACGTGGTTGCGTCGCGACCCGGATGGTTTGGACTGAGCGCCGGCCGGCTCGACGTGCAGCTGCTTTTCGCTGCCGTGGGTGCGCCGTTGCTGTTCGTGTCGGCGACGGCGGTACAGCTGTGGCTGACGCGGCGTCGCGGCGTTCTGAGTGTCCCGGCGGATGCGCGAGACGCCTGGTTCCAGGCGGGTTATTACGCCGTCAACGGGCCCATCGAGGAGGCTTTCTTCCGAGGCCTGACGCAGGGGGGACTCGGTGTCCTGTGGGGACCATTCGCCGGCTTCGTCATCGCCACCACGGTCTACGTGCTGTAT
>WNGJ01001427.1_pt1 | contig 36851 bp, 30 predicted proteins | sample 5400611 | NCBI WGS metagenome assembly WNGJ01 (sample SAMN13153375, study PRJNA577476) | soil metagenome | isolation source: 40 cm soil or saprolite under Garry oak tree replicate 1 | place: USA:California | collected 2016-06-15
TCATAATCAGTCATATGCGGGGTTCTGGATACGACCATATGCAAACTCCTTCCAAGATAGGACGCAAAAGATACACAATGGCGTTGTTTGGCTACTACTTCTGTGTATCATATCATGTAAAGTGCGATAAGTGCAGCCCGAACGTTGGACATCCGATCAATTCAGCAGCTCGGTAGGCAGCTGGAAAAGCAGCTGGCTCAACCTGGGCTATGAGGTGATCAAGCCGATGGCGTCAGCCCTTTCTCTGCGATGGGGAAGGACAACCGAGCGTGATGAAGCTCAGCCACAGAAGAGGGCTTCGGGAGGACATGTTTTCTTTTTCACCGACAGACGAAATTTACTGGTAGCTCCTCCAGCTAAAAATGGGAACATCTGCCTTTCTTCTAGCGTCTTCATAATAACGAAATAGGAATCAACTCGGAGATCGATTTTGCTGCCACAATATGGGTAACAGTGCCAGAATATGATTCTTGCGCTATCTCGCTGATGCGTATTAACCAGAGGTCTCGGAACGCGCGAGGTTCACAGTATGGTGGACCCCTTTGGGTTTCTTGACAATTTGTAGGGTGTGTACATTTCATAACCTAACATATCAAAGTGGCTCAGAGCAAGCGTTCATACCTCTACGGTATCTCCACGAATTAGGTCCGCGTTCGAGGGAACAAGCCCTCAATTTCTGTTTGAACTCAGGATGGATTCAGATTTCACTTTTCTTTCCCGATTCTCCACCGCTCTCATGAAGTTGGTATAATACGAGTATGAACTTACAAGATGTATTAGATGCATTTAACATCCAAGCCTCCCCTGAGCAGCTTTCGGGAGGCTCACAGCCTACTTTCAAAGTGGGCAACGTCGTCTTAAAACGAGTGAAAGAAACCTCTCTTGAGAATAACCACTCACCAGAACTCGTCCAGTGGATTGCCGAATTTTCACAAACGCTCAAGCAGGATGGTTTTCGCTTTCCCAAGGCCCTTCAAACAAAAGAAGGGAAATGGATCACTAAAGATGGATGGACTGCCTGGACAGTTGTTGAAGGAAGACACTCAACAAAAGAAGATGTCGTAGGAGTTATTGAGGGTATCATTGCGTTTCATAAGGCGCTAGCGGGGATACAAAAGAACCCCTTGATGGATGAGAATCAAACAGCTTGGGGAAAAGCTGATCGGTGGTGTTGGGGAGAAAAACCAGAGCATATCCATCCAGTAGTAGAGCCACTTGTGAATACATTATATGAACTGCGTAGATCAGTAGAAGGATTGAAAGACCAACTTATTCATGGCGATTTAAGCCTGGCGAATATCCTCATTGCGCCTCATCTTCCACCTGCTTTTATTGATCTTTCTCCATTCTGGAGACCCGTTGAATTTGCATTAGGCATGTACGCTAACTGGGTTGGGCCACGCCAGGGCGATATATCGGTATTGAAATACTTTCAGCACATGAAAGCATTTGATCAGATGTTAATTCGAGCAAGTATTCGTATGTTGCTCGTCATGCACGTTCTTGGGGATTTAGAGGATTGGGAAACCTGTTCGGAGAAAAAAGCGGCAGAACTTGTTATCAGCTACGTGCAAGAGAAGAGGAGATAGAAATGAATAACTTGCACCTGAACGTTTTCTTTACTCCCTCGGCAATAATCGCACATGAAACAAGCGCGAATGACATCTACATTGTGATAGATGTCATTCGCGCTACTACGACACTGGCCGTCGTGTTCGACCAGGGGGCGGCGCGAGTATTCGCAGCCGGAACCGTCGAGCAGGCACGGGAAGCCTCTGAGGAGTTTCCGGGAAGGTTGTTGTGCGGTGAGCGCAACGTGCAGCCACTGCCGGGGTTTGACTATGGAAATTCTCCCGTCCAGTTTTCCCAGGTTGACCTGACCGGGCGCGAACTGATTCTGACGACGACCAATGGGACACGCGCTTTCTATGCTTGCCCGCAGGGTTCAACAAGATTGGCGGGAAGCTTCTATAATGCTGAGGCGGTGACGGCGAAGGCGCTGGCGCTCGCTCAAGAGCGCGGAGGGGATATTAGCCTTGTGTGCGCGGGTGAACTCAATTACTTTGCGCTCGACGATGCTGTGTGCGCAGGGTACCTGGCCCTTGAACTGCAAAGACAGCAAGGGTCAGAGATCCCTCTGCAACTAGATGAGAGCGCGCTGGCAGCTATTGCGCTCTACGAGGCGTATAAGCCGCCCAAAGTCATTGATTACTGCAATTCGGCACGCTCAGTCATCGAAGGTGGCCTGCCGGACGATCCACCTTTCTGTATGCGAACGAGTGTAAGCCGGAGTGTGCCGGCAGTGGTTGGGATGGAGGATGAGACGGGTTTGCTGGTGATTGAGCGAGATTAATCGATCCTCACAATCAACTTCCCAAAATTCCTGTTCTCCTCCATCACCTTATGCGCCTCCGCTATCTTCTCCAGCGGATACACCTGGTCGATAACCGGCTTGACCTTCCCATTTGCTAACAATGGCAAAACGCTTGTGGCGAAACAGCGCGTTACTGCCAGTTTCTCCTCGAGGGTGCGCGTGCGCATAGTGACACCGCGCAGCAAAATACGCTTGCCCATCAGCATGCCCAGGTTCACATTTGCCTGGACGCCTCCCAGGGTTGCGAGGAATACGAGACGCCCCCACAGGCCAAGCGCCTGGAGGTTCTGTTCCAGGTAGGGCGCGCCGATGAAATCAAGTACGACATGCACGCCTTCTCCAATGGTCAGGCGGTTCACTTCAGCGGCGAAATTGTGGTCAGACAGCCCTACATCCAGCCCTAGCTCTCTGGCTAATTCAAGTTTGTGTGGAGTACGAGACGTGCCAAAGGTGGTAGCTCCCGTGGCATGCGCAAGTTGAATAGCTGCTGTTCCTACACCACTGCCCGCGGCATGGATCAGCACTCGCTCGCCCATCTGCAAACCCGCCTGCGTAAAGAGGGCGTCATGGGCGGTCAAAAAGACTTCCGGGATACCCGCTGCCTGTACGAAATCAAGATTCTGGGGAATTTCAAGCAGCAGGCCCTCGTGCGTCAGGATATACTCAGCCTGCCCTCCTCCGCCTGCGAGGCCCATCACACGCTGGCCGGGCTTCCATGCCTGTACCAGGGGTCCAACGGCATCAACTTCGCCCGCGAATTCGAGGCCGGGAATATTTGAGGGGGATCCCGCTGGTGCCGGATAGCCCCCGGCACGCTGCAACAAGTCGGCGCGATTGATGCCCGAAGCACGCACGCGCACGCGCACCTGGTCGCCGATGGACTGCGGCGTCTCAACGTCCTGTATTTCCAATACTTCTGGTCCACCTGGCCTGGTGATTATGACTGCTCGCATGAAGTTCTGCTCCTTTAACGTTTTTCATCATAATATCTCACAGAAACGGGCCAGGCAACAAGCGAATAATGCTGGTAAAAGGCGCATAGGGGCTGGGGAGGGAGGGAAGAGCAGGGAGGGGACGCTTGTGGGCCAATGCGTCGCCCTCCCTGAGAATACAAATCACAGAGATAGGTGCTTACTATGCGGTTGCTTGCTGTGCGGCTGCTTGCTGTGTTGTGCCATCATCTTGATAGATGGCCTCCAGGTCGATTTCGATATTCACATCCTCACTCACCAGAACACCGCCTGCCTCGAGCCCTACATTCCAGTTGAGGCCCCAATCTTTGCGATTAATTCTTGCTTTGGCGCTCAAGCCCGCTACCTGGACACCGAAAGGGGTTTTGGCCTGGCCGTGGTACTCGGCTTTGAAAGTAACTGGCTTTGTTACACCACGCATTGTTAGATCGCCGATCACCTTGTACTCGCTGCCACCAGCGTGTTCAACCCTGGTGCTCTTAAAAGTAAGGGTTGGAAAGTTTTGCGCATCGAAGAAATCTGCTGAGCGCAGGTGCTCATCTCTTTTCTCATCATGCGTATCTACGCTCGTTGTATCAACTTGAGCATCAACCCACGAGTTTTCGGGATGCTGTTCATCGATATGAAGGTGACCGCTGAGCACGTTAAAATGCCCTCTGACGGTTGTAAACATCATGTGTTTGACACTAAATGTCGCTTCTGAATGGTGGGGTTCAATTTCCCAGGCCATTGGAAAGTTCCTCCTTGATTCTTCACAAGAAACTAAGTACTTGACTATAAAATTGTTAGTTGCTTTCCTAACAATAGTAACTGTAGCACATGCTACTTCTCTTTGTCAAGTATCTAATATTTAATTAGCAGAGCTATTGAAATTTGTCTCGCGTCTGTTCTGAAAAGAGTGGCTGTCCAAGGTGTGAAATGGTCTCTCTTGCCAGGATGTATCCACTCATCCATGCCATTCGTGTAAGAAACAGCAGCAGGGATGTTACAGTAGTTGAAAAAGTGGACCCTGCCGGGAAGTAAGGCCCTGTCCAGGGCGAGTGGAAGGGGGGTCTCGGCCTGGGCCTCTATATTTGCCAGCAACTGATGAGCAGACAACAGGGGCAGGTGGGTATCGAGAGCACGCCAGGGCACGGAGCCACCTTCTGGTTCACGCTTCCCCTGCTTTCCTCCCCTCAAGGGTAGGTATGCAGTACAAACCAGCCCCCAAGAGCTAACCGACGAGCTAGCCGCCTTACCAGAAGAGCAAAAGCGACTTATTTATCGCTCGCAAATGACTTAGCCTGTTGAAAAATACAGAAAAGGCTGAGGCGAAGCAACCAGATCAATGTTCCCATCGGGGTGAGATTTGGCAGTTCGGAATGACTGCGTAACGTTTTCGTAACGGGCATATGGTAAAATGAGGCCAGACTGTAAACTCGACGAGTCCTATTTGTTGCTGTCGCTGTCTCTCAGGAGGCAGCGGGAGCCTCTGAACGTCTTTTGGCACGGATGAACTGGTCGAGCTTGATGAACGAGAGAGCATAGTGTAAGGAAGAGCGTGATGCGTGTTCCGGATGCCTCACCGGCTTCAACAACAACACACCTACAGAAGAGCAGGGCCGAGGTCCGCGTAAGGGGACGCTGGCTCTTCATCGCGCGAGTGGCATGTGTAAGCGTGGCGCTTTTGGCGCTCATCATCTGGGGCTGGGGCGTGCCGTTTCGGTATGCGCAGTTGGGGACCGTCTGTACAGTACCACCGTGCGGCGATCAGCAGCCCACTGCGGCGAGTCTCGCTGCCTTCCGGGCAGCCGGAATGACCCTTGACTTCTACGCCGCCTATACCGGCACGCTTGAAGTCCTCTTTACACTGGTGTTTGTGTTGATCGCGGCCTTAGTCTTCTGGCGCAAGTCTGATACCCGCATCGGACTGGTCACCGCGCTGTGCCTGGTCACATTCGGGGTGACTCAGACGAGTGCCGACGCGTTGGCGACTGCCATTCCCGCTTTCGCCATTCCTGTCAATCTGCTGCAACCACTCAGTTACATCTTCCTCGCCCTCTTCCTCTATCTCTTCCCAGATGGGCGCTTCATCCCACGCTGGACGAGCTTCGTGCTGCTGGCGTGGATCGCTCTGTTCCTGGTGAGTATGGCAGTGTTGCCGGTCGGGATATTTGTCCCGTTGCTCTTCGTTTTCATTCTTCTCTCGTTGTCTGTTCAGATCTATCGCTTTCGTTGGGTCTCCACCTACCTTCAACGTCAGCAAACAAAGTGGGCCGTCTTCGGCATTCTCACCGGCACACTTGGGTCCATTGGTATCATCACCATTGCCAATGTCCTGAAGCTCTCGCCGTCGCTTGGCGCTTGGGACTTCCTGGTGGGCAATACTCTGGTCTACCTCTTCTCAGCTCTCATCCCACTCTCGATAGGTGTAGCCATCGTACGCTCCAAGCTGTGGGAGATTGATGTTCTTATCAATAAAGCGCTGGTTTACGGTGTGCTGACCGCGCTGCTGGTGGCGGTCTATGCTGGTCTGATTATCGGCTTGCAATTCCTCCTGGGTGGGATCATCAAGCAGAATAATGATGTGGTCATTGTCGTCTCGACACTGGTTATTGCGGCGCTCTTCCTGCCCTTACGCCGTCGTATTCAGCAGGTCATCGACCGGCGCTTCTACCGTCGCAAGTATGATGCGGCCAAAACGGTGGAGACTTTCAGTGCTACCCTTCGTAGTGAGGTGGACCTGACGCAGTTGAGCGAGCACCTGATTACGGTTGTGCAGGAAACGATGCAGCCAGCGCATGTTTCGTTGTGGTTGCGTCCACCCGAACACGACGGAAAGCATCGGGCTCCTTGGAGAGCCACTCCTCCGGTTTCCCCTGAGGGAAGATGAAGAAGTGTCATCTTTATTGCTGCTTATTTGAGAACATGAGGGCGAAGAGCGAAGCTACAAGCTTGCGGGGAGATTGTCCTTTTTCAGCATTATCATTATGAACCTGTAACTGATGAGAGGAGGAACAGAGAAGCGAGTAGGTGTATGATATAATCTGCTCAACAGCGATCATAAAAAAGCAGAGGACATTGTAGCATGTTCACCCTCAACGACATACTGCAAGGCAACGAGGGCAAGTTTTGTTTCCATGGCCCGGCAGTACCTGATCCGGCACAGGTATTCCCCGCGGCGCAGCATGACAGCCGCCAGGTCGGCAGGGGGGATCTTTTTGTCGCCATCAAAGGCGCGCATGTTGATGGACACCGCTTTATCCCGGCGGTAGCGTGGGCAGGGGCTGGCGCTGCTCTCTGTAGCGAACCTGCGGATGACGCGCCGCCTGATTTCTTGCAAATCATTGTGCCAGATGTCGTCCAGGCAATACATGCCACAGCCCGCGTGCGCACTCAGCGCCAGGAGAACACCATATTCATCGGCATCACTGGCAGTAATGGTAAAACGAGTACTAAAGAAGCTACAGCTGCCGTTTTGAGCCGGCAGGCCCCTACACTCAAAACCCTTGCGTCTTATAACAACGAGATCGGCTATCCGCTGACCCTGCTACGGCTGGAACCCTGGCATCGCTACGCTGTCCTTGAAATGGGTGCGCAGTGGGTGGGAGAACTGGCCTGGCTGTGTGATACGATAGCCAGGCCTGACTGGTCAATCATCACCAACATCGGAGCGGCACACCTCGAGTACTTTGGTACGCAGGAGCGCGTGATCATTGCCAAGAGCGAGCTGGTACAGGCGCTCATGCCCGGTGGTATTGCTATCCTCAATTACGATGATGTAAATGTACGCAATATGAGTGCAAAGACGGCTGCGCGGGTGCTTTATTACGGTTTTGGTGAGGGAGCAGCGGTGCGCGGCAGCGACATACGAGGCGATGCCGTGCGAGGGCTCGCCTTTACTCTGAGCTACGCCGGGCAAGCACAGCGCATACAACTACGGCTGCCAGGCGCTCACGGCGTAATGATAGCCCTGGCAGCGGCTGCTGCCGGCTGCGCTGCGCAGATGAGTTTCGATGAAATTCGCGCGGCATTGGAGGCTCTATCACCCGCGAAGGGACGTTCCGAGATCAAGCCAGGGCCAAATGGCAGCACGTTGATCGATGATACCTATAACGCCAACCGTCAATCAATTATCGCCATTACTGCGGCCACAGGTACCGCTGAACTTGCCCCTGGTGGCAAAAGATGGGCGGTGCTGGGCGATATCTTCGAACTTGGTCAATATGCGCGCGAGGAGCACCTGGCGAGTGGCGAAGCCCTGGTCGGTACGATAGATTACCTGGTTGCGCTTGGTGACCAGGCACGCTTCTATGTCGAGGGGGCGGTACAGGCTGGAATGCCAGAGAAATGTGCTTACTACTTTCACGCCGACGTCGAGAATGCTCAAGAGCTAGAGGCAGCCAAACGTGCTGCCGCAGACCTGCTCAAACGCGAGGTACACGGTGATGATCTCGTCTTGATCAAAGGCTCACGGGGTATGCGTATGGAGACAATGCTAGAGATGCTGCGATAAGCGCACCTGGTTACATATAATGTAGAAAGGACCCGGTATGGAGAAAAAGAAGATCCGCGTAGGCCTTGTTTTTGGAGGTCGCTCGGGCGAACATGAAGTATCGCTGGCCTCAGCCGAGTCGGTGATGGCAAACCTGGATCGTGACAAATACGAGGTTGTGCCGATTGGTATCACCAGGGAGGGCTCATGGTTGTTGGGCACGGAGCCACGCGCATCATTGGCGGCTGAGCAGAGCGCCAGTCACGAGACGGATCTGGAAGAGACAACGGCTGTGACGCTGACTGGCGATCCTCGCCTGCGTCGCCTGATACCTGTGGAGAACGGCGAAGAACTGGGCAACAGAGGAGCGTTGGATGTTATTTTACCCGTCTTGCATGGTACCTATGGCGAGGATGGCGCGCTGCAAGGACTGCTGGAAATGGCAAATGTGCCCTACGCCGGCTGTGGCGTTCTGGGTTCAGCACTGGGTATGGACAAAGAAAAGATGAAGATGGTGTTCCAGGCGGTCGATCTGCCTATTGTAGATTACCTGGTATACCGGCGCAATGAGTGGGAACGTTCACCTGAGGTCATCATGGAGGCCATTGAACAGCGCTTGAGCTATCCCTGCTTCGTTAAACCTGTTAACCTGGGGTCAAGTGTAGGGGTGAATAAAGCACATGATCGCTCTGAACTGGAACATGCCATCAATGTAGCGGCAGAGTACGACCGCAAAATTATTATTGAGCGCGGCATCGACTGTCGCGAGGTTGAATGCGGCGTGCTGGGGAATGACGAGCCGATAGCCTCGGTTGTCGGCGAGGTCATATCCAGCAATGAGTTTTACGACTATCGCGCCAAGTACATTGACGGCAAATCACAGGTTGATATTCCAGCCAAAATACCACAGGCAACAGCGGAGGAGATACGCCGCCAGGCCGTGCAGGCCTTCGTTGCCCTGGACCTCAGTGGTCTTGCGCGTGTCGATTTCTTTATTGAGAAGGAGACGGGGCAAGTGTATATTAATGAAGTCAACACCATGCCTGGCTTCACCACGATCAGCATGTATCCCAAATTGTGGGAGGCAAGCGGGCTACCCTATGCTCAACTACTGGATCGTCTGATCGAACTGGCGATTGAGCGTCACGCGGATAGACAGCGCAACCGCACAAGTTTGTAGGGACGCGATTTATCACTTTCTTACATTTATTCACTATTGCAAAAGGGGGGAATTATGCCACGCACTACCATTCGTTCTATCGCCATCGAGTCGTTATATATTCCCCTGCTGGAACCATTTACGATTGCTACGGGAAGTGTTTCCGAGGCTCGTAATGTACTGATCACTCTTACACTGGAGGATGGGAGCGTGGGTTATGGTGAGAGCTCTCCTTTCCCACCAAGCACGGGCGAGTCACAAGAGACAGCACTGGTGTCTGCTCGTGGCTGTGCTGCATTGCTCGAAGGCAGAGATGCAGCACACTGGCGCGTTCTTTCAAAACTGATGCGCAGTGTCTATTTCAGTCAGTCCACAGCCATCGCGGGTATGGAGATGGCACTGCTTGACGCGCTAACCCGTTCCTATGGTATCCCCCTTTACGTTTTCTTCGGCGGTGCAAGCAACTCGGTCGAGACAGATATGAGCATTCCGCTGGTGACGCTGGAACATGGTTATGAACTGGCAAAAGACATAGTGGCGCGAGGCATCAGGAGCATCAAGATCAAAGTCGGTGGAGATATTAGGGACGACGTGGCACGAGTCGAGGCGATTCGCGAGGCCGCTCCAGGACTTGGCCTGATACTGGATGCCAACCAGGGGTACACGGCAAACGAGGCTTTGCTCTGCCTGGAAGCATTGGATGACCACGACATCCGCCCCTTGATGATGGAGCAGCCGGTGCCCAAGGAAGATTACGAGGGGTTGCGCTATGTTACGCAACATACGACGGTGCCGGTTGCGGCCGATGAAAGCGCCTATAGCGCCGCCAATGTCGCGCATTTGATTGCAATGGGCGCGGTTAACGTGGTCAACATCAAACTGATGAAGAGCGGCTTTGTGGAAGCGCTGGATATCGCGGCCGTGTGCAGGGCGACGCATACCCAACTGATGATAGGAGCAATGATGGAGTCCCGCCTGGGGACCAGTGCCGCCGTGCATTTCGTGGCCGGCCTGGGTGGTTTCCGCTATATCGACCTGGATACGCCGATGCTGCTGGCTGAAGACCCATTTAAGGGTGGTTACGAGCAGCGAGGCGGCATATACGATGTGTCCGGTGCAAAAGGCGGGCTGGGAATAGAGCGGAAATAGCAAAACGAGGGCACCAGCAATGGCTATTCCTTATGCAAATGCCTGCAAGTACGGGCGCTGGGCCTCCCACATTTCGTCGAACATCGCGCTGATCTCGGCAGGCGAACAGACGGCAGCGGTCAGCGGATCGAGCAGGAGAGCATAGCGAGCTGCCTCTTTATCGCGCTCCAGAAGAGCCTGACTCATCAGCTGATGTACGGCCATATGCGCTCGGTTAAGCGCTGCCAGTTGCTCGGGTAGTGAGCCAAAATGGATGGGCTGGACGCCATGGCGATCGACCAGGCACGCTACTTCAACACAGCCATCAGACAAGTTATCAATCAGGCCGGTGTTGCGCACATTGCCATAAATGACCGTCGGGCGATGAAGCGTGATTCCCTCGATAATAAAGGAACCGTACTCGTGACTGCGCTGATAGGGAATCTCACGTGTGCCGCTAAGCATTTCATTGATCTGCCGCTCGTTGTCGGCGCGCCAGGTCGGCCAGTTATTGGCGTAAAAGCCAGTGCCTCCCAAATAGCCTTCGCGACAATACTGCTCAATCAGTTCAGAACGTTTGCGAAAGTACGGCACATATTCCGAAAAATGGCCGCTGCTCTCCGTAACAAACGCCCCGAAATGAAGCATGACCTCAAAGCGCACCGGGTCTTGTTCGTACACTTCTGCTAACTGCGCGCGCGTGCGCAAACGTGGGTACATATCCTCCCCCTGGTGGCGCAGGGTGGTAAACCAGGCATTGTGATTGATGCCGGCACATTGCCACTCCAGTTCCTCATAGGGCACCTGCAAATAGCCGGCCAGCTGCTTCGAGGTTCCCTGGACGCTGTGACAAAGGCCAACGGCACGCATCTTTGTCGTGGTCAATGCTGCCAGCATCAGAATGGACATGGGATTGGTATAATTGAGTACCCAGGCTTCGGGGCAGAGTTCTTCGGCACCATGCAGAATGTCCAGCCAGGCAGGGCCAGTGCGTAAAGCTTTGAAAATGCCGCCGGGACCAATCGTATCGCCAATGCACTGGTTGACTCCATATTTCATAGGGATATCAAAGTCGTGGCGGACATTTGCCAGGCCGGCTACCTCAATGGTATTGACCAGGAAATCGCTCCCGGCCAGCACGTCGCGGCGCTCAATCGACGACTCGACACGCCAGTGCTTTCCGCTCTGTTCAACCAGGCGCTCGGCGATCTGGTGGGCCATTTCTAGCCGCCGCTGGTCGATATCGACCAGCGCGATGATTCCTTCGTCCAATCCCTCTATATGCAGGATATCGGTAATTAACTGGCGAGCAAACACGGTGCTCCCCGCGCCTAGAAAGGTCACTTTTGTCACTGCTGGTGCTACTCCTCAATCCTCTCAACTCACTAAACTCAAGCGAAGAACTGCTCAACATGCACCGAAAAACCCGGTACCACCTGCGAGGGCAATGTTGCCTTTCCCTCAAAAACGCCGAGCGAACGATAAGCACCTGCCTCCAGCACGAATACTTCAACAGTGCGCGACCAGGGATCAGCGATCCAGTATTCTTGCACTCCAGCACGGGCATAAGCACTTTGCTTCTTATCACGGTCATAGCCTACAGTACCTGGCGAAGAGACTTCGATCACTAAGTCCGGGGCACCAATAATGCGTGAATCCGTGATTTTCCCGAGACTTGCATTTAAAACGACGATCACATCGGGCTGAACAACTACTTTAGGAGCCAACTCGACATCGAATGGGGCCTCATATACTTCTCCGAGGCCAGCATCTTCAATATGAGCCGAAAGGTAGCGAAACAGGCGACCAGAGGCCTTCTGATGCCATCTATTAGGAGAAGGTGCCATATAGAGGACTCCATCTACAATTTCATAGCGATGCCCATCATCTGGAATCGCTGCATAATCTTTATAGGTCCAGCGGCCTTGCCCTGGCCCTGGTACATTATCAGCAGCAGTGACCATCGGCACTCTCCCAAGTATCATTGTCATTTCAGCTACGCCTTTCGTAAACGGCAAGAGTGTCACTATCCATCACATCCCCATGGTAACACAGTAGAGGAGCGCCCGCAAGGGGCGCTCCTCTAGATTATCAACCGATCACGGCTTAACTTACAGACTGAATGTCCCCGAAGAGGCCGTGTGCTTCACCATCAATACCGGCAGTGAAGAAAAGTTCGTTGGATGGGCCCGCGGCCGCATCATTACCGAACTGCAAAGACCACAGGCCATCGATCTGTATTGGGATGACTCCGCCAATTTGAAGTGAGCCAAGGGCAGCGCCTGTATTCGGATCGAAGACATTAATGTGACCATCACCGAAGTTGCCGACCAACAAGTCATTGCTGAACTGGCCAAAGTTAGCAGGTGCCAGGGCCAGGCCCCAGGGAGAGTTGAGGCTACCGTGTGCAATGAGGCGACGAATCAAATTCCCAGAGGTGTCGAAGACATCGACAAACCCATGACCGGGACCCGCTACATCATCGTGCTTGGCTGGATCCGTCTTCGCAAATGTGACGTAGAGGTTGCCTCCGATATTCTGGATCCCGAAAGGTGCATAACTTTGCGGAAGACCGTGATCGGTGAAGGAGCGTACGAGTTTAAAATTCGAGTCGAACATCTCGACGGTTCCGAAGCGGAAATTGGTGGCAAAGATGAACGTTCCAGAGGAATTGCTGCCGATAGCCAGCCCTTTGTAGACCGCACCCTTACCTACACTCGATCGATCCACTGCCAGGATGGCATGAGTCCGGTCGACAAAATTAGGGTTCCAGCCGGATATTGTGCCATCTTCGGTGTCAAAAATGAACACGCTTGAAAAGGATGTACCGTTTTCTGAAACATTGAAGCCACCGTTGCCGTTGAAGATAACGCCAGTCGGTGCTGCCGTAGTTCCAGCAGGACTGCCTGCCGGGGGTGGAATGGTGACCGTCAGTGGGACTTTCACGCCCTGGCCAGTGTACAGTGTGGACACACCTGTTCCATTGTCTGAAACCCACCAGGGGGTTGCTGGCCCATGCACCAATCCCCAGGGATTTACCAGGTTCCCGTCGGTAAATTGTGCGGCACCGACGAGGTCGGAAACCAGGTTTGTCTGCTGGTAGCCTGAACTCGCGTTGGGTTGGGCAAACGCGGCAGCTGGCAATGCCAGAAGCAAGAGCATAAGAGGAGCGATCACAGAAGCGAGAAATCGTAGTCGTCCAGGAATGAACCGGGCATGCATAAATGTACCTCCTTGTATCTGATGTAGTCTCTCCGAACTCACGCGGTCTACTTGTTCCTGCTGGCCTGCACTCACACACGCAAACTGACAGTGCAAGGCAGGCGCTAACTACATCCCGCAAGATTTGAAGAGCGCTGAGTTGTATGAGAGAGTTACATAGTTAAAATGCATAGCGACACTTTCCCGAAAATTTTCGGGAGCCCCATATGAATATACGCAGAAGGTTACACAGTCAAAAAACCTGTTATCAGCGATATGCCTCAGCCTGCAAATTAAACAACTCCGCGTAACGGCCATCCAAAGCTATCAACTCTTGATGCGAGCCGCTCTCGCTAACGCTGCCATTTTCGATCACGAAAATCCGGTCGGCCAGGCGCACGGTACTGAAGCGGTGGCTGATGAAAACGGCAGTCTTCCCCTCGGTCAATACGCGGAAGCGGGTAAAGACCTCGTGTTCGGCATGGGCATCGAGTGCGCTGGTGGGCTCGTCCAGCACAAGAATACGCGCATCGCGCATGAAAGCGCGTGCCAGGGCAATCTTCTGCCACTCACCGCCGCTCAACTGCGTACTATCCTTAAGGTCCTTAAACCAGCGTCCGAGCATGGTGTCATAGCCCTGGGGCAGCCGTTCAATTACAGCATTGGCTCCGCTCTTGCGCGCGGCACTCATCACCAGGTCCCTTTGCTCGATCTCATCCACGCGCCCTACGCCGATATTCTCATGCGCCGTCATGTAGTAGTTCACATAATCCTGGAAGATCACGCCGACCTGTTCGCGCAACTCTTTCAAGTCGTATTCCTTAATATTGCGACCGCCGATCAAGATTTCGCCCTCATCCGGGTCATACAGGCGCGTAAGCAGCTTTACCAGCGTGGTCTTTCCGGCACCGTTGCGTCCAACCAGGGCGATGGCTTCACCCGCATGAATGGTGAAACTCACATGTTTCAAGGCTGCCTGCGTCTCGGGGTCCTTCCCTGGATAGGTGAAACTGACATTGCGGAACTCTATAGCGAGCCCGTCTATCTTCCCGGGAGGATCTAGCGGCTGCGGATTTGGCGGCGACACAATTTTGGGTTGGTATTCGAGGAACTCGAACAGGGTGTTTACATACAAGGTATTCTCGTAGGTGCTGGAGATATCGTTCAACAACCCCTGGAAGTTCTGACCCACCTGTACTGCCGTCTGGGTGTACAACGTCAGTCCACCAAGAGTGATACGACCCATTACGGTTTGTAGCGCGACATAGAGGTAAATAGCGCTATTCGCGGCAACCGTCAGCCCTGTCCAGCCAAAGTTGATCGAGTAACGAGTCAGCAGCAGCTTTTTGTCCTGCTTGTAAAGTTTGGTAGCAAGGTCCCAAAATTTGTGGGTGAAAAAATCGCCGAGCGTGAAGAGTTTTACTTCCTTGTTGTACGTGTCGGTCGTCATTAAAGTAACGAAGTAGGCCATGAGGCGGCGCTCCGGCGATTGACGGCGCATCAACTGATAACCCCTCCATCCATAGCGCGTGCTGGAGAAGAAGGCAGGAATAGGAACGATAAGCGCCACGACGGCCAGCCACCATGCCAGGTGCCACAACAGGAAAATTAGCGAGGCCAGGGTTACAATGGTACGGCCCAGGTCAAAGGTTTGCGAGATCATCGAAACGGGCTGGTAGGTGGACTGGTTCGCAGCCTGGCGCATCTTATCATAAAACTCGGGATTCTCAAAAAAAGCCAGGTCAAGGGTGTTGGCTTTCTTGAGGATTTCTAACTGCACGCGGTTCGATACCTGTTCCTGCAAGAGCTGCTGCACGATATTGCTCAAGGTACTGAGCAGGCTCGAGAGCAGCGTGATCCCAAGTTGCAAACCTACTGGCAGCCAAATAGGAGCTGTGCTGTGAATACGAATCGCTAACACAACACTGTCGATTACCAGGGCAGTAATTGAGACACTGATGGCGGGCGTGAAACCCTGCGCGAGATTCAAGAGTGCCAGCAGCGTCGTCAGTACGGCACTGGTCGACCAAACCAGGCGCAATACGCGCGGTAAGCTCGCAAGCGCGCCGGGAACTTTCTTTAAACTAAACTTCTCGTCCGCTCGTGGTCCTGGGCCTCCCAAGGAGAAAATTACTTGTTGTTTCATGGGAAATTCCGCTTCTCCGCTTCTATAAGCCGCTCAATGACATAGCGCTACGTGATGAAATAGGGTCCTTACAAGAAATAATGACGTTATCCCTTCAGTATTCTCACAGTGTACTCAAAAAGCGGGGATAATGCATTGTCTCTATCGCCAGTTTTCCGGCCAGGTAAAAATCACTGGCATATACTGTCAATTTCTACAGGTAGCAAGCGCGGGGGCCTAAGACCCTGCTTGCACATTCCAAAACCAAAAACACACAATTATTACCATGTTCATAACCTCTTCTTTACCCGCGTCTGTTAGATTATGTATGGATAACTAAATAGAGTCTTACGCATACATGTCTATGTAAAACAGCCAGAAATCCTGTAACGAAAAAAGTCAGTTTCCCATCGTCTAAATAGTGATTAGCCGGATCGAGTATCAGAGAGTATTTCGAAAATAAAGGATGATACAATCGATCATTTGGAGCTAATAATGTACGACTAGAGCACTATGGAAGGAGTCTCACTTTGAAGCTTTTACGCGTCGCTTGCTGTTTGTCCATTTTTCTATTGGCCTTGCTAGTTTTCGCCTTGTCAACGTCAACTACCCATGCCCAGGGACCCTGCACACCGTCTAATGGAAACGGTGCGCAGACCTGCACGGTAAACTTTCATGACGATGTGCAGGTGTTCCCCATCGGGCCACCGCCTGCCTGTCTAATCTCAGGCACGATCACACAAACCTTCAACGGCGTCATCCACATCACGATCAATAAGGCCGGAGATGTCTGGGATACCGGCACGATGACCGGCCCCTTTGTACTGGTGCCCGACGACCCCACCATACCCACGTATACCGGGCATGCTACGTCGTGGTTCGGCGATAGCATTAACAATCAGAACATGGTGTCGCACTTCACCTTGAACGCACACGCCACTGCCCCAAACGCGCCCGCTATCGACTTTCACGAGGTGGGTCACTTCAGCATAAGCGCGAGCGGCACGAATCCCCCTCTCATCTTTGATTATGCGACCTGCTGATCAGAGACGGCCAGCGTGGGAAACAGGAGCCATCCCGACTTGTGAAGAGTGGCTTGATCTCTTCACCTGGTAAGCAGAAGCCTGATAGCACAATGCTATCAGGCTTCCTTGATTCTGGTATTCTGTTCGCGCAAACTCTTCATTATCAAGTTTTTCTATCAAGCTGCAAAAAACTTCAGTAAGTGCCGCGCACACAATTCTTCGTCTGCCTGTACTACTACATTATCCGTTAGCCTTGCAATGCCACAATCTTGTGGGTTTTGCCTGACTTTCAACTTAAGAGGAACAAACAACCAATATATATGCTAGCTAATGCTCTTAATGCTAGCTAAAACAGCATTTATGCCGCATAACACTAATCCTGCCCGTTTAATCCATTGTTGGAGGAATTTGATTCTGATAAAGGAGGAAAGTGCCAGATGTGTTATACTTAAGTTATTACAGCAAAGGGGACATCATGGCCACCACATCTTCTTCAGACCCTCGAACAGAGAGCGCGATCGCAGGATGGCTCTCACCCAAGGAGTTCGCTATTTTAGAAGCTGTCTGTGATACGTTTTTTCCTTCGCTCGAACCTCCTGTTGGGAGTTCTAAAGCGATGGCTGCCTACTACCGCCGCAGCGCTGGCGACCTGCACGTCGCTCAATTGTTAGCCGAGACGCTGTCACAGGAGAATGCACAGGCACAGACCGCGTTTCGCCAGTTGCTGGCACTGATGGCAAGCCCCATCAGCGGCCTACTCCTGGCCGGCAGCGCAAAACCTTTTGTGGCGCTCCCTCTCGAAAAGCGCCAGCGCTATCTGCTGGCTATGGCAAATAGCCCGCTGGGGCAACTGCGGCAGGGCTATCAAACCATGAAGCGCCTCGCCGGGTTCATCTATTTCTCTGTCCCCAACGAACAGGACATTAACCCGAACTGGGACGTGCTGGACTACGCCGCACCATCCCCACCACCCACAGGTGTTCCCCAACCCATCCAACCGCTGACCGTCTCCGAAGATACGACTTTTGATGCTGATGCTGTCGTCATCGGTTCTGGTGCAGGCGGCGGCGTTGTCGCTGCCGAACTCGCATTGGCTGGCAAGAGTGTAATGGTGCTGGAGAAAGGCGGCTATAATAACGAGGCGAATTTTACCCTGCAGGAGGCACAGGCGATGCCGGAACTCTACCTCAAGCGCGGAACGCTTACTTCAAAAGACCTGGGTATCATCGTCCTGGCAGGCAGCACTCTTGGGGGCGGCACGACGGTTAACTGGATGACTTCGCTCCGCACACCCCCCGGCGTGCTTGAGGAGTGGGAGCAACGTTCTGGCTTGCATGGCCGCTTCACCAGCTCGCAACTGCAAGAGAGCTTTGCTGCCGTGGAGAAACGGATCAACGTCAATACCGAGAATAGCGAACATAACCGGCAGAACCAGTTGCTCTACGATGGCTGTACTGCCCTTGGCTACCATGCAGAAGTGATACCACGTAACGCCATGGGGTGCCAACAGCGCTGCGGACCCTGTGGTTTCGGCTGCCGCTACGGGTGTAAGCAATCCACTATGAAGACCTACTTGCAGGATGCCTACGACCATGACACACGCATCATCGTGCATTGCGGTGCTGACAAAGTGCTCATAGATAACGGGCACGTCGAGGGTGTCAAAGCGACCGTGACCGATAAACAGACGGGGAACACACACAACCTGACCATCCATGCGAAGATTGTGGTAGTAGCAGCGGGAGCAGTGAATTCGCCTGCCATCCTGCTGCGTTCCGGCCTGGAGAACCAGCATATTGGCCGTCACCTGCACCTGCACCCCACCACGCCCATTACGGGCATCTATCCCGATAAGGTGTATTGCTGGCAAGGGGTGATGCAGTCCGCTTATTCCGACCAGTTCGGCCACCTTGACGGAAACTACGGCTATAAGCTGGAGGTACCTCCTGCGCATCCTGGCCTCCTGGGTCTGGGGACGCCCTGGTATTCGGCACGTGAGTACCGGGAACAAGTAGCTCAGGCCCCCAACATTGCTACGATTATCGTACTCGCTCGTGACAAGGGCGAGGGTACCATTAGCGTGGACCACAATAGTGAGCCTGTCGTCGATTATGTGGTCTCGGCCTATGATCGCAAGCACCTCTTGCATGGCTTGCGCCAGGCTGCGCGTGTCCACTTTGCGGCTGGCGCGACATCGGTAGTCTCCCTGCACAGTAAGCGCACGCGCCTCGATCGGCGAGAAGACGGCACAGTCAACGATCTGGATCTGCGCGAGTTTGATCGGCAGCTAGAGCGTCATAGTATGGGTGTCAACCGCATCATGATGTTCACTGCCCACCAGATGGGCACCTGCCGCATGGGAGCCGACCCTAAGACATCGGTGACCAATGAATACGGCGAAGTACATGGCGTGAAAGGTCTCTTCGCCTGCGATGGCAGTCTCTTCCCAGCCCCATCTGGGGTGAACCCAATGCTTAGTATTATGTCTCTTGTCCATCACAACTGTCAGTATATTAAGACTGTGATATGAAACTCAGAGTTCTTTGAAGAAGTACCAGATGCCTAGTCCCCGCGGCTGTGTTGGCATAGCATGGTTGAAGAAAGAAAGAGTCGATCCATTGAGATACAATTGTGAGGCCGTATAGCACAGCCTGTTAGACACTTTTATAACCTGCATGCTATACTGCCGTACATACAATATACGCAATTTCATGGATGGAGACACAGCAAATGGCAATTAGCGAACAAACTCCCCAAGAAGCTCAAGAGTTTAAAGGAACACAAGAGAAGATAGCAGAGCTTCAGCGCTTGAAAGAAATAGCGAGGCTGGGCGGCGGCCAAAAGCGCATTGATGCTCAACATAAGAAAGGCAAACTCACGGCGCGCGAGCGACTCGACCTCTTGCTTGATCCTGGTACATTCAATGAACTGGACATGTTTGTGACGCATCGCTCAACCGATTTCGGGCTCGACGAGCAGAAGATTCCTGGTGATGGAGTTGTCACAGGCTATGGCCAGATTGATGGCAGGCTGGTGTATGTCTTCTCCCAGGATTTCACGGTCTTCGGTGGCTCGCTTTCGGAGGCGCATGCCGAAAAGATCTGTAAGATTATGGACCTCGCTATGAAGAACGGCGCACCGGTAATTGGCCTGAACGACTCCGGCGGGGCACGCATCCAGGAGGGGGTCGTGAGCCTGGGCGCGTATGCCGAAATTTTTCTACGCAATACGCTGGCTTCAGGCGTGGTGCCGCAGATTTCCGCCATCATGGGGCCGTGCGCGGGCGGGGCAGTCTACTCTCCGGCCATCACCGACTTTACGTTCATGGTGGAGCAGACCAGCTATATGTTTGTGACCGGGCCGAACGTACTCAAGACGGTTACACACGAAGATGTGACCTTTGAAGAGCTGGGCGGCGCGATGGTTCACAACAGCGTTAGCGGCGTGGCACATTTTTCCTGTCCCAGCGAGCCTGATTGTATTCGCATGATTCGCCAGCTGTTGAGCTACATTCCATCGAACAACCTCGAAGACCCACCCAGGATTACACCAACCGATTCACCCACACGAGCAGAGGAAGCGCTGAATACGATTATTCCAGACAATCCGAACAAGCCCTATGACATAAAGGCTGTCATAAAAGATATTGTCGACGATAGTGACTTCTTCGAGGTACAGCAGTACTTTGCAACGAACGTCGTTGTAGGTTTTGCTCGCCTCAATGGCCGTTCGGTTGGCATTGTAGCGCAACAACCAGGAGCGTTAGCCGGTGTACTTGATATCAACTCTGCGGATAAAAGTGCGCGCTTCGTACGCTTCTGCGACTGCTTCAATATTCCGATCATTACGTTTGTGGACGTACCGGGCTTCTTGCCGGGGGTGAGCCAGGAACACAACGGCATTATCCGCCATGGAGCGAAATTGCTCTACGCTTACTGCGAGGCGACCGTACCGAAGATCACGGTGATTACGCGCAAGGCCTATGGCGGCGCATATGACGTGATGAGTAGCAAACACGTGCGCGGCGATATCAACTACGCCTGGCCCACGGCAGAAATCGCGGTGATGGGCGCGGAAGGCGCGGTCAATATCCTCTTCAAGGATGAGATCGACAAGGCGGCAGACCCTGAGCAGAGACGCGTGGAATTGATTGCGGAGTATACAGAGAAGTTCAATAATCCTTATATCGCCGCCAGTCGCGGCTACATCGATGAGGTGATTGAGCCACGTTTTACACGTACGAAGCTGATTACGGCGCTGGAGATGTTGAAGAATAAGCGGGACACGAATCCTCCCAAGAAGCATGGGAATATTCCGCTGTAGCGCCCTGGAATAGATGATAGAGATGCCGGGTGGCGCGCGGACTCCGGAGTCCGCGCGCCACCCGGCATCTCTATCACTGCTTGCCTTCTTCCTCGTTTTTACTATGCTTCTTCAAAAAATCTTCGCGCATTTTCTCTTCGGCGATAATATCGGCGGCCTCATCTGCCATTGTTCTCCCCTCGCCCCCACCGTTGCCGTATCTCGCATCCTTTCTTTCCAGCACTTCGCGAGAACGGCCTCCGGGTTCAGAACGCCCGATAATGCCATGCTCTTCCAGCAGGTCTATCAGGCGAGCGGCCCGTGAATAGCCAATACGCAGGCGGCGCTGCAGGAGGGAGATCGAGGCGCGTTCATATTCGTAGACCACCTGTTCTGCCTGCTCGAGCAGTTCGTCATCCAGTTCATAATCGTCAGAGACATGGTCGCTGACTTCCCAGCCGGGCTCGACCGTAGGCGGTATAACGCTACCTTGCGCTTGAGGGCCCTTGCCAGCGTTAGCCGCAGCATGCGCTAGCGCTTGCTGCTTCCAGTAGGAGATCAGCCTATCGGCCTCGTCATCGGCAACAAATGCGCCCTGGATGCGTTCGGGCTTGCCGGCATCAGCCGGGAGATAAAGCATGTCGCCACGGCCCAGCAGGCGCTCGGCGCCGCCCATGTCGATAATGGTACGCGAGTCAACCGCAGAGCTGACCATAAACGAGATGCGTGTCGGGATATTGGCCTTGATGAGACCCGTAATCACATCAACGGAAGGACGCTGTGTGGCAATGACCAGGTGAATGCCGGTGGCGCGAGCCAGTTGCGCTAAACGACAGATCAATCCCTCTACCTCTTCGGGAGCGGCCATCATCAGGTCCGCCAGTTCGTCGATGATAATCACGATGGCAGGCAGATTTTTCAGCGTCATATCCCCCCGCGCTATGCGTTCAGCTCGCAGTTTGCGATAGCCATCCAGGTTGCGCACGCCCAACTGTGAGAAGGTGCGATACCGTTTCTCCATCTCATGAATGGCAATCTTGAGCAAGCCGACAACTTTATCGACCTCGGTCACGACCGGTGCGAGCAGGTGAGGAACGCCGTTATACATGTTCAATTCGACCATTTTAGGGTCGACCATCAGCAGGCGCACGTCGTCAGGTGTGGCCTGAGTCAGGATACTGGCGATGATGGCATTGATGGCTACGGACTTGCCCGATCCAGTTGCGCCCGCGATGAGCAAGTGGGGCATGCGTGCCAGGTCACCGACACGAACAGCCCCCGCTACATCCTTGCCAAGGGCGATGGCCAGTTTGGATTTTATCTTTGCCGATTGGTACTCTTTACTTTCCAGAACTTCACGCAGGGTTACCAGGCGACTATTTTTATTAGGGATCTCGACCCCGATATAGGGACGGCCAGGAACAGGCGCCTCCATGCGAATGGTTTTAGCTTCGAGAACGAGCGCGAGGTCGTTCTGCAAGGCCATGATGCGGCTCACACGTGTGCGCTGTTCGTAGACGATGTTGCCGGCGACATCCCTCACCGGAACTGGCCGCCCCCTTTCGTCCTCTTTCATAGCGGCTTTGCCTGTTGGGCGGATGCCAAAGCGGATGACGGTAGGGCCAATGCTGATGTCCTCGGGCCTCACATCGGCCTCAACACGGAAGCTGCGCAGGGTTTCCTGAATAATTTTTGCCAGCGAGGTTATATCGTCGCCCAACAGGTGCAGTTTGACTTCTTCAGGATTGTTCAGGAGGGTTGTTTCAGGGAGTTTCCAGGGTGACTCGACTCCCGCCTTGGCGGCACGGGTGACGATCCTGGGTTGCTTTGCCTGTAATGGATTCGGCGCAAGAGGCTCCATCTCGTCCTCCGCACTGCCACGCTTGGATTGCCCACCACTGCCATTGAAAGGCAGGGGCTGCTGACGTGCTCCCTGGACAGCAGCCTTGTGCTCCTCGGGATCGAGTTGTTGGGCTGGATGTGCGCCACGAGGCACGGTGCCTACCTGCTGCTTGTGCAGGTTAATATCGTCGAGAGGGTCGTCTTCAACGCCAAAATCAGCATCAAAGTCGATACTTCCCTCGTCGTCAGGCACATCATCTTCATCTTCGCCGGCCTGTTGGTTCCCCAGGCTGCCGGGCGAAAGTGCCAGGTTGCTTCCATAGCGACTATATTGAGGACGCTGTCCAAGATATGGAGAGGAGTTACGAACGTTTCCGCTTGAGAAGCTTCTCGGAACCGCCGAGCCCATTTTTTTGAAGAAGCCGGCCAGCAACAAGACGTGATTGAAAGTAATACGGAAGGTGACGATGGCAAAAATTAGCAGCAGCCCTATGACCAGGACATGTTGAACAAGTATAGGCCACTTAGCTAAAGGGGCTACTAACAAGGCACCGACCGCTCCACCCGCTGTGCCATGCAGAATTAACTGGCTTTCGGCGAGCAGCAAGAGCAGCAGCACCAGCAGCCCCATAACCATAGACCAGCGAATAAACTGTATATTGCGCGTGCCCTCGACGAGGTGAGCAAGAGAAAACACAATCAGGCCAATAGCTATAAGATAGGCACCCCAGCCGAAGAAGGTGAGAAAGAAGCCGACCAGCGGCCCCAATAAGGAGTTAGTGTGCCAGAGTGTGAGCGCACCTAGCAGCAGAAGCGATAGGCCAAGCAGCAGCAGACTAAAGACAGTCTGCTGGTGGTGAGGTGGCATGGATTGCCACTTGCGATGCACGTTGCCGATGAGGCGTGAGTCTGCTGGACCAGGATTGGAGGGCGTGGGTCCAGGTCGATTCGGCGAGGAGCCCTTTTTGGGCGACTGTTTATTGCCCTGTTCTCGTCTTTGGGAAACAGGTTTATTGGCACGTTGTTTTGTGGCAGAGTTATTGGCCCGCTGCTCAATACGCATGCTTTCGGAGCCGATACTGCCGGCTGCCTTGCTGACGCGAGAAGTCTTACTTGTGTCTACGCTCGGACCCACACGTCCCTGTTTCCTTTGCTCTTTGCTCTGGTCATCTGCCGCCATGCTGGTACCCTCCTTCCGCAAGAGACATAAAGACTACTGTATCATAGCGCATATGTTCCAGGGAAGCAAGTGGCAGGCAGGTTGTTCACAGGGCTTCGCAAACGTCGCTCTGATTGGCAGCAAGCCCCCACCCCAGATGAGTAAAAGAGCGTGGTGCCGGTTGGGCACGGCCGTGCCCAACCGGCACCACGCTCTTTTACTCTTTTTTGGGCGCGGGGAGGGGAAGAGGAAAAAGACGTTTGAGAAACCCTGAGGTTGTTCACCCAACAATGCGCTCAGGGTGCGTATACACATTCATGGAATGGTCCCGTAAAAAGCCGATCAGCGTAATGCCGCCCTGATCAGCCAGCTCGACGGCGAGACTTGATGGGGCGGAGATGGCAGCAATGCAAGGAATGCGTGCCAGCAATGCCTTCTGGATGATCTCGAAGGAGGTGCGTCCACTGACCATCAGGACGTGCTTTGAGTAAGGAAAAGTATGATGTAAGAGACCATAGCCGATGATCTTGTCGACGGCGTTGTGGCGGCCCACATCCTCACGCAGAAGGCATAGCTCACCTTCGGAGGTAAACAGGCCAGCGGCATGCAGGCCGCCTGTGTGGGAGAATACATCCTGCGCTGTACGCAGCTGTTGCGAGAGTTCAAAGATGCGGGAGGCAGAGATGCGCAGGTCACCTGCTTCCAATGGAGGTATAGAAAGCATCAAGTCGGCAATACTGTTCTTGCCACAAAGCCCACAGCTCGCTGAGACGGCGAAATGACGCTGAAATGCCGGGTGATCTTCGTGGTCATCTGCACTGCATAATGGTCCGTGTTGCTCGTGCCGGCGTAACAGCACATCAGCGACGTTTGCGAGTGGCAAGCCATCGTCATCGGTAGCATCTTCGATGGTTTCTACCTCGTTGGCTTCGTGAATAACGCCCTCCGAGAAGAGAAAACCCATCGCCAATTCATGATCATGTCCGGGCGTACGCATAATTACTGCCAGGCTTCGATGGTCGATACGCACTTCAAAGGGTTCTTCAACAGTCAGGTGATCCTCGCGCTGTTGTTGTTCATTTTCTTGCCAGTGGGTTACCTGTGCGTTCATGACCCGCATTGGATCGAGTGAGGAACGCCAGAAGCCTTGGATTGCCATGTATCTTTTTCCTCTTTGCTCATATTCAGGACTTCTGATCCTATATAAGTATTGTATCGAATCTCCGAGAAACCGCAAAGGGTTAAATGATGCCTTGTCGTATAATTTGACGCTCCCTTAAAGCGATGTTAGGATATGGTTATGAGAGCATAGCAATGAATAGAGGTAGAGGATGCACCACTATGTGAGTACGAGTAACGAAATGCTGCGCAAGCGGGGATACCGGCTGACACCACAACGTTACATGATTTTGAGTGTTATTCAAGAAGCAGATGAGCACCTGAGCATCGATCAGATTACGGAACGTGTCCAGAAGCGCAATCCTTATGTTAGCCTTTCGACAATTTACCGCACACTGGAGTTGTTGAGGGAATTGGGGCTGGTACGCGAAAATCACTTGCCCGGAGAACAACCGCGCTACGAGGTGGCCGAGGGTAAAGCGCACCATCATCTAGTTTGCCGGCACTGCCGGGCTATTATTCATCTTGATGACACACTGTTAGGAAACTTGAACGAACAACTGCAAGAACAATATCACTTCCATAGCTTGACGCTTGACCTGGTTGCGGCTGGCTACTGCGAAGCTTGCTGGAATAGTATGCAGCAGGAAAGCCTACAAGGAAACTAATCACGGTTTTTCACCAATCGTGATATACACTTCCCAGCGGCGACTACGCACTCGCTCAGAACGCCGGCGCAGTCCCTGCCTCTCCAGGGGAATATTTTGACCAAACCACGCATTTGACACGACATCGGTTGTTACACCTGCTCCTATCTCCTGGTCGATTTGCGTTACGCCCTTTGCTGGGCGTGTAGTGCCACGATAACGGTCCATTTCTTCATGCAGAGTGCGGTGTTCGCGTGGACCGAAGACGGCAGCCGGGCCATAGACCAGCATCTGTATGAGCACCAATAACGGCTGTAGGAATCCGACAGGCAAGATATTCGCGCCCTCCACAACCAGCAGCCGCCCGCCAGGACGTAACACACGCTCTACCTCGGCAATAGTATCACGGTCATAAATATATTCAGAAGGAAAAGTACTCACGACAGTATCAAATGAGGCATCGGAAAAGGGTAAATGCTGGGCTGACCCCTGGATCACCCATGCTCTGTCGCCAAGTTTGCGCCGCTGCAGCGTCTCGCGGGCCGCCTTTACCATCTGGGACGATTGCTCAACGGCAAGGCAAGCATAACCGGCCCTGGCCATATCTGCCAGCAAGTCACCTAGTCCACAACCCAATTCCAGCACGTCATGGCCGTGTATGCGTGTTAGCACCAGGCGCTGCCAGACGCGCCATTGGCCAGCGAAAGGCACAGTACTGGCGAAGCGATAGAGATACTTATTCTTATACAGTGTCTCAAATAACAATTTACGCAGACGAGGTGTCATTGTACACCTACCTCTGAGAAGAGATCCAGCAAATCACGTGAATGCTCTATGACCAGGTCAGGTTTAATTTCGCCACGTAGATATTTTTCCCGGTAATCGCGGCCCTGAACTGGTGGAAGCGGGTAACCGTCGTCTGTAATATATTTGCCCGGAAGTGAGGCAAACGTGGAAGCCGCTTCCGACTGTGTCGAAAGCCCAAGATGCTCTTGTTGTTCGCTAGTAGATGTCTTACCGGTAAGTAAACGAGTATGAATGTATGCGCGAGATTTTGGTTGGGGCTTCCAGGTGGTCAAAATGCCGAGTCGTTGAGCTCCGCTAATATCGGCGCTCAAAGAATCTCCAACCATCACAGCATGTTCCGGTGCTACATTGAGGGCGTTGAGCGCGTGAAAAAAGATGGCCGGATGCGGTTTACGCACGCCAAGATCACCTGAGACGGCTATAGTATGCAGGTCAAAATACCTGTGCAGGCCAAGAGTCTGCAAATCTTCGTGAAAAGGCAGCCCACCCCAGATACGATTGGTGACTACACCCAGGAGAAAGCCACGCTGCTGTAACGCCGCCAGTGTCGAGAGCGTATCCGCGAAAAGCGGGCGAGATTCTGGAATACGCATGCGGAGCGCCTCAAAAATCGCTGTGCCGAAAGCAATATCGATACCTTCGATACCCCATTGGTGCAGCGTCTCCATAGCAGCAACAGCGCCATCAGGCTCGATTTCTGGATTGCCACGGACAAGGTGCCTAACATAGTGGCTAAAGGATTGGCGGAGACGCTGGCCCAGCGCCAGGTCATCCAGATTTGCAGGAAGTTGAGATGCGACATGCTTACGAAGCAAGGCAACAGCACGCAGGTTTGCAGAAGTTTCCAATTGTTCCCAGATACTGGGATCGGCGTGAGTCCAGAGCGTGCCACCGAGGTCAAAGAGAATGCAGCGAACAACACGTCCTTTGAGAGCTTGCATTGGCTTGTTCAGCAAACATCCTCCTTTAGTTAGTAAACTCTGCTGGCGAATGAAAGAAATACTGGTGTGTGCCCTCATCCTGGGCGGGGGCAAGCCCCAGAGGCGCGAACAGAAGCGTTTCATGAGCGGTTGCCCCGCACCACCCCAGGGCGGGGGCAAGCCCCGCCCCTACTATACACGGGCTTCACAGGCCGATTCGTCGTATAGTAGGGGCGACCCTTGCGGTCGCCCTGGGATGGGGGCCCTGCTGCATTGCACTGGCATTACCAGGATTTAGCGCGAACTGGCGTCTTCCTTCGTGAGTATCTCATCTGCAAGGCCATACTCAACCGCCTGCACCGCGTTTAGGAAGTAGTTGCGGTCTGCATCCTGCATGATACGTTCGCGCGTCTGGCCAGTATGACGTGCCAGGATGTCATAGATGCTGCTGCGGAGGCGCAAGATTTCGCGGGCAGTAATTTCGATGTCTGCTGCCTGGCCTTCCGCACCGCCAAGTGGCTGGTGAATCAGCACAGTGGAGTTAGGCAGAACGAAACGCTTGCCCTTCTCACCGGCAGCCAGCAGCACCGCGCCCATGCTCATCGCCATGCCCACACACACCGTCGAAACATCCGGCTTGACCCACTGCATGGTATCGTAAATGGCCAGGCCAGCGTAGATTACACCGCCAGGAGAGTTGATGTACAGGTTGATATCTTTCGTTGCATCTTCGCTCTGGAGGAATAGCAATTGGGCTACTGTGAGGTTGGCAACGTTATCATCGATTGGTGTGCCGATGAAGATGATACGCTCCTTCAACAGGCGCGAATAAATGTCCATCCCACGCTCACCACGAGGCGTCGACTCGATCACGTTGGGAACGATAATGTCCTTCGGCTCCATTACCTCACGGGTCTCTTTGACCCACTTGGGATCATTTGGGTTAAAAATGCTACCCATTTTTTCTCCTTCAATATCCGAAACGACTTGTCACTCTTCCTTATATAAAGGAGGAATTAGACTATCGGCTAAACTGAATGTGCAAAGGAACCCTGCAAAAGCAAGGTCATGTACCGTAATCATAGCACCTGCATATTATAAACGCAAGAAATATGGGCACCAATTTGGCACTCTCAAGTGAGGTCTGCTAAGACAGTCAATCTCTCCTGGGATTATGCGGCCGGTAATCTCGCGCCCGGTCAAGGATTACCGAGGTTACCAGGCTTACGTCGGTTAAGCGCGAACGAATACGCTCATCGATACCTAACAGACCCCTGCTATTGGCAGTAATGACCGTCGGAAAGCGAAAATTGTAGCGGTAGTTGAGCAACTGGAAGAGCTTCTCGTTGGCCCAGGAGGAACTCTGCTGGGCTCCCAGGTCATCAAGTACAAGAACCTCTGCCTCGCGCATGCGCGCGAAGAGTTGATCGTAGACCTCCGTTGAATTGGGGGCGAAGGCGGCGCGCAAATGGTCGAGCAGGTCCGGCACGGTAGCGAAGAGCACAAGCGCACCATCGTCAAGGCTTTGATTGGCAATTGCTGCCGCCAGGTGTGTCTTACCACAGCCGTTTGGCCCAATCAGCAGTAGCCAGCCGTTGGGATTCTGGGCAAACTCGTATGCAGCTTCAAACGCCTGCTGGAGCCCGGGTACGCGCGGATTAAAGTTTTGGAAGCCCTTATCATAGAATGCACCAAGATTAGACATCTCTTGTAATTGCCGGCGCCGCTTCTCCTTGCGTTCGGCCTCTTTACATTCGCAGGCGATAGGTTTGCCAAAACTGGGATGTCCGTAGGGCACATCGGCACGCAGATAACCTGCACCTTTGCAGATAGGGCAGAGGCCGACAGGTTTAAATGACATTGCTTGTTCTCGCCTGGCAGCCTGCGACACCGGTTTTTGCGTATGAGTCCCTTCTTGTAGCATTTCCTGGCTTGTGCGAACTGTCGCTTGAGGCCTGAGCGGCTGCGTCATACGCAGAGAGCTCCGCACCTCCTGCGTTGCATACTGAGGAGACGGAAGTTGTTTTGGCTGCCCGAGGAAATCGCCCGCATTGCGTGCCACCTGTTTACTGGACTCTCCTTCCGCAGGCTTACGCAACTCTCGCGTGATAAGCGATCGACTGCTTTGGGGATACGTTTGAGAGTTTCCATCTGCTGGCCGGCCCCTGGGCAGCATGCTATTCGCACCGCTTCCTGGTTCTTGCGACCTGTAGGATGTGTATTCTTCGATGCCGTCATTTTCCCAATCGCCATAACGTATATCTGCCGCATCATCTTCCAACTCCTCGAGTACATCTGCTTGTACAACAGGCGAGTAAGCATCGATCGAATCCGCGGGTGCGCTTCTTGGTGCTCCCCAGTTCCGGTCGCGGGTAGGCGCAAAGTCCTCAGTGCGAGGATACTCATTTAGACTCGTCTGACGCTGGGGTGGCTGTTGATAAGACGCTGATGCACCCGGCTCATTTGTTTCTAACCACTGCCGGGAATGATTAGGGCGATGCGCTTGCTGCATGGGCTGGCCAGGCTCACCACGAGTAGTACGGTGCGGCATTTTATGCTGGTAGCCCGGCTGGGAGGATTGGGAACCCGGCCCCAGGTGCGCTGTCTGTTCGGGTAAAGTGTAGCGCATGCCCGGTCGCTGGGCTTGTGACGATGGGCCACTATTGCGCTGCAATCGTTGCTCTTCATCTTGCTGGTGTCGTTGTGGCGGGTGTGCAAATATCTCATTCAGCCGTTCCATGATTGCCGGCCCTCCGTTCCCCAGCGCCTTAAAATGGCGCGGATATAGCTCCAATTTCGCTTGTTGTGCTGCACCGCTTCTCGGAATGCGGCTTCAATCCATTCCACCGGAAACTGATCGGCCGCGTCTTTCAGTTCATCTGCCAGCAGCGGTGAAAGTAATCCGATATTTTGTTCATATAATACAAAGATATTAGGACGTTCGATTTGCACTTGTATCTGCTTGGGCGTGTCGTATTTTCGCGATGTTGATTGCGTGTCTATAAGAAGTATGCTTTCATTTTGTGCTGCTTCTTGTTCGCGTTCAATAGTAAGTAAACTCACAGGAACCACCTCACCTCCTTGTAACTCTTTCACAACTTTGCGATTGCGAGCCGTATTAAAGAAATACCAGCCAATGATCTCTTCTTCATCGCTGTCATCGCCCAACAGCTTTAAGTGTATCCGCAAAATGGTGCCGCGCGCAACTGCCTGTTCCAATCCCTGGCGCAGTCGCTCCTCCGGAGGTCGGGGATCGCCTTTGCGTTTGAGACTGTGCAGCAACAGCTTGTCAGCCACCAGTTCGCGGTCGCTAACACAGCGCGGGTCGCCCTTTTTTTGTCCCATCAACCAGAAGAGGTGCAGCGTCACTTTCAGTTCGGCGATGTCCTCGATCTCTGGCAACAGTACCGTGAAAAATGCTTCCGGCATCCTCGCATACGGGTTATTCCCCGGTGGAAATCCGGTAAAGAGTGTCATAGAAGTTCATCCAATTATCTCAATTAGTCCGCCGATGAGTTGAGTTCAAGGTCGCGAAAGCGGGTCTGGTTGGCTTGAAAATAGAGACTGATTTCGCCAACCGGGCCATTTCGATGCTTTGCGATAATGATATCCGCGATACTTTTCTTCTCTGATTCAGGGTTATATACGTCGTCTCTGTAAATAAACATGACGATATCACTATCCTGCTCAATGCTATTGTGAAGCACAATATCGCCGGCGACAAAGTTATGCAGCCCTTCCACTGTCAGATCATAGACTTCGGCTTCGCCATCCGGCTCTATTGAAATGATCTTGTCCCAGTAGACGTCACTTTGCGCCAATTTTGCCAGTTGCGCAGAACCCACAAGTTGAGTAGGACCAGGTAGATGACGCGGTAACGCAATACGCATGCCTGAAGACAGCTCATCGAGCCGTTGCCAACCCTGCATTGTGAGGAACTGGTGGTTTGCAGTGGCCCGGATAGTGCGCCCCAAACGGGTAGTCATCCGGTAGACTGGCTTATAGCCCGTGGCAAAAGCCCGGCTCACCCGGCAAGGTTCCAGTTGCCACATCTCGGTGTTCAACGCGAGTACGCGGAATCCCGATTGACCTACCAATTGCTCAATCGCCTTGTAGGTTCCTGAATCAGGTAGGTAAACAGGCGTCTCTCCGGTTAAGCAGCCGCTCTCACGGAGATCAGACAATTGGGGTACCTTCGATTGACGACTCTCCACCGCACGAGACAACTGCGCCAGCGCCAGTACCGGTATATTCAATTCCCGCGCTAACCCTTTCAGGCTGCGGCTGATCTCGGAAATCTCCTGCACGCGGTTTTCGTTGCGCTTGCCGCCTATTGTAGCCTGCATCAATTGCAAGTAATCCACGATGATCAGATCTATACCGTACTGGGCATGTATGCGCCGCGACTTGCTGCGCATCTCCAGCGGCGTGATGCTGGCCGTATCATCGATCCAGATATTGGCTTCTGATAGTGTATCCATCGCGTACACGATACGCTCCCACTCCTCTTCCTCGATCCTGCCGGTGCGCAGGCGCTGCTGATCTATACCTGAATCCATCGAAAGCAAGCGCTGCGCGAGCTGGTCTTTGCTCATCTCCAGGCTGAAGAATGCGACAGAATTGTGATATTTCAGGGCGGCGTTATGGGCCATACTCATGGCTAGGGAGGTTTTACCGATACCAGGTCTCGCTGCCAGCACAATCAAATCCGACTTCTGCAAGCCACCCGTCAAACGATCGAGATCGGTAAACCCCGTAGGTACGCCAACGATAGAACCATGACGCTCGTGCAACTGGTCCAGCTTGTTCATATACTCGGCGAGGATATCGCGCATGTGCGAAAAGTCCGAGCGTGCGTGGCGCTGGCTGATTTGGAAAATCAACTGCTCCGCTCTGTCAAGAGCGATGTCGGCATCGCCTTCTTCATAGGCGATAGCCGCAATCTGCCCGGCTGCGTGAATTAAGCGCCGTAAAATTGCCGTGCGTTCGACAATACGCCCATAAAATTCGACGTTGCCGCTGGTTGGGACCTGGTTGATAAGCGACGTAATGTAGCTGGCTCCCCCCACCTCCTCAAGCTTGTTGCGCCGTTCCAGCTCGTCGCAGATCGTTATAAAGTCGGCCGGCTCGTGCTCCTCATATAATTGGAGAATCACTTCATAGATTGTGTGGTGAGCATCTCGATAGAAGTCATCGGTGTGCAGGAAATCTGACACCTGGACGATAGCCTCCGGATCGATAATGATGCTGCCAAGTACACCACATTCGGCCTCGATGTTTTGCGGTAAAAGCTTCTCCACCGTATCTTTCACCTGCTTCATGCCTATGAGGTTCAACACATCGTGTCCCTGTTAGGCGGATTATAGCACATAAGTTCGATTGTTTGCGCTCGCTACCCAAATGTAATGATGTCTCTCTCCCGTTTCCATCACATGGGTTATATTTTCTGGATTCGAGGGCAAAAAGTCTCTTTGGTCCTTCTACTTTTGTGCGCTTCACAAGTGTAACTAATATCTCTGGCGAAATCAAATAGCAAGCGGTGAGTATTCTCTGTGGATATGTGGATATGTCCGGGTAGATTCACGCATAAATTTGCTGCGCAGCATGACATAATGTCACTTATCCCCGACTTATCCACCACTTTTAGCCACTTATCCCGAGTTATCCCCGAAGTTATCCACAGAAATATCCACCTGGAATGGTTGAAATTACCAGCCTTGACTCTGAGAGATTAGATTTCAGGACTTGACCCGATCACAGCAGAGCGTTATTATAGCACGGTAATATGGTACTTGTTGGCCGCCTTATTCATATATATTATTGATCGCGAGATATCAAAAGGAGTTAGTGCAGAATCCCATGCCAAAAACAACAAAACGTGATGCTACGAGGCGAGCAGAAAGAATTGCGAAAGCGCATGCAACCCCATTATCACCCTTAGAGGTCAAACAGCCAAAACAGCCACGCCGGATGCCCGGCAATAAACCCCCTTCACGCGGATTGGCTCGTTACCCCTGGGCTGTTGCGCTGACCATACTGGCCATTGGTGTAACTATCTTTTTACTCGACTTTTATCATGTAGGGCCCTTTGCCCCGGCTAAAGTGGTGAAGCAAACACTCAATCTCACTCTGCCCAACCCTTCGCCTTGTGCAAGTTCAAACATCGTCGATAAGCTGACCAACAAGTCTGTCGCTCCCACCGCGGCGGAAATCGCGAAAATTCAGCATACTTACACGCACGCTCCAACTATGAGTATTGATGTCAATAAATTCTATTGTGTAGGTATCAACACGAACCGTGGCTTGATTGTGCTGGAGCTTGATCCACAATACGCTCCAGTTACGGTGAACAGCTTCGTGTACCTGGCGGACAATCACTTTTATGATGGATTGGTTTTCCACCGCGTTATACAGACTGGCTCCGGCCTCCACATTATTCAGACCGGTGATCCCAAAGGTACCGGTCAGGGCGGTCCTGGCTACTCATTCAAAGATGAGACAGTCAGGGGGAATTACACGCAGGGCTGCGTGGCGATGGCGAACTCTGGGCCAAATACCAACGGCAGCCAGTTCTTCATCTGTACAGGAAACGATACCTCGCTGCCAAAATCATATAATCTGTTCGGACGTGTTGTGTCAGGCCTGGATATCGCGCAAAAGATTCAAGGCCCTGGCGACGCTGCGTCTACAAAGAACATCAAGCCGGATGTCATGGACCATGTGATCGTGGTTCCAGTTGCGTAGTCGCAAGAAAAGAAAGGAAATTTTTATGTCAGCGAAGCGCTATAGCACGCCTCCTCCCATGCAGATAGAGACGAACAGGACATACGAGGCGGTCATCAAAACCAACAAAGGTGATATTCACCTGCAATTGAATCCGGCTGAAGCCCCCATAACGGTCAATAACTTTGTGGCTTTAGCACGCGACGGTTTCTACGACGGTGTGACATTTCACCGCGTCGTTCCGCAGTTCGTTATTCAAGGTGGTGATCCGACAGGAACAGGCTCAGGCGGGCCTGGTTATAAATTCCAGGATGAACCAGTAAAGCGGCCATACAAAGCCGGCACAGTAGCGATGGCTAATGCTGGCCCGAATACCAACGGCAGCCAGTTCTTCATCTGCCTGGAAGACCAACCGAATCTTCCGCCCAACTATACCGTTTTCGGCGATACTATGGCCGGAATGGATGTGGTGCGCAACATTCGTGCCGGCGATGTGATGCAGTCGGTGACTATTACTTAAGTCATTGCGTCCCTACTGCACAGTGTAATAAGGGTGCTTGCGTGTGGCGAGCCAGGCACCAAAAAAACCCACAAGCCCGGCGATGAATCCGGATATGACAAGAAGGATCAGTGACGTTAAAATTCCGCCACCCAGGCCAGCCAATCCGCCGCTAAAACCAGTCGTGTGCGCACCTGGATATCCTGGAATTTGCTGTACTATATAACCAAGAATATAGGCCACTGCTTCTGCCACAAACGCCGCCAGGAAACCCATCCTGCGATCCACCGCAACCTTACCGGTAATGAACCCTGCAATGAAATAGATAATTAAACTGATGAATAAGGTCAAACAAAGAAGACCAACGACAGCTTCGGCCAAACTCAGTGTCAGCTTATCTTGAGGAGTGGTACCGACTCTGTGATACAGGGAGGCATTTGCAAGCGTGAAGATGACACCTTGTAATGCTGCTATAAGGCCCGCGAAGACACCAATGATGAGTGTCTTGCGCAAGTGGCCACGAGGTAATTGAGGATTGGCCGCTGCCTCTCGTTGATGTCTTGGCCCTTGTCCGGGCCGAGGCGGTCCCTGGAACGGCCCTTGATCGCTCTGCGCATCTGCTATAGTATCATCGTCAAATGGGTGATGCTGCCCGTGTTGCCCGGGTTGATGCAGTGGATATTCCTGGTCAGAATCTCGCATGAGTTATTTCCTTCAGGTAGGTGTCTTTATAGTGCTAAAGACTACTGAGTATGTATTAATAATTTGCCAGTTATTTAACGGCCAGTAAACCAGGACCGCTTTGCCAATTATATAACTTTTGGGGACAAATCCCCAATCTCGAGAATCGTCGCTCACCTGTCGGTTGTCGCCCATCACGAAGTAGTCATTGGGTGGAACCACCCACCTTTGCGCAATTGGATTGGCTGGCATACTAATATAAGGCTCATTCAACACCACGCCGTCGACCTCTACCGTTCTGCCGGTAGTAACAATGACATCCCCCGGTAGGCCAATCACGCGCTTAATCAGATCTTTGTTGGTATCACGAGGCCAATGAAAGACGATTACGTCTCCTCTTTCGGGCGTATGAAAAAGATAAGCCAGTTTGTTTACCAGCACAAACTGATTATTCTTAAGGCTGGGCTGCATGCTTGTGCCGTCCACCATATAGTTCTGTATGGTAAAGTGAATAACCAGAAAGATGATGAGCGTTAGCGCCAGGGTTTCTATAATCTCTCGTGCCAGGTGTGAGCGTTTCAATTCAAACCCCTATCAAGTTAGAACATGCATAAATTTACTGGGTTGTAAGGCAGCAAATACCGATGGGAAAGTATTGACGAGTTCCCACTATCTCCATCCACGCGGAAACTTTGCGCGGCAAAGTGGATGACCTGGAATACTATGAGCGTCAAAGCTGTGATTTCACTTACCTCATTCGTGAGGTAAGCGCGCTTTTCCGACGCCGTTGCAGCCCCTATCACCCCGCATTACTGCTGCACATTATAGCGGGCAAGCGGGATGGAGGCAAGTCTAACCCCTAGTATACTATACGAAGAAAGCCAGCTGATGTTGCTGTAAAGCACTTCTTGCTTGCATTCGTCGCATATATCCGCCTCTATACCAAATGGGCTAATGCGGCGGCTACCACTCCCGCATAATCAGATGCCCTTGTGCGACAGCGTGAACAATATCGGCGCGGCTGACAATACCCACCAGCTTACCGTCACGCACGACAGGGACGCGCTTGATTTTGCGCTCGGTGAGCAACGCGGCAATCTCGCTAACGGGGGTCTCTTCGCTAATGGCGATGACATTGTGGCTCATGATGTCGGAGACGCGTAAACCCTCGCGATCGACTTTGCTAATGATATCGGCTTCCGTGATAACACCAATGATCTTGTCATCTGCATCGACGACAGGTGCTCCACTGATGCGTCTCTGGTCGAGTAGTTGTGCAGCCTCTTGTGCACTGGCTTCTGGCTGTATAGTCGCAACTTTGCGGGTCATAATATCGCTTGCTATCATCTCGCGCACTCCTTTGGGTGCAAGTCAAAGGACAGCAGAACCAACTGCCTACCGTCCACTTAAATAATAACATAAAGCAGATAAAATTTTCTCATCAATCACGCGACTGCTCAAGAGAAAGGTCCAGCCCTGTCATGCTTCGCTGCGCTCAGCATCTGGCTGCCGATCGCGACAGACCTTTCGCGGAGTTTACCCTGAGCGCAGCGCATGGTGTATGGCTTACCAACATCGTCAACCAAGCGACTTCCCGACATCGTAGACAAGCGAACAAAAAGGACGGTACACTTCTCTTTAGGAACCGTTTTGATTGCGGTGAAAGGAGTGTCCCGTCATGCAAGCATTGTACTA
>WNGJ01000915.1_pt1 | contig 36846 bp, 43 predicted proteins | sample 5400611 | NCBI WGS metagenome assembly WNGJ01 (sample SAMN13153375, study PRJNA577476) | soil metagenome | isolation source: 40 cm soil or saprolite under Garry oak tree replicate 1 | place: USA:California | collected 2016-06-15
CATCGTCACCAGGACCTGCAGCCACAGGGGTCCGAGGTCTGTGCCTTCCGTGAACCAGCGCCACAACGTGGCGGCGATGTCCGAGGGCTGCGACCAGAAGAACCTGTCGATCACGGTCGCGCGCGCGCCCAGCTCCCAGCCGCCGAGGATCACCACCGCGACCAGCACGCGCCCCCCGATGACATTGAGCTGCCTTCGTCGCGCCTCCCGCCGCCTGCGCCCGGCCAGGTCTGGCCCGGTCCGCACGGCCTGCTCGCCCAACGCGCTCACAGCACTAAGCCGCGCCGCGCTTCTGACGCTCGTAGCTCACGAGGACCTCATCGCGGAGGTCCTTCCAGATCTCTTCGTAAATCTCGACAAAGCGGGGTTGAAAACGGATCTCGGCGACGTTGCGAGGACGCGGCAGGTCGACCTTGTAAGTGCTCTTGACCGTGCCCGGTCCAGCCGTGATGACGAACACGCGGTCGCTGAGCGAGATCGCCTCTTCGAGGTCATGGGTCACGAAGACGACCGACGCGGAGGTGGCCGACCACAGGTTGAGCAGCTCGTTTTCCATCAGCGTCCGCGTCTGCACATCGAGGGCGCTGAAGGGTTCGTCCATGAGCAGGATCCGGGGCCCGTTGATCAGGCTCTGAGCGAGGGCGACGCGCTTGCGCATGCCGCCCGACAGCTGATACGGGTAGCGGTCCTCGAAGCCGGCGAGGCCAACACGCGTGATCCAGTCGCGAGCCCGCTCCCGCGCGTCGCGGTTGGAAACACCCTGATAGCGAGGCCCCGCCGCCACGTTCTCGAGCACGGTCTTCCAGGGGAAGACCGCGTCGGATTGGAACACGTAACCGATGCCCTCGGCGATGCCGCCAACCGACTGGCCGAAGACCTCGACCTCACCCTCGCTCGGCGGCTCCAAGCCGGAGATGAGAGCGAGCGTGGTCGACTTCCCGCATCCGGTGGGCCCGACCACGGCGCAGAACTCGCCAGGCTCAACCTCGAAGTTCAGGTCTCGCAGCGCGGTGTAAATGCCGCCCGAGGGCGCGAGGAATCGCTTGGTGACACCGCGAAGCTCGATGGCGGGGGTCATCTCTTCGCACTGTGCGAGGCATGTCCGGCGGGTTCAAGGCATGCGGTCGTTATGGCCGTTTTGGTCGTTTTGGTCGCCGGCCGTAACCGCGGTGACGTACTACGATCACGAGCAAGCAGGCTGTGAAGACCCGGTTACCTCTCGCCTACCAGATCCTGGTTTTCCAGGCCGCGATCATCTTGCTGTCGGCGCTCATCGGCGCCGCGGCGGCCGTCTGGCAGGCGAGCCAGGAGCTCGACCGGCAGTCGGAGCAGCGCTCGCTTGCGATCGCCGAGTCGGTCGCCAGCAACGCCTCGATCCAGCAGGCGCTGCTCGCCGGCGACCCGGGGGCGGCGATCCAGCAGACGGCCGAGACCATCCGCCGCTCGACCAGCGCCAGCTACGTGGTCGTGACCGACGCCCGGGGCATCCGCTACTCGCATCCGAACGCGGCCTTGATCGGCAAGCCGGTCGACGAGGATCCCGGCCCGGTGCTGGCGGGTCAGACGTGGGTCGGCGTGCAGCGAGGCACGCTCGGGGTCTCCGCCAGGGGCAAGGCACCCATCTTCGACCAGGGCCAGGTCATTGGCATGGTTTCGGTGGGATTCCTGGAGCCGCCACTGGCCGAGCGTTTGCTGGGCGAGCTCCCCGGTTTCGCGACCAGCCTGCTGCCGTCGCTCGCGATCGGGGTGATCGCATCCTGGGTGCTCGCCTGGCGGTTGAAGCGCCAGACGTTCGGCCTCGAGCCGTACGAGATCGCGGGCCTGCTGGAGGAGCGAGAAGCCAGCCTCCAGGGCATCCATGAAGGCGCGATCGCGACCGACAGCGACGGCACCATCACGCTGGCGAACGATGAGGCCAGGCGGCTGCTCATGCTTCCGGACAACTGCGTCGGAAGGAAGGTCGCCCAGGTGCTTCCCCAGGGCCGGCTGCTGAAGTTTCTCTCCGGCGGGCTGAAAGACGAGGACGAAGTCTTGCTCGCCGGCGAGCGCGTGCTGGTCGCGAGCCGCCGCGCCATCCTCGTCCGCGGTCGGGAGATCGGCCACGTGGCGACGCTGCGCGACACCACAGAGCTGACCGGCCTGGCGCGGGGGCTTGGCGTCGACAGCCTCACCGACGCGCTTCGGGCCCAGGCGCACGAGTTCGCAAACCGGCTGCACACAATCGCGGGCCTGATGCAGATGGGGCGCGTCGAAGACGCCATGGAGCTCATCGCCCAGACGTCGGGCCTCCACCAGGAGCTGAGCGAGTCCTTGCTCGAGCGCGTCGGCGACCCGGTGCTCGGCGCCCTGCTGCTGGCCAAGGCGGCGATCGCCTCCGAGCGTGGAATCGAGCTCCGCGTCAGCGACGACACGGTGATGACGCGCAGCTCGGCCGCGCGTGCGCAGGGCGCTCCTTCTATTGGCAGCGAGGACCTGATCACGCTCCTGGGCAACCTCATCGACAACGCCCTCGACGCCGCCGCTGCGTCCAGCGAGCGTTGGGTCAGCGTCTCGGTCAACGAGCAGGATGGCGAGCTGGTGATCAAGGTGCACGATTCCGGCGCGGGGATCCCCGCCGGGGTCGACGGCCAGATCTTCCAGGAAGGTTTCAGCACCAAGGCCGGACCCAACCGAAAGCGACGCGGCTTCGGGCTTGCTCTCGTCCGGCAGGTCGCCCGCCGCAACGGCGGCGATGTCAGCGTGACCAACGACGGCGGCGCTCACTTCACGGTTCGCGTTCCGTTGCAGGTCGGGGCGGCGCGGTGATCCGCACCCTGGTCGTCGACGACGATTTTCGCGTGGCCGAGCTTCACTGTGCGTACGTCGAGCGGGTGCCCGGCTTTGAGGTGGTCGGACAGGCGCATTCAGGCGCTGCTGCGCTGGCAGACGTCGACCAGATGCGCCCGGACCTCATCCTTCTCGACATCTACCTGCCCGACATCTCCGGCCTGGAGGTGCTGCAGCGCCTGCGCGAGGACGCGCAGGCGCCTGTGGACGTGATCGCGATCACGGCGGCGCGCGACGTCGAGAGCCTGCGGGCCGCGATGCGCGGCGGCGTCGTCAAGGTGACGTGGACCGCATCTTCAGCGCCCTGCGCACGGCGCGTAAGGAGGCGTTGCCCAAAGGTCTTTCGGACGCAACCCTGGAGCTGATCGTCCAGGCCCTGGGACGCTCCCTATCAGGCCTCCCCGCGGCGGCCGTCGCGGAGGCGGCGGGCGTGAGCCGCGTGACCGCGCGCAGGTACCTCGACCATCTGTGCCAGATTGGACGCGTCGAGCTGACCATGCGCTATGGCGGCCCCGGCCGCCCCGAACATCGCTACCGCCTGGTGTCGAGCCCAGTTAGCGGCTAGCGCGTGCTCCTACCGGCAGGATCCCGGCGGCATGGGCGACCACCGGTCCCAGCACGACCAGCACATCGGCGAGAAAGAACAGCCCCAGCATCTCCCAGTCCAACGGCTGGCCAGCCCCAGCCAGCCAGGCGCGTTTTGCGCTCCTTCGGGCGAATTCACAGGCACTCCCCCTTTTAGGGTGTAGTTCGGCCCCTTTCGGAACCAATACGCCCGAGTACTGCTTTTACCCAGGCCGGGTCCGATCGGGACGGCGGCTATGGTTGCCGCGTGAGGCTCGTCGCCGAGTCGTTCGCCTGGCCCTTTCGCGGCCGGTGGCGATCGCCCTTGGCGGCCGGCATCGTGGTCACGGCCCTGCTGCCCCTTCTCTTCGTCGTCTGGCTGGGATACGCGATCGCCGCCACGCGGGCGGCGGAGGAGGACCCGTCGCAAGGACCGCCGGCGTGGCGGCTGTCTGGGCGTCTGCTGACCGACGGGGTTTGGGCTTCCCTCGCTGTCGCCCTGACGGTGGCTCCCTTTGCGCTCGCCTGGAATCCGCTGGCCGCGCTGCTGCTGAGCGCTGGGGTTGGGCCGGCCGGCGATGCGGCCCTGGCCCAGCTCTACGTGCACGTCTTCGCGTTGCTCGCTCTGGCCCTCCCCTGGGGGCTCGTCGCACTGCTCGTGCTGCCGCACTCGATCGCTGCCTTTGCCGCCAGCGGCAGGCCGGCGGATCTCTTCAACTTCGCCGAAGCCGTCCGCGACGTGCGCCGCGACTTCGTGACCTGGAACGTAGCGGCGGCGGCCATCGTCACGGGGTGGGCCGTCGGGCTGGCGTGCGCCGGGCTGCTGTGCGTCGGAATCGTGCCCGGCATCTTCTACGCCATCCTTGTGAGCGCACATGCCGCCGCAGCGCTCCACGGTCAAGGTCCGCATCCATCCGCTGGGTGATACAGCACTCCTCGCCGAGCTCGGCACGCGGCTCGACACCGCCGTCAACACCCGCTCGATCGCACTCGCCTCTGCCCTGAAAAAGCGGCGCGACGTGCGGCAGGCCGTCGCCGGAGCCGCCAGCGTCACCGTGCAGTTCGACCCCGACCAGGTGACCCACGTCGCGCTGGCGGCCGCCATCCGGCGGCTCGCGAGCAAACGTCCACCGATGGAGGAGCCAGGACGCCTGCACCGCATCCCCGTTGTCTACGACGGCCCCGACCTTGAGGCCGTCGCTTCCGCCCTGGGCCTGTCCCAGCAGAAGGTGGTCGAGATCCACAGCCGGCCGATCTACCGGGCCTTCCTGATCGGCTTCGTTCCTGGATGGGCGTACCTCGGACCGCTGCCTGACGAGCTCGTGCTTCCGCGCAGGCCAGATCCGCGGCGGCAGGTCCCCGCGGGGTCGGTGGCGATCGCCGGCCACCAGACCGGCATCTATCCGCTGACCTCGCCGGGAGGGTGGCACCTCATCGGGCGCACGTCGGTGAGGCTCTTCCTGCCGGATTCGGATCCACCCTCGCTCTTCCGGGCCGGCGACCGGGTGAAGTTCTTCCCGATCGCTGAATGACCGAGGTTCTGCGCGTCCACGAACCTGGCCTCTTCACCACTATCCAGGACACCGGGCGACTGCATGCAATCGCATCAGGGGTGCCGCCCGGCGGCGCCATGGACCGCTTCGCCCACTCGGCCGCCAACCTGATCGTGGGCAACGATCGCAGCGCCGCAACGCTCGAGTGCACGCTGACCGGACCGGGTCTTCTGATCGAGGCGCCTTGCCTGGTCGCGGTCACCGGCGCCGACTTCGACCTGCGCGTCAACGGCGCACCGGCCCCGGCGTGGATCGCGATATCTCTGCGCGCCGGCGATGAGCTGGCTTTCGCAGGCCGGCGCAGCGGCGCGCGGGCGTACCTCGCGGTCGCGGGCGGCGTCCTGGGCGATCGATGGCTCGGGTCGATGTCGACCAACGTGATGGCCGCCCGCGGCGGAATGCACGGACGCCCCCTGGCGACGGGCGATGTGATAGCGGCCGGGCAATCCGCGATGGCTGCGGTCACGGGCCGGGGCCTGGCCCGACAGCTGCGGCCGCGTTACGACGAGCACACGCTCCACCTCGTCGCGGGGCCCCACATCAGCCGTCTTGGTGCGGATGCCCGCGCCGCGCTGTTCAGCTCGGCGTTTGTGGTGAGCCCCGATTCCAACCGCATGGGCTACCGGCTGGAAGGCCCTGGCCTCGAGACGTCAGGCGAGGAGCTGCTCTCCTTCGGCCTCGTCGCCGGAGCCCTGCAGCTGCCGTCCAGCGGGCAGCCGATCCTGCTCATGGCCGACCACCAGACCGCCGGCGGCTACCCTGTCGTGGCGACCGTGGTCAGCGCGTCCATGGCTGTGGCGGCCCAGCTGGCGCCGGGCGATGAGGTGCGTTTTGCGGAGACGTCGATCGAAACCGCGCTTCAGATGCGCGCGGTTCAGCGCGAGGCGCTCGAGTCCCTGACCAGCTGATTGATCCAGGCGATGTGCTCCGCGTAGTGCTCCCAGGTGTTGCCCGCCACCCAATCGACCGCAGGCCGGTCGTCGTTGGGATCGCGCGGATCATTCGGTTGGTAGTGGTTGTACGAGAGCTGCAGGTCGTCATCGCTCAGCCTGCCCAGGCGCTGCGACAGCGCGGCATGGGTGTCGCGAAAATACGCAAGCGCCTGCTCGGGAGTCTTGTCTCGGTGCAGCGCCCAGACCGCGGCGTTGATCGCGTCCGTCTCCTCATCAGCCGCAGGCACGCCCATCGCGGAGCGCCGGTCACCTCCGTCGAGGAGGGCCAGGAGCGAATGCTCCCAGGCGGCGATGTGAACGAGGTGATCCTTGACCGCCCAGCCGTCGGCGCCGCTCAGCGTGAGACCGGCAGGACCGAGGGACTCGACAAGTGCGGTGAGCTCCTGCCAACCCGCCTCGATGGGCTCGATGACGCCGTTGGGTGTGGTCACTCGCTTCCCGCGATACCCTTCGCCTCGCCGATCACCGCGTCGTAATCTGGCTGCGGTCGCTCACGCGACGCGACCCACGTCCACCTGATGACGCCTTGCCTGTCGATTATGAAAATCGTGCGCCGGGCCATGCCGGAGTAGCCGGCGACGTCATCGCGTCGCACCCCGTAATCGGTCACCATCTTGCGCTCGAAGTCGCCGATCAGGTCGAACGGCAGGCCACCGAGCTCCTTGGCAAACGCCTGATGAGAGAAGACGGAGTCGACGCTGATTCCGTAGATGCCGACGCCGTTGGCAACCGCGTCCTCGTACCTTGACCGAAACTCGGTCAGCTCGGTTCTTCAACCACCCGTGAAGTCGAGAACATAGAAAAGGAATATGAGGGCTCGATATTTCTGAAGGGCATCGCCCAGCGTCAGCTCCTGGCCGCCCGTCGTGGGCAGCTTGAAATCGGGAGCCTTCTCCCCGACCTGCAGCACGCGAAAGAGTTTATTCGGCTCGGCGCTCCAGCACGTACCAGCCGGAGCGCGTGGCGCCGGCGATGATGTAGCCCGCGCTCAGCGATCCGCCGAGCGCATTGCGCAACGCGATGCGCCATCCGCGCGCAAGCGCCGGGGCAGAGCGTCTCAACGCGACGATGTCCGCCGGCGTCTGACATAAAAGGACGCGCGCGGACGAGGTGGCCGCAATTGGCTCCTGGTCCGCGCCGGCGGAGAGGATCGTTTCACCTCCGGCTGTTGCAAGATCGGGGTCCGGTGCATCGCCGGCGGCCGCCGCCTCGGCCTGGCGCGAGTCGAGTTCCCAGCGGATGAGCAGGCGGTCCGATTCGTCCCCGGCGTTGATCCCATCCCGCATCTCCCCATAGAAATCGACCAGGTAGCGCGGCGCCACGGCGCCGAGCTTGGTGAGGTTGAAGTAGGCGTTCCGGCGCACGAGGGGGTCGGTCGTCCACTCCATCGATGTGACCCCACGCGCGAGGCACCACCGCCTCTGATGCTGCTTGAGCTCGAATCCAAGGCCGTGCGCCTCGCTGCCCGGGAGCACGCCAAGGATGTGCGAGTGCATGTGCAGGTGTTCGGAGGGATCGCGGCCCAGCCAGCCCACGAGGCCACCGATGAGGCGCCCGTCCAAGAATGCGCCCGCAACGTAATTCCCCGAATGGGCGAGCGCCTTGAGGATGTCCGAGCTGATCGGCGGCTCACCAGGGCGACCCCACACGACCGCAAAGAGCTCGGCCAGCCGGCGCAGGTCCGCGAGCTCGCTCAACCCGGAGATCTCGTACTTCATGCCAGACCGAGGCGGCGGCCGACCAGGAGCGAGGCAGCCTGTACTAAGAGCGCGCAGACGATCGCCGAGATGAAGGCGAAAACGATGCCGTTGGGCAACAGCAGCGCCAGGACCAGGAAGAACGAAGCGAACGCGAAAAGCCCGAACAACAGCCCGCGCAGCACGCCGACGGCTGAAGCCGGGCCCTGGATCCGGTGCGCGAATGCGGCGAGCACGGTCGCGTAAAGGGGGAACGGAGCGAGGAGGCCGGCGAGGCGCGGACCGAGAAGAGGCGCCGCCGTCGTCAACGCGACTACGAACGCGGTGGCGACGAACATGCGAGCAGGGATGTCCCAACGCGGGAAATCGACCTGCCTGGCGCTGCGGGTGGCCTGACCAGGCATCAAGAACAAAGAGACCACCAGAACCACGATCGTGACGACAAAGAATGCAGGCGCCGGCAGGATGAAGGTGTCGAGCACGATCGTGGCGGCGGCGAACGCGATCGCCGCCGCCGCCAGCGAGGCCGCCCAACCAGATCGTTGAGCCACCCACGAGTAGGCCAGGCAGAACGCAGCCTGCGAAGCGGTGCCGGCCATGATCCCGGCGGCCGCGCCGGCGGCAAAACGCGGCCCTGGATCGAGGGCAAGAAAAAATGCGATCGGGGCTGAGGTGAACGGCATCCCGATCAGCCACCCACCGACGCCTGATCCCCACCTTCGGCCGGCGAGGCTTGCGCCGCCGACGAGCACGGGCGTCAGGATGAGCTTGAGGGCCAGGGCGCCGGCCGGAGTCACCGCGTCAGCTGGGTCGTCTCGATGCCGGCGTCGCGGAGCGCCTGCCGGACCGTCGCCGCGACCTGGGCCGCGCCTTTGGTGTCGCCGTGGACGCAGATCGTGTCGTAGCGGCCCGACTTGGCGAGAGCGACGGCCTGCTGCGCCGCCCGCGGCGGGTTCAAGAGCGCGCCTGACTCGCTGCGGGGCGCCAGGCTGCCGTCCGGCAGCATGAGGCGGTCCGCGAAACCTTCGCGGTAAGCCGGGATGCCGGCCCGCTCGGCCGCAGCCCGGATCTCGAATTCCGGTTGCCCGACCAGGCCCACGCCGTGCGCCTTCGCGACCCGGGCGAGCGCATCTGCCGCGGCCGCGTCGCGCTGGCAGCGGTGATAGAGCGCGCCGTGTGGCTTGACATAGGCGATGGGCGCGATCGCGGCCAAACCCGCGACCTGAAACGCGATCAGCGCCTCGATCTCATCCGCCGAAAGCGATCGCTCGTGGCGGCCGAAGCCGGCGCGATCGTCATAGCCGGGGTGCGCGCCAACCTCCACCCCGAGCTTGCGGCAGCGCCAGGCGGTCGCGATCGTGATCGTGGCCGAGCCGGCGTGGACGCCACACGCCACGTTGGCGCTGTCGACGCAGGCGAGGATCGCCTCGTCTTCGCCGGCGCCCTCACCGATATCGGCGTTGAGATTCACTCGTGGTGCGTGTCGCCGTGGAGCAGCTGAATCGCGTGCGGCAGCGCAGGCATCACAGCTTGAAGTGATTCGGTGGCGCCGTTGACGCTGCCTGGCACGGGAGATGCGTTCCTGTTTGTCCGGCACGACCTCGGGACCGGAGACCTGGAAGCCGGCTGCCTTCAACAGCTCGATCACCGCGGGGCCGCTGATATCGTCGCGGGTCCCTGCCGACACGCCGTCGCTGACGGTGATCACATGCGCGCGGGGATTCATTCCCTTCTTTTCCAAGTGCCCGAGCGTCCGCCGGATTTCTCGAGCAGGCGAATCCTTTCGAGAAAGACGCCACGCTCGACACCCTTGATCATGTCGATCAGCGTCAACCCCGCGACCGCGGCCGCGGTGAGCGCTTCCATCTCGACCCCCGTCTGACCGACGACGCGCGCCCTGGTCAGGATCCGCACACCGCCGGCGACGAACTCGAAGTCGACGCTCACGCTTGTCAGCGGCAATGGGTGGCAGAGGGGAATGAGGTCCGCCGTCCGTTTCGCGGCCATGATGCCGGCGATCCGCGCGACCTGTAGGGCATCGCCCTTGGCCGTCCCTTCACGCACCGCCTGCACGGTTTCTGCCTCCATGCGCACCATGCACTCGGCAGTCGCCTCGCGCACGGTTGCGGTCTTGTCCGCGACGTCGACCATCCGCGCAGCACCCTTCTCATCGAGATGAGTCAGTCGTTTCGCCACCGGCATCAGGATATGCGGATGTCCGGCACCGACGGCGTGCTGTTCGACTACGGCCGCACCTTGGTCACGTTCGCTTATCCGACAGACGAGCTTCTGCGTGTGCTCGGCGAGTTCCGCCCCAGAATCGAGGCCGCCCTCGGCGTTCCGTCACCGGAGGCAAGAACGATCCTCCACGACGTGCTGCTGCCCATGGAGAAATACGTCGAGAGCAAGAGTGAGGACGAGGTCGATTACGCCGGCGTCTACCGCGATTCATGGGGCCGCGCGGGATTGCGGCTGCCGGACGCCCTGCTGAGCGAGATCCTCGACGCCGAGCAGCAGTGCTGGGACCGTGCGGTCGAGGTCGACCCGGACGCGCTGCGCGTGCTCCGATGGCTTCGTGAACGCGGAATCAAGCGGGGCGTCTGCTCCAACGCTCCGTTTCCGCCGGAGATGATGCGTCGCCAGGTCAAGAGCAACGGCATCGCCGGGCTGGTCGATGCGATCGTCTTCTCCAGTGAGGTCGGTCGGCGCAAGCCGGCGCCGGAGGTCTATCAAGCCGCGCTGGATGCGATCGCGACGACAGCTGATCGAACGCTTTTTGTTGGCGACCGCGTGCGCGAGGACTACGAGGGGCCGCGCGCGCTGGGCATGCGCGCGGTGATCGTCACCAGGCACGCCGACGAGCATCCACCGAAGGGTGTCCCCATCCTCCGTTCACTGGCCGAGGTGCCGTCGCTGCTGTGAGCGAGCCGAAAAAGCGACCGAGCGCGCTGTGGCTCTTGTTCTACGGGCGCCGGCGTCGCGGTTTTCCGTGGCTGCTGGCAGCCGTCCTGGTCGTGATCTTCGGCTTCGGCGCTCTCTTCGCGATTCCGGGCGGCGCGGATGCATCACGCACAGTCGCCGGCGTGGTGTTTGGCTTGCTGATCGCAGGGGCGATCGTGCTGGCCATCGTCGCCGTGCTGCGGCCTCGGCGCCGCCCCTGAGCCACGCGCCCCGCGATCAGCGCCGCGGCGGCGCCCGCGCCCACCCCGTTGTCGATGTTGACCACGGTCAGACCGGTCGAGCACGACTGGAGCATGGTGGTGAGCGCGGCCTCGCCTGCGCCCCCGCGACCGTATCCGGTCGACACCGGAAGCCCGATCACGGGGAGCTCGATGAGTCCCGCGACGAGACCGGGCAGCACGCCATCCATGCCGGCCGCGACGACTATCACATCGGCGCCCCATTCGAGCATCGCGGCAAGCGGGCCCACGAATCGGTGCAGGCCCGCAACCCCGAGGTCGGCCTCCAACCGCGCCTGGATGCCACACGCCTCGACGACCATGCGGGCCTCGTCGGCCACCGGGACGTCCGAGGTGCCGGCGGTGAGGATGCCTGCTTTCGCCGCCACCGGCTCGGGTGTGAATCCCTCTCGGATCACGCGCGCCGAGCTGTGGTATCGGACCAGTGCCATGCTTGCGCGCGCCGCGGCATCGCGCAGCGCTGACTCATGTGCGTCACTCATGCGACTGACCAGGCCCTGGCCCTGGCGCTCCGCCAGCGCAACCGCCAGCCGGCCTGTTTCCTCGGGCGACTTGCCGGTGGCCAGGACGACTTCCGGGATGCCGCGCCGCAGGTAGCGTCCGAGGTCGAGGCGCGCCCGCCCGCCAAGCTCGTCGAGCTGAAGGCGCCGCAGCTCAGCCAGCGCGTCTTCCTCGCTGAGCTCGCCCGCGATGAGCCGGCGCAGCACGTCTCTCACAGCCCGAGCAGGACCTCGCGCATGCGCTGCCAGTGGGTGCCGGCCCAGTAGATGCGGCCGCAGTCGGGGCATTCGGAGTAGCGCGACTGCGTGCGCCGGACGTAGGGCGGCACGCGCTCCGCGACCACCGCCGGTACCCTCGACTCGAGCTCGGAGTTGCATTCGATGCAGCGTGTCAGCGCCTCTTTGAGCTCGAGGCCGAGCTCGGCAAAGACCTGCCGCAGCTGCTTGGTCACCTCGTCGTCGCGGATCAGGATCGCGCGCACCACGCCGGTCTGGATCACGCGCCTTCGGGTGAGGTCTCGGTCGCGCGTCAGCAGCACCCGGTTTTCCGCCGCGGCTTCGCGGACGAGCTCGGAATCCTCGATGCGGGCGTGGTAAGAGGCGTCGTAACCGAGCGCGCGCAGCCAGCGCGCAAGCCGCCCGACGTTGCAGTCGGCGAGAAACCGGGGCCTCACCCAAGCAATCTTAGAATCGCGATGTGGCGACATTCGACGAGCTGATGGCAAAGCTCAAAACCGAGGCCGCCGGCTGCTACTCGTGGTCGAACGGCCCGGGCGACCGCTACGCGGCTCACAGCCACGGCTACGAGAAGGTCCTTTACTGCGTCGATGGATCGATCACCTTCGTGCTCGAAAGCGAGGGCCGCCGCCTCGAGCTGAAGCCCGGAGACCGCATGGTCCTGCCCGCGGGGACGGTGCATTCGGCGGTTGTCGGAGGGTCGGGATGCACCTGCGTCGAGGGCCATCGCTAGGCTCATCTCCTCGCAGTCTTGGGGCGTAATATGGGTCGCTGCGATGGGCATAATCGAGTTCATCCGCGATCGGGCGCGCTTTTACAACTGCCCGGTCTGCGGGCGCAGCCTGAAGGGCTGCGACGTCCAGGTACTGAGCCACGAGGACGAGAGTTTTCGCCTCCAGGTGACGTGTGCACAGTGCCAGGTGACTTTCGTCGTCGTGCTCGCAATCGCGGGCGGCGCGATGGAGGAAATCGAAAATTCGACGTCCGAACCGGCCGAGGAGCCGGTGGCGGCCGCGGAGCCCATCAGCGTCGACGAGATCCTCGACCTTCACCTTTATCTCAAGGGCTTCCAGGGCACGCTCACGGAGCTGATCCACCAACCGGATCCAACCAGCCGCGGCTGAGCCGGCGATGAGCCGGGCCCGCATCTACCTCGACGACGCTGGGTCCGCGCCTGTCCTGCCCGAGGTTCGCGAGGCCCTGCGCTCGCTGCCCGACGGCAACCCGTCGAGCCCCCACACCGAAGGACGGGTCGCGCGCGCCGCGCTGGATCGGGCGCGAGACATGGCCGCCTCCGCGCTCGGTGTGGAGCGCACCGAGATCACGTTCGTGTCGTCAGGCACGGAGGCGGTGAACCTGGCGCTGTTCGGCGCCGCTGCGCGTCTGTCGACGGACGGCCGGATCCTGACCTGGGCCGCCGAGCACCAGTCGGTGCTGGCCGCGATTCGCCGATTGCAGGCTTCGGGACGCGACGTGATCGTCGCCCAGGTCGATGGCGAGGCCAGGGTCGACCTCGATGCGATCACCACCGGTGTCGCGCTGGTTTCGGTCGGACTGGCGAACAACGAGGTCGGCACCACCCAGCCTTCGGTGGAGGTCATCGAGCGCGCGCATGATGCGGGCGCGCTCGTGCACATCGACGCTTGCGCCGGCCCACGCTGGATACCGATTCCCGACGGCGCCGACCTCGTATCGATCAGCGGGCACAAGTTGGGTGCGGGACGCGGAGGGCTGCTCTACGTGAGGGACGGCGTGAGGATCGAGCCGCAGCTTTTCGGCGGGCCGCAGGAGTGGGGCCGCCGCGCCGGATACGAAGATGTTGCTTCGGCAACGGCGGTGGCGACCGCGCTGTCGGTCTGCGCGCGAGATCGAAGCTCACATTCACGCGACGCGCAGCGCCAGAGCCAGGCCCTGCAAGCGGCGCTGCTCGAGCTGGGCGGCGAGGCGACAGGGGCGGCAGCCCGGCTGCCGAACTTTGCCACGTGCACGTTCCCCGATCGGCGCGGGGAAGACATGCTGCTGTCGCTGGACGTCGCGGGCGTCGCGGCGTCCAGTGGATCGGCTTGCGCTTCGGGCTCCCTAGACCCTTCCCACGTGCTGATCGCGATGGGCCTGGACCTGGGTCGGGCGGCGGGCAGCCTTCGCCTCACGACGGGGTACGCCACGACCGAGGATGAGATCTCCGGCACGCTGACGATCCTGCGGGCGGTGCTCAGTCGAGCTCCAGCTCGTGCCTAGCGTCGAGGAGGAGCTCGCGCGACGCCTGGCGCGAGGCGAGGAAGTCGTGGTGGCGACCGTGATCAAGCTCGACGGCCGGCCGCCGTCCCAGGCCGGAGCGAAGCTGCTGATGTCGCGCACCGCCTCGATCGCCGGCACGCTCGGCTGCAGCGAGTTCGACTCCGCCGCCCTGGCCGATTCCGCGGAGATCGCCGGCACGGGCGCACCCCAAATTCGCACCTACCGGCACGACCTCGGCTCGATCGAGGTGTACCTCGAGGCGTACAGCGCGTCACCGCTGCTGGTCATCTTCGCGGCAACACCGGTCGCGCGGGCGCTCCTGCGCTGGGCGCCCGAGGTCGGCTTCCGGACCGCGCTCGTCGAAACCCGGGCGGAGCGCCTCGAGGGCGAGGACTGGCCGGACGCCATCTCCACCCTGCGCGAGCTGACCGCCGCCCTGGCCGGCGACGTCTACATCGTCCACACCGACCACGACGCCGCAGACCTTGTGGCGGCGCTCGAAGCCATCCTTCCGCACCATCCGAAGTTCATCGGCCTGGTCGGCAGCCGGCGGCACACGGGCCACCACCTCGAGGCGCTGCGGGCCAAGGGCGTATCCGAGGATGTGATCGCCCGGATCCAGAGCCCGGTCGGCCTCGACCTGGGCGCCACGACGCCCGCCGAGATCGCGCTTTCCATCCTGGCCGGCCTGGTGGCGGTCCGCCGCGGCGGCCAGGCCGGCTGGAAATCAACGAATGGTTAAGAACATCTGAACTCGAAGGGACCAACCGCATAATCAGGGGCCGTGTCGATCGCGACCGGTACCAAGCTGGGACAGTACGAGGTCCAGGATTTCATAGGCCAGGGGGCCATGGGCCTGGTCTATAAGGCCTATCACGCCGCGCTCGAGCGCACCGGCGCGGTCAAAGTCATGCAGGCCATCTCGCCGGATGTGGACACCGTGGCCCGGTTCCGCCACGAGGCGCAGGCGATCGCCAAGCTGCGGCACCCGAACATCGTCGACGTCTACGACTTCGGCGAGTTCCAGGGGACGCCGTACATGATCGTCGAGTACGTCCCCGGCGGCAGCCTCGCCGCCAGGATGATCCACGGCAACCTCGACCGGCCAAGCGCGCTGCGGTACCTGCGCGGGATCGCGGCGGGCCTCGACTATGCGCACGGACACGGCGTGGTGCACCGCGACGTCAAGCCCGCGAACGTGCTCCTGACGGCGGACGACTCGCCGGTGCTGGCCGATTTCGGGCTGGCCAAGCTGCTGCAAGGCTCGTCCTTGAAGTCGATGACCGGCGTCACCACCGGCACCCCGGCGTATATGGCGCCGGAGCAGGTGACGGGCCACCAGGTCGGTCCCGCGGCGGACCGCTACTCCCTGGCGACGATCGCGTACGAGATGCTGACCGGCGTCATCCCCTTCGACGGCGAGGCGCTGATGGAGCTGCTTTACGCGCAGGTCCATCGCGAGCCGCCATCCGCGAGCGTGCGGAACCCTTCACTGAGCCCTCAGGTCGATGCGGTGATCGCCCGCGGGCTCGCCAAAGACCCTGCCGCACGCTGGGAGTCGGCAACAGCGTTCGTCGAGGCGCTGGCCGGGGCGCTGGCCTCGGAGCCCGGGCCTGCGCTGGCCCGGACGATGGTGATGGCGCCCCCAGCCGCCTCCACGGTTCCGCTCGGCGGGACGGCGGTAGCCGAGCGGGTGGCCCCTTCACCCCAGCCCGAGACAGTGGCCGTCGCCTATCCGTCGCCCAACGGCCATGACTCCGCGAGGCCGGCAAAACGCTCGCTACGGCTCAACCGCCGCATGGTCCTTGGGATCGCCGCGGTCCTCGTGCTCCTGCTCGTACTTGGGCTGTGCCAGGTTGCGCTCGCGTCGACGACCATCGCGGTGAACCCCAGCCGAGTCGGGCCCGGCGACACCGTCAACGTGACCGCGACACGCGTGCCCGCCGGCCAGGTCGGCGAGATCCAGCTGTGGAGCGTGGTGCACACATATGCGTTTCGCGCCAACGCCAAAGGAGAAGTCTCGCTCGACATCACGGTGCCCCGTGACATCGCCCTCGGCGATCACATCGTGAAGATCTGCTGGAAGAACGCCTGCCATGCCCAGGCGCCGCTGCAGGTGGTGTCGGGGGTGGCCGAAGCCTCGCCTACACCAGTCGCAAACACCTCGCCAGGCGCGAACCCGGTCGCGACATCGCCGCCGCCGGGCACGACACCGACGGGCACGCCTTCTCGCACCGGAGGACCGACGCCGCGTCCCACCTCGACGCCGGGCTCGACCCCAACCCCGACCTCAAAGCCGACGCCGGCGTCAACGCCGACCCCCAGCCCGGCTCCCTATCTCACGGTTGTCTCCAGCTCGGCCTCGTTGAACACGACCGTGACTTTCTATAACTTCCCTGCTGTAAACGCGACGGTCCAGGTATGCCAGAACAGCCAGTGCTACACGGTTGTCGGTTCGGTGCCCATACCACAAGGCACCAACACCGTCACCTTTAAGACGCCGATCGGCATCAAACCAACCAATGCGTTGTTGGGATTCGGCAAGGCGTCTGTCGTCGCGTGTACCAGCGTCTGCCGAACGTCGACTAACTCGGTAAACGTGACCGTCTAAAAAACTTCAGCGGCCACGAGGTCGTCCAGGGTTTCGCGGCGACGCATCACTTGCGCCTTGCCGTCGCGCAGCATGAGCACTTCCGGCCGCGGCATGCCGTTGTAGTTGCTCGCCATCGCCAGGCAGTACGCCCCGGCTGCTGGCACCGCGATCACATCCCCCGGCTTGAGCTCCGGCATCTCGATATCGGAGATCAGGATGTCGGTCGACTCGCAGTACTTGCCGGCGATGGTCACCTTGCCGTCAGGCGCGCGATCAGGATCCGACGCGAGGAACGCCTCGTAACGCGCCCCGTAAAGCTTGGGCCGGATGTTGTCGCCCATGCCGCCGTCCACTGCCACGTAACGGCGCACGCCGGGAATGTCCTTGATCGAGCCGACCGTGTAGAGCGCCATCCCCGCGGGCCCGGCGATGGAGCGTCCTGGCTCGACCACCAGCTCCGGCACTTTCAAACCACGTCGCGCGCAACCCGCCACCAGAGCATGGCGCACCGTCTCGACGAAGTGTCTCGGCGTGGGCGGATCGTCGTTGTGGGTGTACGCGATGCCCAGGCCCCCGCCCGCCCCTAGCTTCCGCGTCTCGAAACCAAGCTCGTCCCGCAGCTCGACCAGGAGCCCCAGCATGATCTCCATCGCCTGCTCGTAAGCGCCCAGCCCGAAGATCTGAGACCCGATGTGCGAGTGCAGGCCGATGAGGTCGAGCCGCGGGTGTCTCAGAGCGGCTTCGACCGCTTTCCGCGCGGCGCCCGACTCGATCGAGAAACCGAACTTGGAGTCGAGCTGCCCGGTCGAGATGTGATCGTGCGTGTCCGGCTTGACGCCCGGCGACAGCCGCAGCATGACCGGCGCCCGCGATCCGTCGGGAATCACCTGGCGAAGCAGGTCGAACTCCTGGTCGCCGTCGATGACGATCGTCGAGCCCGCACCGTACGCAGCCTCAAGGTCGTCGACGCTCTTGTTGTTGCCGAGGAAATGGATGCGGTCGCGGGGAAAGCCGGACTTCAGGGCGAGGTGGAGCTCGCCCGCCGAGACCACATCCAGGCCAAGGCCTTCTTCGGCGACGACGCGAAGGAACCGCGGCGATGCAAAGGCCTTCGCCGAATAGAGCACCTGGCCCGCCCCGTCCATCGCGGCCGTGTACTCGGCCGCGCGCTGGCGGACGGTTGCCTCGTCGTACACGTAGAGAGGCGTGCCATGGCGGTGGGCCAGCTCGACGACGTCGCAGCCGCCCACCTCGATGTGGCCGGCAGCGTTGACCCGGTACGTGACCGGGAAGAGCAAATCTAGGCTGCTAGTTCGGGCCGGAGCCGCAGGATCCGCACGCGCCGCCGCAGCAACCGCCGCCGCTGGTCTCGCTCGTGAAGTCGGAGACCGACGACTCGCCGGCGCTTGCAAAGGCGAAGCTCGAAACCATGACCCTCGTCTTGTTCGACTCGCACGCCGGGCATGCCTGGGCGGTGTCGCGTTCGGCGAACCTGGTCAGAACCTCGAACTTCTCGGCGCAGCTCTCGCACCGATACTCGTAGATGGGCATCTCAGTGAACGATTCTAAGTTGTCTGAACTCGCGCGGTTGATCTCGGACTGGCCGGGGCTTGTATCCGGCTCCGCCGACGAGCTGATCGAGGACTCGCTGGTCCTGCTGGACCACCTCGGGAAAGCGCGGCGGCTCGTCGACGTCGGCTCCGGCGGGGGCCTGCCCGGGCTGGCGCTGAAGATCACGCGGCCGGACCTGGCGGTGACCCTCATCGAGGCCGACCAGGCGAAGGCCGCGTTCCTCGTCCAGGCTTGCGCGAAGCTCGACCTGCGAGACGTGGAGGTGCTGGCGCGACGCGCTGAGGAGGTCGGCCGGGACGGGCGCTACCGCGAATCTTTCGATGTTGCGGTGGCGCGCGCCCTGGCGTCCATGCCAGTGCTCGCTGAGCTGTGTCTGCCGCTCGTCAAGGTCGGAGGCCGGCTGGTGGCCCAGAAAACCGCGAGCGAAGAGGTGCAGCGCGCAGGCCGGGCGATCGAGGCGATGGGCGGCGCGCTCAATCGCGTGGCAGCCGCGCCTTCGGCTGCCCGCGGCGCGGGAACCGTGGTCATCGTCGACAAAGTCCGGCCGACGCCGCCGGCCTACCCGCGCCGCCCCGGCGTCCCCGCGCGCAAGCCGCTGTGATGCCTGTCTGCCTTAGGCTTAGCCCCGGGTGGTCAGAGCTTGAAGCTCAGCTTGATTCCGCGCGAGCACCGCTTCTATGAGCTGTTCCAGCGGCAGGGCGCGCTGGTCGGCGAGACGCTTACCGAGCTCAGCGAGGCGCTTTCGGAAGGCCGAAACCGCCATCCCCGCCTCCGCGAGCTCGAGCACATGTGTGACGACGTCACCCGCGAGATCTACAACCTGACGAACAGCACGTTTACGACCCCCATTGAGCAGGAGGACATCTTGCTCTTGGCGCATGGACTCGACCAGGTCGTCGACCTGGCGGAAGAAGTTTCGGACAAGATCGACCTCTACAAGGTCGAATCGATCACCGACTCGGCAAAGCAGTTCGGCGAATGCCTCGCGAAAGCCGGCATTGAGCTGGCTAAGGCAGTCGATAGGTTGGAGGACTTCAAAGGCATCGACGCAGTGCTCCAGGAGATTCACCGGCTGGAGAACGACGGCGACTCAATCACGCGATTCGCCCTGCAGCGACTGTTTGAGATGAACCACAAAACCCCGGCCGACGTCATCAAATGGAAGGATCTCTACTCGCTGCTCGAGTCGACACTTGACGAATGCGAATCGGTGGCAGAGATCATCGAAACGATCGCGATCAAGAACGCCTGAGCTAGGTCAGATCGCGAGGCTCGAGAGCAGTGAGCGGACTCGACGATCGATGTCATCGCGAATCGTCCTCACCATCGCCAGTGGCTGGCCTGCTGGGTCCGGAAGTCCCCAATCTTCGACCGGCGCTTTCACAACGGGGCATTCGCCGTCAGCGCACCCCATCGTAATGACACGGATCGCTCCTTCTGCCAGACCCGCCGTCATGAGCTGGGGTTTTGCGGTGGAGAGGTCGACGCCGAGCTCACGCATGGCCTCGACCACCTCCGGATGGACGCGTTCCGCAGGCCGCGTCCCGGCTGAATCGGCCCAAGCGCGACCTCCAGCCTGACGGTTGAAGAGCGCGGCCGCCATCTGACTGCGGCCCGCGTTCTGGCCGCATACGAAGAGGACGCGAGGGCGCCGGCCGTCGAGCACATCAAGACGATAGCCGACGCCGCGCAGGGTCGTCACGCGGATCCCGCTCCGCTCCAGTTTTGGCCGAAGCCACGCTACGTGAACGTCAACCGTCTTTGGTTCCCCAACGAAACGTGCACCCCACGCGCCGGCGAGAATCCTGTCTCGACTCAAAACGACACCCTTGTTTTCGACGAGCACCCTGAGCAGGTCGAACTCCCGCGGCGTCATCTGGATTTCGCGTCCTTCGACCTCGGCTCGTCTTGCGCCGGCGTCCAGCCGCAGCCGGCCGACCTCGACTACAGCTTCCGCGCGCCGGATGACTCGTTTCCTCATCAGGGCACGCAATTGGGCACACACCAACGCGGGGAAGCTGCCTGGAGGAAGCCAGGCATCGGCTCCGATGGCCAGGCACGTCGCGGCCACGTATTCGTCCGCTCCGACAACCAATACCGGTGCCGCGGTCGCCCTGCGGACTTCCGCCGTCACGTCGACGAGGTCGCCACCATCCAGGAGTACGGCATCTGCGGATGGCTCGCGAAGCAGTCCGCTTGCTTGTCGATGCCACACGACATCAACGTCTTCGGACGCAAGGATGCCTTTCAGGTGCGTGGCCATTCTTGCCGCCGGCCCGATCACCACGACTCGGGAGCGGCCGGAATCAGTACTTGGAGACGTTCAATTCCTCCACGTGGCCGGTGGCGAGGTAGACCACCCGCTCGCAAATGTTGGTGGCTCGGTCCGCAATACGTTCGAGGTTGTGCGTGACCCAGATCATGTAGGTCGCCTCGGTTACATGCCTGTTGTCGGACACCATCGTCGAGAGCAACTCCTGGTAAGCGCGGTCGTAGAGGGAATCGATCTCGTCGTCTTCCCGGCACAGCGCGCGCGCCGCCTTGACGTCGCGCTTGTCGAGTGCAGCAAGCGTGCGGTCGACCATCGAGATCGTCTGGTCACCCATCTCTCCGATCACCGCTGGTATGGGCAGCGATGGACTCGGACCAAGCATCAAAGACACCTTCGCTATTCCCTCGGCATGGTCTCCCATTCGCTCCAGCTCTGAGATCACATAAAGAGCCGCAACCATCCACCTTGCGTCGGACACAGGGCTGCCTGGCAGGCGTGCCGTGATTTGCTCTTCAGCCTGGTAGCGGAGACGGTTGATCTCGGCGTCTCCTCGCACCACCTGGTCAGCCAGCACCAGGTCGTGCCGATCCAGAGCGCCCAGGGAGTCGCTCAAGGCACCGGCGACCAGCCGCCCCAGCTGCTGCAAAACGTCCTCGGTCACTTCCAGAATGTTAGGGGGAGCTTTAACGACGCCTTAACCCAAGCCACCCTAGCCTTCACCCCTGGAGGAAGCGATGAAACTCATACCACTACCCCAAGGGCGCCGTTTCTTCGACCTGTTTCGGAAGCAAGGCGCACTGGTGAGCGAGACGCTGACCGAGCTGAGCAAGTCTCTGCTGGAGGGCAGAAGCCGGCATGCGCGCCTGCGTGACCTCGAGCATGAGTGCGACGAGGCAACGCATCAGATCCACAACCTCGTCAACAGCACGTTCATCACCCCGTTCGACCAGGAGGACATCCTGCTGCTCGCGTCGAGCCTGGACGACATTGTGGACCTGGCTGAGGAGACCGGCGACAAGATCGATCTCTACCGGATACAAGCGATCTCGGATCCCGCCAAACAGATGGGTGAGTTTCTCGCGAAAGCGGGCATTGAGATCGCGGCGGCGCTCGATCAGCTGGAGGGCTTCGCGCAGCTGAAGCCTCACCGGCTCGAGATCCACAGGCTCGAGAACGAGGGCGACACGCTCACGCGCACCGCGATCGGACAGCTCTTCTCGACGGTGGGCGAGGCCTCGGAGCTGGTCAAGTGGAAGGACGTCTACGACCTGCTCGAAGCCACGATGGACGCTTGCGAGCACGCGGCCAATGTCATGGAGACGATCGCGATCAAGAATGCGTGAGGCTGCGATCCTCCTGTGGCTCACGATCGGAGTCGCAGTTCTTTTCGATTTCACGAACGGGTTCCACGACACCGCCAACGCGATCGCAACTTCGATCTCCACGCGCGCCCTCTCTCCCCGTGCGGCAGTCGGGCTCTCAGCAGTTTTCAACCTGGTAGGGGCGGTAGTTACCGTCGCGTTCTTCCAAGCAAAGGTGTCTAACACCATCGCGAGCACGCTCGCCATCAAGCCTGGCCTGGTGGTCGTAATGTCGGCCTTGCTAGGCGCCATCTCGTGGAACCTCATTACCTGGTACCGAGGGCTGCCCAGCAGCTCGACCCATGCGCTCATCGGAGGCCTGTGTGGCTCGGGCATCGCGGCGGCGGGCGGCCTGGGAGGAGTCAAGTGGTCGTCGCTCGGCAAACAGGTGGCCAGCCTGGCCATCTCTCCACCGCTAGGCTTTTTCGCTGCGGCGATCTTTGCGGTGCTTTTGATCTTCATCGTGTACCGTCTGCGGTTTCGACCAGCCCCTGTCAATCGCGCGTTCCGCGGCCTGCAGGTGTTGACCGCCGCCTTCCTCTCGTATTCGCACGGCGCCAACGACGCGCAGAAAACCATGGCGGCCATCACGCTTGCCTTGATTGCAGCCGGCGACCTGACCACATTCCAGGTCCCCCTGTGGGTGGTGGTTCTTTCTGCGGCAACGATCGCATTCGGTACGTATGCAGGCGGCTGGCGCATCATCCGGACGCTGGGCTGGAGCATCATCAAACTCGAGCCGGTGACCGGCTTGGCCGCTCAGTTCACGGGTGCGACCGTGATCCAGGCCGCGACGCTGGTCGGTTTGCCTGTGAGCACGACCCACGTCGTCACCGGTTCGGTGATGGGAGTCGGCGCCATCCGCAAGCTCTCCGCGGTGAGCTGGGGACTGGGCGCCAACATCGCGCTCGCGTGGCTCGTCACGATCCCGGCGGCGGCGATCATCGCGTGGGTTGTCTATGCCATCCTTCATACGGCGGGTCTGCGAGGCTAGTACCGAAACAGCAAAAGGTGTTTGCGTTGCCGGTCACCGCAGGTAAACTGCCACCAGACACCACAGCGGAATGAAGTAAGGCACCTCGGAGCGCAGACGTTTCAGCTGACGAAGGAGCAACGGTGGCAACAAAGATTCTGGAAGTGGCCGACGTGAGTGTGATCAGAGCCGCGGGCGGCGTGGTGCTTCGAAGATCCCGATCAGGCGAGACGGAGATCGCCGTCATCCACCGTCCGGCGTACGACGACTGGACTCTGCCCAAAGGCAAGATCGAGCCCGACGAAAGCCCGGAGGATTGCGCGCTGCGCGAGGTACGCGAGGAGACCGGGCTCCGCTGCGAGCTGGTGCGGCCGCTGGGCTGCACCGCGTACGTCGATCGTCGGGGTCGCGACAAGGTCGCGTGCTACTGGGTGATGGAGGTCCGCGGAGGAAGGTTCAAGGCCGGGATCGAAGTCGACAAGCTGCAGTGGCTCCCGATGGAGGACGCGGTGAAGCGCCTGACTTACGGACGCGACAAGACCCTTCTCCTGCAGCAGGACCTTACCTAGGGACGGAGAGGTTCACCTCCCCACCCTGCGGGGAGGTCGGCGGCCCAGCCGCCGGGTGGGGAGGTCCAATTTGCATCCCGGTATTCTTGGTCGCGTGCAAACGCTGACGCACGCGGACCCGTTGGTGGTCGCCGGCGTGACCCTTCGCTCGCGCCTGTTCCTGGGCACCGGCAAATACACGAGTGACGGTGCGATGCTCGCCGCGCTCGAAGCATCGGGCAGCGAGCTGGTCACGGTCGCGTTGAGGCGCCTGGACCTGGACAGCCCCAACAAGAAGACGATCCTGGACGTGATCGACTGGACGCGCTACCGGATCCTGCCCAACACGGCCGGCTGCCGGACCGCGGACGAGGCGATCCGGATCGCCCGCCTCGCCCGTTCGATGGGCCTGTCCGATTGGGTCAAGCTCGAGGTGATTCCCGATCCGAGGTACCTCTTCCCCGACCCCGAGGAGACGCTGAGGGCGGCTCGGGTGCTGGTCGACGAGGGATTCAAGGTGCTGCCCTACATCAACGCCGACCCCGTGCTGGCACGCAAGCTCGAAGAGATCGGCACCGTCACGGTGATGCCCTTGGGCTCGCCGATCGGATCGGGCCAGGGGCTCCAGACGCTGGAGCAAATCCGGATCATCGTCGAGGAGGCTCGGGTGCCGGTGGTCGTCGACGCCGGCATCGGAGTGCCTTCGGACGCGGCGCTCGCCATGGAGCTCGGCGCGGACGCGGTCCTGGTCAACAGCGCGGTCGCGCTGGCGAAAGACCCCGAGCTCATGGCCGAAGCGATCAGAGAAGGTGTCGAGGCCGGCCGGAAGGCGTACCTCGCAGGACGCATACCCAAGCGCGGGGAGGCCAGCCCAAGCTCGCCGGCCGAGGGCGTCTCGCGACCGAACTAGCCAGGCCGGTGGCGATGGCTGTCGTTTCCAGCACGGAGGCGGGCATGCGCACAGCACGGCGGGCGACGATCCTCCAGCTCCGTGCGCCTGGCCTGTCCATCGCAGAGCTGGAGCGCAACGCCGCGCAGCTCGTCGCCTCCTCTTCGCTCCCGGTCCTGATCAGCTCGCGGTGCGATGTCGCGCTGGCGTGCGGCGCCGCGGGCGTCAACTTGCCCGAGCGGGACATCGCTGCCCACGACGCGCGCACGCTGTTGGGCGACCGGCTGGTCGGCCGCTCCGTGCACTCGCTTCAGGCCGCGGTCGAAGCAGCGCGTGACGGCGCCGACTTCGTGATCTTCGGGCCGGTGTGGGAGAGCACGACGCATTCCGATAGCGCGCCTGCTGGTCTGGACGCCCTCTCCCGCGTCGCCAGGGCGCTGCGCATACCGGTGCTGGCGATCGGAGGCGTGACCGAAGACCGAATCGCCGAGTGCCACGCGGCAGGCGCCGCCGGCTTCGCCGCCATCCGACTCTTTTCATGAGCGGTGCTCACCTTCCTTATCGATGGGACTCTTTTCAGGAATGATCGCCCTGCAGGTCAACGGCAAACGGGTCGAGCTCGAGGGGCCGACGCCATTGCTGACCTACCTCGACCAGCTCGGAGTCAATCCCCGGGCGGTCGCGGTCGAGCACAACGGCGAGATCCTCGAACGGGCCGCCTACGAGTCGGTGACGCTGGGTGACGGCGACCAGGTCGAGATCGTGCGCATGGTCGGCGGCGGCCAAGCCCCCGCGCCCTCCACGCCCCTCTCCCCTGATCCCTCTCCCCTGCGGAGAGAAGGTGCCGGATCTACAAACGCTCCTTGATCGCTTCCTCCGCCTCGGCTCGTTCGTCCCACGGCTCGGAACCGCGGGCCGTACGCATGGAGCGTTCGTGGCCCTTCCCGGCCAGCAACACCGTGTCACCGGGCCGCGCGATCTCGATGGCCCTGCGAATCGCGGTGCGGCGGTCGATCACGACCTCGAAGTCCCGCCCCGGCGCCTTGCCCTCGGCGCCGGCCTGCACGTCGCGGGCGATCTCCGAGGGGTCCTCGCTCAACGGGTCGTCGGTGGTGATGATGAAAAAATCGGAGAACTCGGCCGCCGCGCGGCCCATCCCGGGACGGTCGTGATCCGAGCGGGCCGTCGATCCGAAGACGGCAATCAGGCGACCCTGCGTGAACGGTCGCAGCTCGGCGAGCGCGCTGGCGAGAGAGCCGGCGGCATGGGCGAAGTCGATGTAGACGCGAAAGTCCTGGCCGAGATCGACGGGCTCGAGGCGACCACGCACACCCTCGAAACCGGCGAGTCCGCGGCCGATGTCTTCGGCGGGTACGCCTAGGGCAAGGCAGACGCCGGACGCGCAGAGAGCGTTGTAGATGTTGAATCGCGCGGGCACGTTGAGTGTGACCTCGGTGTCGCCCATGGGGGTCCTCATGCGAAAGCGCGAGCCGGAACCGGTGATGGCAAGGTCGAGCGGGTGCAGGTCCGACGCCGTGGTCAAGCCGTATGTCCAACGGCGCGAGATAGGACGCCGAGCAAGCCGCTCGTAACTGGGGTCGTCGCGATTCAGGACGGCCGTCTTCTCGACGCCTTTGTCGGCCGAGCGTGACGTGAGGTCGATGAGTCGGGCCTTGGCCTCGATGTAGTCCTCCCAGGTCGCGTGGTAGTCGAGATGGTCATGGCCGACGTTTGTGAACGCGGCCACGTCGAAGTCGCATGCATGCACGCGCTCCTGGACGAGAGCGTGCGACGTCGTCTCGATGACCGCGCACGCAGCTCCGGCTTCGACCATGCGCGCGAGCCATGCCTGCACTTCGGGGGCTTCAGTCGTCGTCTGCCCGCTGACGTTGTCGACCTCGCGGCCACTGACCTTGAATGCGACCGTGCTCATCGCGCCGGCAACGATCCCGCTGGCCTGCAGCACGTGCTCAGCCATGTGCGTGACGGTGGTCTTGCCGTCGGTTCCGGTGACCCCGGCAAGCTTCAAATGTAGTGACGGCCGCCCGTAGAACTCAGCTGAGAGCTCCGCCAGACCGGTGCGCGTCGACGGGAGGTGGATGACCGGCGTGCCGGCCGGGACCTTGACGTAGCGCTCGATCGCCACCGCGACCGCGCCCCTGGCCACGGCATCGGCAACGTATACGTGGCCGTCGATGTGAATTCCCTGCACCGCGACGAACAGGTCGCCGGAGACGACATGGCGCGAGTCGTACGCGATCCCGGTCACCTCGACCTCACCGTCGCCCTCGAGCACGGCGCCCGCGCCGCGGGCGAGGTCAGCCAGCTTCATTACCGGTCTGAGGATAATCGGGTCGTGATCGCCGAAATCGGCGGGCGGCGCTTCGAGTGGGGCGCGCGCACCTATGTCATGGGCATTGTCAACGTGACCCCTGACTCTTTCAGCGGCGACGGCCTCGGCGCCGACGCTGCCGCAGCGGTCACGCAGGGCATGCGGATGGTGAGCGAAGGCGCGGACATGCTCGACGTGGGCGGTGAGTCGACGCGCCCCGGACACGTCCCTGTCACGGCGGCGGAGGAGATCGGCCGCACCGAGGTGGTCGTGCGCCGGCTGGCGCGCGAGTCCGCGGTGCCGCTGTCGATCGACACGTACAAGCAGGAGGTGGCCGAGGCCGGCGTCGCCGCGGGCGCGACCATCCTCAATGACGTCTGGGGCTTGACGCGCTCACCGACGATTGCTGACCTCGCCGCGCGGAATCGCTGCGCGCTGGTCCTGATGCACAACCAGGACGGGACCGAGTACCCGGGCGACCTGATGGATGAGATCAAGCGCTTCCTTGTCGCCGCCGCCGCCCGCGCGATCGCCGCCGGCGTGCCGAAGGAAAAGGTGATCGTCGATCCGGGCATTGGCTTCGGCAAAACGGCGGACCAGAACTGGGAGGTCATGCGGCGGTTTTCAGAGCTGAGAGAGCTTGGACATCCGGTCCTGGTCGGCACCTCGCGCAAGTCATTCATCGGCAAGCTGCTCGATCTTCCGGTCACCGATCGGCTCGAGGGCACCACAGCCACGGTTGTGACCGCGGTCTTGCGCGGCGCCGACATCGTGCGCGTGCATGACGTGAGGCAGATGGTGCGCGCGGTCCGCGTCGCCGACCGCATGCGCCGGCCGGGCTCCGATTAGTCGTTGACGACTGTCTATCTCGGCCTCGGCACCAACCTGGGCACGCGCAGTCGCAACCTCAGCGCGGCGCGCCGGCGGCTGCGTCAATGCGGCGTGCGGATTTTGCGTCAGAGCCGCGTCATCGAAACCGAGCCTTGGGGCGTCACGGAGCAACCGCGATTTCTCAACCAGGTCGTCAAAGCCGCATGGGAGGGCACGCCGCGTCAGCTGCTCCGGGTGGCGAAGGAGGTCGAGCGCGCGGGGGGCCGGCGCCGGACTCGACGCTGGGGTCCTCGCGTCATCGATGTCGACATCCTCCTTTTCGGCGACGAGCACGTCACGCTTCGCGACCTGGTCATCCCGCATCCGCGGATCGCGGAGCGGCCCTTCGTAATCGAATCGCTCTCCGAGCTCGGGGCCAGAAATCCCTACGAGGGGCGGGCGTTCGTGAATCGGTAGCCGATGCCTGGAACGGCCAGGATGTAGTAGGGGCGCGACGGCTGAGTCTCGATCTTCCGGCGCAGGTTCCTGATGTGGACGTCGATGACCCGCGTTTCGATGGGGTACTCGTAACCCCAGATCGAGTTCAGGATCTTCTCCCGGCTCAAGACCTTGCCCGCGTTGCTGGCGAGAAATGTCAGGAGGTCGAATTCGGTGTGCGTCAGCTCGACCTCCTTGCCTGACTTGTAGGTGCGGCGTTCGTTGACGTCGATGACGAGGTCGCGGAACTCGAGGCGGCTGCGCATCGCTTCGGCGTTCTCCAGCCGGGCTCGACGCAGGTGGGCGGCCATACGAGCCACCAGCTCCCGCAGCCGCAGCGGCTTGGTGACGTAGTCGTCGGCGCCGATCTCGAGAGCGACGACGGCATCGATCTCGTCCGACCTTGAGCTCATCATGATCACCGGCACCGCCGGGTCCATCTTGCGCAGCTCGCGGCACACATCAAAACCCGCGGCGTCCGGGAGCGTGACCTCGAGCAGAACCACGCTCGGCCGCGAGTGCTCGACCTGGCGCAGCGCCTCCGACCCGGCCTCCGCCTCCACCACCTGGTATCCGTCCTGCTCGCAAACCAGCTTGATCTCGCGCCGGGTCGAGCTGTCCGGCTCGACGACGAGGACCTTGCGAGAGGACTCCGCAACAGCCATAACACAAACCTAACATAATTGAAGGATTGTTAGGGAATGTTTCGTTTCAGGCCCCGAATGAAAGCTCTGCTTTTGCGCTCCAGGCCTAGCACCCGGGCGCCAGTGGCGGAGAACACAAGCTCCCACGCCCCCGGATACGCGATCTCTTCACCGCCGAACTCGGCTTTGAAAAAGCCGAGGCCGTGCCAGGGATGCTCAGGCCCCGAGCGGGGCGGCGGTACGCCCCAGAGGTCGAAGTCATTGCACCCGGCTTCGGCGGCCGACGAGATCGCCGACCACCAGGCCAGGTCATTGCCCATCAGCTCTCGATGCGCGCCGCTGCGGCCGGCAAAAAGACTGTACGCGCGGCCGGCGTGCCTCGCGACCAGGACCGTCGCCAGCGGCTGACGCTTTTCGGGCGTGTAAGCGGTGTAGGTGCGGCACCACGGCAGAAGATCGAGCAGCAGCTCGTAGTAGCGCCTGTCCGGAAGGTGGATCGACTCCCTGCGCTCGACCGCCGCTGACTGGCGCGCCAGCTCGGCCGCATCCTTTCCCTCTTCCACGACGACACCGCGTTTCTGACCTGCGCGGATGTTGTAACGCCGTCCGTGGCGGAATGAGGAGAGAAGCTCCGCCGGTGGACGCAGCTCGATGATGCGCGTGTGCTGCGGCTGAATGGGTGCGACCTTCGTGAAACCGCGTTGGCCCAGCTCGTCGTGCAGAGAATCGGGCGCCTCGGGCTCGACGACGATTTTGGCCAGGCCATTCGCCTTTGCCCAGGCGACCAGCTGATCCAGGGATTCGGCGGTGGCGGGCACCGGGCCACGCGGCACGTATGCCTCGCGCGCGGGACCCACCTTTCGCAGCTGGACGCTTGCCATCGCACCTTCTGGAGACAGCTGGATCCGCTCCGTGCTCCAACCGGCTCGCGCCTGCACCTCGCCCCACGCCCACGATTGCAGCAGCGGAGCAGGTGATGCGCGTTCATCGAGATCGCGGTCCCAGCGCTCTGCGTCAGCGCTCACGACGGACCAGGCTCGATGACAAAAGCGGGCTCGAGATGAGCGACGTCGTTGACGCCGCCGATCACCATCCGGCCGTTGCGTTGTTCGATCAGCGAGATGGATGCGTTCTGGATCCTGAACGGCCACAGGCCGCCGCTGCGCCGCCCGACCACGCGGTGGAGCGCGATCTGGATCACGCCGCCGTGGGTGACGAGGAGGATGTCGCCGTGCTGATGCCTCTTGACGATCTCGTCCAGCGCAGCGCCGACCCGGGCGTCGAAAAGCGCGGCGCCCTCGCCGCCGGGCACGACGTCCCAATCAGGCTCCTCGACCCACGCCGCCCATGCCTCGGGGAATCGGGCCGCGATCTCTTCGGTCCGCAGTCCCTCCCACTCGCCGAGAAAGATCTCTCGCAGAGCGTGCGCGGGCTCAGGCTCGATGCCGATGACGCGGCCGATGACCTGCGCGGTCTCGAGGGCGCGTTTCAGGTCGCTCGCGTAGAACCCGACGAAGGGGCGTCCGGCCAGCCGGCCGCCGAGGAATTCGGCCTGACGGCGGCCCTCGTCCGAAAGTGGAGGATCGAGCTGGCCCTGGATCCGGTGGTCACGGTTCCAAGTTGACTGGCCGTGGCGGATGAGGACGAGGCGCGCAGGTGCAGGACGAACGGGTAAGGGGAGGTCCGGAGGCTCCGGGCGCGCGGCTCTGATCTCGATGCCTATACTAACTTTCTCTTAGTTCTCGATCGGGCTGGGCCGATCTCAGGAGAAAGACTGGTGCAGGCGCACGGCTCATTGGCCGAAACCCCCCTTCGTTCGCTTCTCGAATCCGCTCAGGGTGAGCGGTCGACGGGTACCCTTATCGTCCGCAATGGGAACGGGCAGTCCGCCTCGCTGTACTTCCTCTTCGGACATCTTTTTCATGCCCAGGGTGGTGACGGCAAGTCGGGCGACGATGCCGTGGTCAACGCGCTTCACTGGACCAAGGGCGACTTCGAGTTCGACGCCAAGGCCAAGCTGCCCGCCGACGAGACGGTCAAGGCAGGCATCCCGGACCTGGTGCACGCCGCGGACGCGGAACCCAAGCCCGCTCCCGCTGAGTCCAAGGCAGAGCCTGTGACCGAGCCCGCGGCAGAACGGCCGGAGCCAAAAAGTGAAAGGAAAGAGCATGCTGAATCGGAAAGAAAGGTGGAAGCACCGCAGCCGAGACGTGGCGTGAAGCACCGCCCGCAGCCGAAGCACGGCCGCGAACCGATTCCCGTTCCGGCGGGCCAGATCCTTTACGACTCGCTCAAGACATCATTCGTCGATTTCCCCCGGCTCCTGACCACGCTCGAGCGCGAGGGTTACACGGGTTACGTCAGGCTGCTGACCGATGACGCCTCGGGCCTGATCCTGTTTCGCGAAGGTTCCGCGCTCGAGTGCCTGTACGACGGCGCCGCCGATGCGGGAAGTCTGGTCCTCGGCAAGCAGGCGCTGCAGGCATTCAACGACGACGTCACGGCCGGACATGGCGTGCTCGACGTGGTCGGACTGTCACCGGAGCTGATCGACGGTCTCTACGAGCTCACCGTCTCCCGACCCATGTACACCGAGCTGTACGCCGCGTGGGTTGACATGAAGGCGCTGTTGAATTTCTTGAGCGAGCGGAAGCTCAGCGGCAGCGTCATGATCCGCGCGGCTGCAGGCACCGGAGTCATCATCCTGAGCGCCGGCGAGATGGCCGGTGCTTACACCAGCGAGTCGCGCGACATCGCAGACAAGCCAGACCGCGCGCTGGCCCTGTGTGACGATCCGAATGCGATGATCGAGGTCAAGTCGGCGGACTCGACCAAGCACCCGCCCCTCGCTGTGGACGAGATCGTGGGAGGCCAGCGAGGCCGGCCGGCGGCGCCTGCGTCGTTTGCGCCACAGGCGTCACCAGAAGCCGCCGCAACGCCGAACCCGACGCTCCCAGTGGCGCCCAACATGCAGCCAGAACCACCGACGGCGCAGATCCCAACCCAGTCGTTCTCGAATTACACGCAGCCCGCTGCGCCTCCGATGCAGGTCGCTCCGACCACGCCGCCCAGGTCTGCCGGCCCACAGCTCGATTGGGCGAGCATCGTCGCCGAGCTACAGGCGATGGCTGAGGACGCGCTCGGCAACCGGGCGCGAAAGGTGAAGGACATCCTGGGGGCGGCGGACCCGTCGCTTCCCGGCATCGAGGGCGCGATCGATCAGATCCCGAGCATCTCACTCCTGTTCGTCGACTCCTCGCGCCTGGAGCAGCTGGCGCAAGAGATGAGGGCGCGGCTCAAGTCCCACCTCTAGCCGTCGGTGTAAACCCTTACCAGGGTGGACAGTCTTCCGGGTCTTTTTCGCTCAGCCTCGATCCAGGCTGATTTGGCCCGTGAACCCAGAAAGGGGCATGTTTTTTTGGCGGCGGCGCTAATCGGCCTGGTGCTGCCGCTGGCCGGTTGCGGCGGCGACCCTCCCCAGATCATCGACTACTCGCCCCAGCGCAACACCGTCGACGTCTCCACCGCGGCCCCGGTCCAAATCACATTCGACCATGACGTCGACCGGGCATCGGTCGAGTCCCGCCTCCACCTGGCGCCGCCGACCAACGGCTCGGTGCGGTGGGTCAGCGGACATCAGCTCGTTTACGACCACCCAACCCTTCGCACCAACGCCACCTACGAGGTGATGCTCGAGCCCGGCTACCGCGACCCGGCGGGCAACACCTACACCCTGCGCCACCACTGGTCGTTCATCACCGAAGGCCCGCCCGGTCTTTCCGGCTCGAACCCCACCAACGGCGAGGGTGGCGTGGATCCGTCGGCGTACCTGAGCCTCGACTTCTCGCGGGTGATGGAACCGAGCACCCTCAGGAGCGCGATCTCGTTCAGCCCCAGCGCAGCCTTTGACGTCCGCCTCGATTCGACCGACAGCCGGCGCGCCATCATCGCGCCCTACCAGCTTCTCGGCGCGAATACCGAATACCAGCTCCTGATCAACACCGCCGCGCTCGACATCGATGGCAACCAGCTCGGCCGTGATCAGCTGATCCGGTTCACCACTGGCGCGGTCCATCCGCTTCGCCACTGGATCGCCTTCGCGACCGACGGTCCAGACGGCTCGCCCGCGGGACTGTGGATCGTCAACGAGCGCGGTTTCCCGCGCCAGCTGTTCGATGGCAGCGCGGTCCACTCCTTCAGCTGGTCGCCGGGAGGGGATTCGCTCCTGATCCAGGGCCCCGACCAGACCTGGTGGCAGTTCACCCCGGGTGGCGCCGCCAGGCGTCTATCGTTTACTGCTCACTGGGCGGCCTCACTCGCCGCCGGGATGGGATTTGTCTATATCGACGACGGTGCCGTCCTGCACCGACAGGATGCCGGCGGCAGAGAGGAGACGATCGCCAATGACGTGGCCGAGGCAGCAGTCGCGCCCAACGGCCTGCGCCTCGCCTTCATCAACCGCACGACCCTCAATGAGGTTTGGGGTTATGACGTCGGGCTGCGTGCTCGTTACGAGCTGGCGCTAGACACCGCTCCCGTCGGCGCTGTCTCATGGGCGCCTGCGGGCAACCGGATTGCGTACCTGCGGCGTGACCCCAACACGACCAGCCTCCGTATGCGCAGCCTCACAGGCGCCGCAGCGACCACGACCCTGACCACCGGCGAGATTTCGCCGCCGGTCTGGCTGCCCGACTCGACCCATCTTGTCTTTGCTGCCGCCCTCTCGATGCCGGCTGGAATCGCGCATAAGGCCTTCGTCATCAATGTCGTTTCGCCCCCCGCTGCGCTCACCCTGGCCGCCGGCCTGCCGTCGGATCCCGCGATCGATGTTTCGGCACCGGCGTCCTCGCCCGATGGCCACCAGATCGCCTTCCTGAGCAGCAACCAGGTCTGGCTCATGAACGCCGATGGCACCCGGCCCACCGCGCTCACCAAAGAAGACCCTGCGTCTTTTCCTTATTCCTGTCGCGCGGTGGCGTGGACGCGGATCTGAGCCCGCCCGGCGACGTCCTCGAACAGCTCCCGCAGCCGGTCGGCCGTGCGCGTCCACGAGTACCGCTGCGCCAGGAGGCGCCCGCGGCGGCCCATCTGCTGGGCCAGCTCGGGATCCTCGAGGAGGCGGCCGATTCGCTCGGCGTATTCAGCCGGATCGTGACCGGCGATCAGGTAACCGCTCACCTGATCGCGGATGACGGAGCGCAGGCCGCTCACGTCTGATCCCACCACCGGCCGGCCGGAGGCCTGGGCCTCGAGGCCGACCAGGCCAAACGATTCGCTGTAGGAAGGCATCACGCAGACGTCCGCCGCCGAGTAGAAGTACGGCAGCTCGTGGTGCGCCACCGAGCCGAGGAAATCAACTCGATCGCGAACACCGACGTCGGCGGCGACAGCCTTGAGGCGGTCCTTCTCGCCCTCGTCGCCATCCTTGCTGTCTTCGCCGAGAATCAGCAAGCGGACGTCGTCGTGGTTGCGGTCACGAAGCAGAGCCAGGGCGCGAATGGCGACCTCGACACCTTTGAGGCGCTCGAGCCGCCCCACAAAGAGCAGCAGGCGGCCCGGTCCGTAACCGATCTTGCGCCGAGCCTCGTCGCGGTCGACCGGCTGGAAGACGGACAGGTCCACACCGGGCGGCACGACAAACACGCGCTCGGGAACCGCTCCGTACGTCCGCACCAGCTCTGCGCTTTCATCGGCCGTGGACGCAATCAGGAGATCGGCTTGCTGCGCGATCTCAGCCTCAACCCGGATGCGCAGCGGCGGTTCCGGTCGAGCGCCCGCGGCCAGGGACCGGTTCTTGACCAGTCCAAGCGTGTGCGCGACGTGCGCCCACCCGCTGGCCAGGTGTGGCCGCAAGAGGCAGGCTACCTCACCCGAGAGCCAGTAGTGCGAGAACAGGAGGTCATAAGAGATGCCTTCGCGTTCAGCAAAATCGAGGACTTGCGAGGCGAAGGCAGGCACCTCGTTGTACAGCGAAAACTTATCCAGCCCCCGTCCCGCGGGCAGATAGATCACCCGGGACAGCTCGGCCAGGGGCTCGATCGCCGGGTCGTCAGGAGACTGCTGGCGGGTGAAGATGTCGGTCGCGATGCCCCGGTCGCTGAAGGCGGTGGCGACCTCGTGGACGTACACGTTGAGGCCGCCGTTCGCGTTTTGACCCAGCGAAGCCGTGGGCGACGTGTGCATGGAGATGACCGCGATCCGCCGTGCGGCGCGGTCCGAGATCGGGCGGCTAGCCTCAGCCACGGTACGCCGATCTCGCGTCAAGCCAGCGTCGTGAGACGCAGCAGAAACCGGAACGGGAGACCGGCGAGCAGGAAGCCATAACTGTTAGAACCTACGAGCTTTCGGCGTATTCCCGACCGGACCGGGTGAACTCGGCTCGATATGATTGGCCTCGATGCGGGTGACCAGGGGCCTCCTTCTGGTGCTGGCGATCCCAGCCTTCTTGGTGCTCACGACCATCTCGACGCTCGCTGACACCTCCCCTTCGCCGGCGCCGAGCGGCTCGTCCGCGGCCAGCGGGGCGCCGGCCCTGCCCGGCGATCCGAGCAAGGGCGCGACGCTGTACGCCCAGAACTGCGCCACGTGCCACGGCGCCAGCCTCGAGGGTGGCATCGGGCCGGCGCTCAACCCGATCGAAAAGCTGCCCGGCGTCTCCAATCCGCTGGATCCGGGCTTTCTGATCGGCATCATCACCAACGGCCGTCAGCCGCAGCCAGGAGATCCCAAGCAAACCGCCATGCCGGCCAAAGGCGGCAACGCCGGCCTGACCGACCAGGACGTCAAGGACCTCGCCGCCTACATCATCCAGCAGAACCACAACCCAGGCGGCGGTGCGCTCTCACCCGGCGAGCTGGCGAAACGGACCATCCTCTGGGTGAGCATCGGCATCATCGCGTTGGTCTTCATCACCTACTTGTTGTCTTCATACAACATGAGATGGATCGCGCGCCGCGCAGCGGCGCGACGCAAGTAGCGGAGGGCGCCCCCCTTTATCCGACGCCGGCGGGCGACTCGCCGCGCGTCCTCATCCTGTTCAGCGATACGGGCGGTGGTCATCGCGCCGCGGCGCGCGCCCTCACCGACGCGCTGAAGCTGCTCGATCCGACGTCAGTCGTCACCGTCGCCGACCCCCTTATCGGGCAGGGGCCGGTCATCGTCCGCCGCCTGGCTTCCCTGTACTCGCCGGTCATCAGCCGTTCGCGCGCGGCGTGGGGAGCGGTCTATCACACGAGCAACACGCAGGCGACCTTTGCCGCGATTCGCGCCATCTTCGGGCCGGCGGTGCGGCGCGTGATGACGCAGCTTCTGAAGCAGCACGATCCAGACGTCGTGCTGTCGGTGCATCCGCTCCTCAATCACGTCGCCCACCAGGCGATCCGTAAGAGCGGCCGGCCGCGGGCGCTGATGACCGTCATCACCGACCTGGTCGACTTCCATCGTGGATGGACCTTCAGCCAGGCCGACCTGGTGGTCGCGCCGACAGAGGAGGCGCGCAGGGTGGCCCTGCGGCGGCGGGTGCCCGGCGACCGAGTGAAGCTGCTCGGCCTGCCGGTGGATCTCCGCTTCCGCCCCCCGGCGCCTGGCGAGAAGCAGGCGCTGCGTCGCCGGTTCGGCCTCGACGAGCACCGGTTCACCGTGCTCGTGATTGGCGGTGCGGCCGGTGTCGGACACCTTGCCGCCCAGGTCCGAGCCCTCGCACTGGAGCCGCATCCCTGGCAGCTGGCGGTGGTATGCGGCCGCAACGAAAAACTGCGCCGCCGGATTTATGAGATGCGCGCGTCGACGCCGATGCTCGTGCTCGGTTTCGTCGACTACATGCCCGAGCTGATGCGCGCTTGTGACCTGGTCGTCACCAAAGCCGGTCCAGGTGCGATCGCGGAAGCCCTAGCCACAGGCCTGCCGCTGGTGATCACCGGTTTCCTGCCGGGCCAGGAAACGCCGAACGTCGACTTCGTCGTCGCATCGCGGATCGGCGCCTTCGCGCCGAAAGAGTCCGATCTGCTCGACGAGGTTCGGGTCATGGCCGAGGGCGGCCCGACCTGGCGCGAGATGTCGCGCAATGCCGAAGAGCTCGCCCACCCGTACGCGTCATCGGATATCGCCCGCGAGTGCCTGCTGCTGGCTGCGCGCTACAGGGCGTCGGCGCAGGCGAGCCGGTAAGGACACAGCCGGCAGCGCCGCCGCTCGGGCCTCGGCTCGTATCGACCCGCCCGTATCCCCTCCGCCACCTGCGCACCCTCGACCTCGGCCTCGTGGACAAGCCCATCCACCTTGTCGACGCGGACGGATCCGCCTCCCGCCAGGTAGACGACCTCGAGCTCGAGGTGATCCAGTCTCAACGCCGAGGTCGCGCCGAGCGCGTAAAGGGCCACCTGCAGATCCCGGCGCCGGCGAGCGATCGGACGCCCGCTCTTGTAGTCGATGATCCGCCAGCCGCCCTCAGTCCGATCGATGCGGTCGATCACGCCGCGCAGCTTCCAACCGTCGACCGCGACATCGAATGCATGCTCCAGGTAAGCCGGAACAGCGTCCAGTCCACCGCCTGCCCGATACGCCTCGAGCTCCGCGGCGCCATTGCGCTTG
>WNGJ01000460.1_pt1 | contig 36784 bp, 29 predicted proteins | sample 5400611 | NCBI WGS metagenome assembly WNGJ01 (sample SAMN13153375, study PRJNA577476) | soil metagenome | isolation source: 40 cm soil or saprolite under Garry oak tree replicate 1 | place: USA:California | collected 2016-06-15
TGATCGTGCCTTTCTCAGCGAATTTTGCGAGGGACTTTTCAATGCCCGCAAATCCCCTTTGCAACACTTCGTCGGACACTTCGCGAACCACAGTTTCAAATCCCGCGCCGGCCGCGACCTGCGCGATACCTGAACCCATCAGTCCGCAGCCCAAAACTCCAACCTTCTTAATTTCCATCTCGCTTCATTCTCCTGTTGCTGGTAACGCAAACTGTTAGTTTGCGGGCGCACGCTGTTCTCAGGTTAGGTGTTTCGGATGAGTGCATGCGCCCAGACTTGTTCGCAAACTAACCAGTTTGCCTTACATTTATTTCAACTCGCTCAAGCCGCCATGATTTCTACCACTGGTCTTTAACCATTGATTGTACTCTTTCCGCCAAGCGGCGAACTCCCTTGTTAGTTGATCCTCAGCCGGCTTGGACCTATCACGTTCCGGCGAGCCGGTTGCCACAGCACCAAACTGTCTTGCCTGGATTAGTAAGAGCTTCATTCTCTCCTTTAACTCATCTGACTTTTCGTCGAGACGCGGTGCGTTCTCCAGCTCCTTAACTGCGCTATCGATGTTGCCTGGGTTTTTGTCCGTTGTAGCAACATTGAAAGCCTCCTGCGCGTCGTTCATCGCCTTGGCATAATAGAGAAATGAGGAATTGTCGGGCTCCGTAGACGCCGGTGGGGTCGCAAACTGTGCCGGTATGGGATCGTTTAGGTGCTGTGCAGTCTTGATAAAACATACGGCGACCAGAACAAGGGCTGCGCTCTGAAGTGCAGTCCATGTGATTGTGACTCCCGATCGTTCACCAGGCCTGCGATACTCAACGACTAAGGCCAGCAGTGCTCCCGAGACCATCCCACCGAGATGGGCGGCATTATCAATGAAGCCGCGTCCCATGTATCCGATAACCAGGTTCAGCATGATCATCGGCAGCAAGCCAGTGCCAAATGCACGCCTAAACCCTTCGGGCAGCTCGTGACGAAACTTGATCCCAAAAACAAAAAGCACTCCAACCAGCCCGAACAACGCGCCCGAGGCTCCGGCAGAAGGGCTGTCAGCGGTTTTGAAAATGAAGCGCGCCACCGGGCCGACAGCCAGGTTCGGTCTAACAGTCAAATAACTCGCCAACACGCCGGCCACTCCGGTTAATACCCAAAACACAACGAACTTTGCGGACCCATAAAGCTTCTCAACGTAGGGCCCGACAATCCATAGGCTATACATGTTCACGAGCAGATGCAGCAGGTTAACGTGAAGAAACATCGGCGTGACAAAACGCCACCATTGATGTTTGGCATAGATCAGATAATTTACTTTGGCGCCAAACGGAATAAGCACCTCGTTTGGCACAGGAGTTAATACGCTCAAGGGCAGGTTGCTCGTTTGCCACATTAATAGGAAGACGAAAACATTTGCGACCAGAAGAATGATGGTGAATTTGTATGGCCGATTCAGGACCGCTCGCGCAAATCGCATTGTCTCGCCATCAGCTACTGATCGCGGCTGACTGACTTGCCCCGATCCGGAAACCGAGGTCCCGCAAACTGCGCATTGTTGTTGTCCACCGCCAACTATTGATCCACAACTGCGACACATGGTCGGGCGGCCGGTAGTGGACTTCTGGATTCTGTTGTTGAGCGAGTTATTTGACAAGACGCTTTACACTAACAAGCGTGATGCTTTTATCGAAAAGCATCACGCTCAAGTCTCGGAAAGTTATAGCTAAGCCAAAAGAATCCTATACCGAACGCTTACGGAACAAGTAAGTACGAGCCCTTCAAGAATGCTCGACGATCAGGAATACCTTTTCCCAGACACTGGCTACGTTGTCGGCCGGATATCTTCCAGCAGGTTGACGAGGTCGTCAGCGTGTTCCTCTTCCATCGCCAGGATGCCCTCCATCATTCGTCGCGAAGTTGGATCGTCGTTACCGAAGTAATTGATCATCTCACGATAGCTGTCGATAGCAATGCGTTCGGCGACCAGGTCTTCCTTGATCATATCGATCAACGAATCGCCTTCAGCGTATTCAGCGTGGCTCTTGGTCAACAAGCCCTGTGGATTAAAGTCAGGCGCGCCCTGAAGCTGGACGATCCGAGCCGCAATCAGGTCCGCATGACCCTGCTCGTCGTTCGAGTGTTGCAGAAACTCGGCAGCCACGCCTTCAGCATGGATGCCAGAGGCCATGAAGTAATGCCGCCGATACCGCAGCACGCAGACAATTTCAGTGGCCAAAGCTTCGTTCAAAATCTTGATTGCCGTTTCGCGGTCGACTTTGTAGCCTTCCGTTATCGCGCCATTCTCAATGTGTTGGCGGGCACGCTCTCGCAGTGTCTTGATGTCAGTAAGAAATGGTTTATCGGTCACGGCTTTTGTTCCAGGTTGGTCAGCCACGGCATTCACTCCTTATATTGAATTAGGGGAACCCGATGGTACTCGCGTTGCCGCATGAGGAGCAAGTCAACCCTGCTGAAATTAGTAAGAGGCCGCTAATCGGCTTCAAGTTTGCCCGTAACTCTTATTTCATTTGAGGCAGCGGAATCGTTAACAACTTCTACCGGCACATGCCATGAGAGTGTCTTTATGCGGCAGGTGCCAGTGTTGTCTTCGCGGCAATAAAAGAGTGTTAATTGCAGCCGAAGTTCAGCCGCACCTGTGTCAAACGCGTGAAAGGGAATTCGTAAAGGAAGCTGAAGATTCTTCGAGGTCTGGAATACGCTCTGGTCGCGTCCAATCACCCCGAGTATGGAGGCCGAGATCAGGCCAAGTTGTTTTTCCCCAGTTTCCACGGAGACTCGATAGCGTTGTGCAGCCGAAGGATTAAGGTGATAGCCCGTTGGCAACTCAACGTTTATAACCAACTCACCGTTGCTGTCTCCGCGAAGTTGTTGCGTGGCGATTTTGATCTCCTGCGCGTTGGGCCCTTCCTCATCGATTGCAGATTGGACCAATGCCGCCGGCGGCTCAAGGCCCCTGATCTGCAACGTGGTAGTTTCCCTGGTTTTCAGATCGACCACGCGGATAGCGTGATTGTTAGTATCGGCAATGTAGAGTTTGCCGTTTGCGGTGCTGAGTCCGCCCGGTTCGTAGAATCTTGCCTCTCGACCATCCACTTGTCCGGGTTTACCGGCGCCGAGGAATGTTTTTACCGAGCGCTTGTCCGGATCGAGCTCTTTGATCTTGTGATTGTAGGTATCGGCAATCAGGACCTTATCGTCAAGAGCGACTATCCCAAGAGGATGTTGTAGACGCACATCGTCGCCTTTGCCATCGACGTCACCGAAGTCAAAAAGATCACCACCCACCAGAGTCTCAACCTGACCACCCGCTATATCGATCGCCCGGATAATATTCGACTCGCTGTCCGCAACATAAAGCTTCTTACCATCGGAGGTAATGCCGGAGGGTTGTGCAAAGCCGGCTTCGAGCAGCGGCCCATCTTGTCGAGCTTCTCGTCCAGATCCGGCGAAAGTTGAGACTTCCTGTTTGTCGAGATCGAGTTTCCAAATCTGATGCGTTCCGGCCATGGTGATATAGAGCTGTCGTTGAACCAGTTTCAAATCCCAGGGCGAACTCAGTTCAATGGTGCGCGCCGGACCCTGACGGAAATAATCGTGAGTTTGTTTCCCGGTACCGGCGACGGTCTCGACCGTCCTGGCCTTAAGATCCACTCGCCGGATCAAATGGTTTTCAGTATCTGCGACGTAGAGATTATCGCCGTCGAGCGCCATTCCTTGAGGCCGATAGAAACTCGCCTTAGCAAACGATCCATCCGCTGCTCCTGAGGCGCCTATACCAATCGTTTCGATCAGCGTGCCGTCCAATTTGGTGATCACAATCCGGTTATGATTTGAATCAGCGATAAAGAGTCGATTACTTTTTGCGTCGGCCAGAATCTTACCGGGGAATGCAAGCGGCAGATCGCCAACCTTGGCGCGTTCGAGCGCGAGCTTTAGAGGCGCTTCATTCAACTCACCACGCTTGCGAAACTCGGCAACTGCTTTGGCGACTACCTTGTCGATCAGATCGTAGTTTCCTTCACCTGACACGGCTCCGATCACATAACCTGCGGGATCGATCAGGACCTGCGTGGGCCAGGCGCGCACTCCATAGCTCTGCCAAACCTTATAATCCGCGTCGTTGTAAACCGGGTGCTCCAACTCGTAGCGCAAAATGATGCGCCGAATGTTTTCCGTGTCTTTTTCATTTTCAAACTTCGCCGAGTGAACCCCGATGACTACAAGCTGGTTTGGATATTTATGTTCGAGGCGCTTGAGGTCCGGAATTATATGGATGCAGTTGATGCAGCCGTAGGTCCAGAAGTCGAGAAGCACTACTTTGCCTTTGAGCGCGGCGAGCGTAAGTGGCTTGTCGGTATTAAGCCAGCCGCGGCCACCGGTCAATTCCGGGGCCCGCACGCGAATTTTTTCCTGAGCAGACATGATAGAACCCTTCCTTGAGTTTAGCTTCGGAAAGATGGCTGTTGAAAGAGAAGACTGATGTGTGAACCCTGGATTCCTACTTAACTGCGGGCGGACTCGCAGGCTTCTACCTAATCCCACAGACAAAGACAACAGCAGCAAGGCGATTAACCAGAACAGCCAATCGATGTATTTCTTAGGCTTCAAAGCAGTGGGTACCGGAGCGCGAAACATTTGGTATGTTAGAACGTACAGTCCAACAAAGAGTTGCAGTCCTATTCATGCTGGTGCGGCGCGGCCGAAATGTTTTCGCCGCCGAGTGTCTGATCAAGCCGATCAATCGCACGACGCAGATGGGGAATAGTTATCGAGCCTCCGACTACCAGGGCAACATTAAACGCATCGAGGAACTCAGGTCTGGTTACGCCTGCGACTACGCTTTGTTTGATGTGATAAGTGATGCAATCGTCGCAGCGCAGCACAATTGAGGCGACCAAACCGAGCAACTCTTTAGTGCGTTTGTCGAGCGCTCCGTCTTCGTAAGCCTGAGTGTCGAGCGCGAAAAATCGCTTAATGCCGAGATGATTGCTGCCGAGTAACTTTTCATTCATGTCCGCCCGGTATTGGTCAAACTTATCCATAGGTAAGCCTTTCCGTCACTCGTCCAGTAGATACAACTTGCGCGAAGTAATTCGAATCCTCTGCAACTCATGGTTCCCGAGCATTCTATCTGCGCAAACCGAAACTCGCCAGACACTGGAATGACTCTAAGCAAGTGTGCGCCCAACCTGAGTGAATCGAAAAGAAGACGTGGAAGGCAAGAGCTGACTGAGCTAGAATGCTTAATCAGTTTTCCGAATCTATACAGCGCATGGATAACGAGGCCATCAACAACGCTCAACAAGACGCCGACGATGCGGGTTCCAAGAGTGTCCGCTCGCTACAACTGTTACGAGCCGGTTCATTTCAGTTTGGTATTTTCGCGGACGAGATTGCGAGTGTCGTGGGATGGCGAGAGCCGACCCCGTTGCCATATGCTCCGCAAACGGTGCTTGGTGTATTAAGTATCCAGGGCCGCATGTTGACGGTTTTGGATCTCGCTCGGTTACGAGGCCTTGAAGGTGTCTTGTCTGATCGAGCGGCTCAAAACATCGTCGCACTCCGCGGCGATGAGCAACTAGCTCTCGCAGTAGACGCATCAGGCGAGACCATCCAGCTTGCCGGCGCGGATCTTGATGAGGCGGAAAAAACCCGGGAGCCACTTGTTCCAGGAGTTTTGCACCGCGAAGGCATAGACATCTACCTTCTCAACGTCAAAGAAGTATTTCCAACTGCAATTCAGGGCCACGAGCGCCGCCGGCGTCGATTCTAGATCTTGTTTGAGACTTACCGCTGATGAGATCAGATCGAGCCTTAAGGACATTACTAATATTGCCGGCCTGCCGCGAATGTGAAAATCTTGCCTGAGTGCTAGAATCGAAATCGAGCCAAAAACTGAAAGATCTTACGCGGCAGTCTTTGCTGTTGCCCGGGATTATTCTTCACTCAAGTCGCAATAGTTGATGCACGAACAGGCTTTCACAATCCTTGAATTCCCGGAACTGCGCGATCTAATTCGGCGCGGCGCGCAAACGCCAATGGGCCAAGCAAGAGTCAACGCCTTGCGACCTTTGGCGAGTGTTGCGGAGCTTGAGCAACAACTCGCGGCCGTGGCGGAATGTATCAACTTGAGAAACCGGGGAGGCGTCTGGAGCTTCAGTGACCTTGGCGATCCGGCTGAAAAGCTTGCGCTTCTGCAAGTTGAAGGTACGACGCTTGAACCAATCGCTATCCTGGAAATCAAGTCCCTGGGCGATCAGGCGATGTCTGCACGTGCATCGATTCTCGCTGAGCGCGACAGCTCGCCGGTACTTTGGGGATTTGTGGGAAGTCTTCCGGTCGAGCTTAGCCGCCTCAGCGCTCGCATCGCTAACAAGATTTTGGCAACCGGCGAAATAGATGATCGCGCCAGTCCTGAGTTGGCGCGCATTCGACATGAGATCACCAGCTTGCGCTCGCGCATAACCCGCGCTTTGGAAACCCTGATGCGTAAGTCAAGCGAAGCGATCCAGGACGAACTGGTAACCATTCGCAACGATCGGTTCGTCATTCCTGTCAAAGCCGATCACCGCGGACGCATCAACGGCGTAGCGCACGGTTATTCCTCGTCCGGCGCCACTGCTTTTGTGGAACCACTGGAAACAATTGACGCGAACAACGAATTGCAAGCCCTTCATGAAGCGGAGGCTCGCGAGATCTTCAAAATCTTATTCGGCATAACCGAAGAGCTGCGTGCACAGTTGCCGGCGATTGAGACGGCCGCCAGGGCAGTTGCCGAACTCGACTTCATCAATGCAAAAGCAGTGTTTCATCAAAACTTCAAGTGCGTGATCCCTGAAATTGATTCCGGGCCCGCGAACGTCTTGTCTGCTTCGACTCGGACCCTGGGCGCCTTGCCCACTCTTCCGCCCGCATCAGGCACGCTTGCATTAATCGAAGCTCGCCATCCATTGCTCGAACAAAACCTGCGTGCGTCCGGCGGATCCGTGGTGCCGGTATCATTTTCACTAGACGAACACAAGACCACGATGGTGATATCCGGCGCCAACGCGGGCGGTAAGACAGTCGTTCTTAAGACCGCCGGACTGCTTGCGCTGATGGCTCTCTCTGGTGTGCCGGTCCCCGCCCGCCAGGCCAGGATTCCATTCTATGCTTCGGTGCTTGCTGACATTGGCGACCATCAATCGCTCGCCGCAAACTTGTCCACTTTTACTTCGCACGTCGCAAATATCTCGCGCATGATTGAGCTGTGCAAAGCGCCCGCGTTGGTTCTGCTTGACGAGGTGGGAACCGGCACCGATCCCGAGGAGGGCTCGGCACTGGGCGTGGCCGTAGTCGATCACTTCCGCAAAGGCTGTGGTGCGCAAGTGTTGGCGACCACGCATTACAGCGGATTGAAGATGTACGCCGCAAACGAAGCAGGCGTGCTCAACGCCAGTGTTGAGTTTGATGAAAAGACGCTACAACCAACCTACCGGCTGATTGTTGGCGTGGCCGGCTCGTCGTCTGGTCTTGAAATCGGGCGGCGCTTCGGTATACCTGGTCAAGTGATTGATATCGCTTTAGAGTCGGTCAAGGATTCGACGCGACAAGCTTCAGAGTATCTGCGGCGAATCAAACATGAAGCTGAAGAGGCCGAGAGCTTGCGGGCGTCGCTTGAAGAAGAACGCGCCGCAGTAGCCGAGAAGTTTGCTTCAATTGACAAAAAAGCCGAGCGGCAAGAGCGGGAGCGACAAGCTTTATTCCAGAAATCACTGGACACGGTCATTCGCGAATTCGAAAAGCGATCACGCGAACTGATCGCAACCATTCAGGATCGCTCCGAGCGACTGAAGGTTGAGCGCGAGTCTCAACGTCGGGTAGCAGAACTAAAACGCGAAGCACAGCGGGCAACGGCTGGCGGGGGTAAACGAGAATCGACTTCGTCCGCCACAACGAGCACCAGCGGTCGCGACGTGCGGGTTGTTCGTGATGGCAAGGTCGTTCAAAGGGAAACTATTAAAAGCGACCTTGAGCCTGGCAAGGCCGAAGATACGGAGTATGTCGCCGGTGAAGCTCGCGAGATTGTTGTGGGCGATAGAGTAAAACTTCGCTCCTTTGGTTCCATCGGCATTGTTGACAGTCTGAAAGGTGATGAAGCGGAAGTGCGCGTAAAGTCTTTGCGGCTACGCGAGAAACTGCAAAACCTTGAACTGGTCGAGGCAGTCGCTCCCACGAAATCCAGAACCGAGAAGTTTGCGAGTCTACGCGAGTTGCGCGGCACTGAAGTTGAGTTAAGGACAACAAAGGGAAACGGTCGGTCTGAACTAAATGTGATCGGACAGACAACTGATGAAGCCGTTGATGCGGTTGACAAATTTCTGGACGAAGCATCACTAGCGAGTCTGAGCGAAGTGCGAATTGTTCACGGGCATGGGACCGGCGCCTTACGACGCGCAATTGCGGAGCTATTGAAGGACCATCCCCACGTAGCGCGCTATGCGGCCGCGCCGCAGGACCAGGGCGGCACGGGCGCGACCATTGTAGAATTGAGACAGTAACAAGATTTCAGATGCGCTATCCGCAGACATTCATCGACGATCTCAAGCGCCAGGCTGACATTGTGCGCGTGGTCCAGGATTACGTGCAGCTGAAGAAGAAGGGCGCAAACTGGATGGCTTGTTGTCCTTTCCATAAAGAGAAGACGCCATCGTTTTCAGTCAGTCCAGCTAAAGAAATTTTTTATTGTTTCGGTTGCCATAAGGGAGGTTCGGTTTTCAATTTTGTGATGGAGATGGAGCGTGTCTCTTTCCCTGAGGCCATAAAGCTGGTGGCCGAGAAATCAGGCGTGCCGTTACCAAAGTTGATTGATGACAGTCGCTTTGAAGCGCGACGGCACGAGAGTGAAGAGGTTATTGAGCTTAATAGGTGGGCACTTGAATGGTGGGAACAGCAACTTGAGTCAAGTGGAGAAGCACGCATTGCACGGGATTATCTTCTGCGCCGCGAAATCACGGAGGAAACTCGTAAGACGTTTCGCCTCGGTTACGCGCCCGATAGTTGGGATGCGCTTTCAATTTATCTGAGACAAAAAGGCGCCGGTCAGGATCAGATCGACCGGAGCGGTTTAGTCGTCAAAAAAGATGAAGGTGGTTCTTATGATCGCTTTAGGGGCCGCTTGATCTTTCCAGTGCTGGACATTCAGGGAAAGCCGATCGCCTTCGGTGGCCGCACACTCCGCGATGAAGATGCGAAATATATAAACTCACCCGAGACTGCAGCTTATGTAAAAGGGCGCAACCTTTTTGGTCTAAACCTGACTCGCGACGAAATCCGCCGGGCAGGATTCGTTATATTGGTTGAAGGTTTTTTGGATCTCATCGTTCCTTATCAATTCGGCATTTGCAACGTCGTCGCAAGTTTAGGAACGGCCCTGACGACTGAACAGGCGAGGCTGTTAGCGCGGTTTGCCCGCAAAGTCGTGGTCAACTATGATGGCGACAAACCGGGTGTGCAGGCAGCAAAAAAGGCAATCGAGATATTGCTCGCGGAAGATCTTGAAGTAAAAATTCTGGTGCTTCCGGATAACTCCGATCCGGATGAGTTCGTCAGAAAATCTGGCGCTAATGAATATCAACGGCAGCGTGGCGAAGCTCAACCCCACATCCAATTTGTGATCGATCAAGCCGTACGAGATCGTAAGCTGAGCAATCCGGCTGACAAAGAAGCAGCGATTGACGAAGTGCTTCCCTACATTCGTGCTGTTCGCAGCCATATTCAGAAGCGCGAATATTTTGACATCGCAATGGACTCGTTGCGTATCGGCGACGCAGTTCTGCGGCGGGAATTGTGGCATTCGATCCGGACAGGAAGTGGTCAGAATGCGCGCGTTGGGCAGACCACAGCTAAGCGTGCTACGGTGAAACCGACAGTCGCAGAGCAACGTCTTCTGGAGCTTTTGCTTGCCGATGACAATCTGCGCCGAGTTGTTTTGCCGAAGCTCGAACCTGGAGATTATGACGACCTGCCTACGGCTCCAATTTTCCGCGCATTGTTAGAGGGAGCGAGTGAAGGCACGGCGATTGATTTTGATTTCCTCAGCCGGAAGACCGAGGGGGATGCGAGCTCTGAACTTTTGCCAAGCTTGTTAATGAGTGAGCTTGAAAGTGAGGATAGAGAGCAGTTTGAGGCTCGGCAGTTGGCAGCCGAGAGGTGTCTTAACGCTCTGCGATTGATGAGCGTAGATCGCTTAATCAGTCACCTGCGATCTGAAATTGCGGTCGCCGAGCGAAACGGAGAAACAGAACGATGCGACAGGCTTGCAACCGAACAGATTGAATTAACCAGGCGCCGGGAGAGTCTGTTGCCAAAAGCTGAAGCAATGCAAATTGGAAATTGAGGCCTTAACTCCTCTCGCAACAGATTCGTCCTCGTGAAATCTACAGGGCTCGCCGAGAAGTTGGAAGTACTCACAATCCGTATTTGTAATCTGAGTTTACTGGAGCCGAAGAGACTTGAGTATCGAAGATAAAGATCGGGACGATGTAATGGAGCGCCTCCTGGAGTTGGGTGGTGACAAAAAGTACCTCACGTTCGACGATTTAAATCGCGAGTTACCCGACAATGTTGTTTCTCCAGACGATATTGAAGACGTTCTGCAAAAGCTTGAAGGCTCAAATATTCCAGTCGCCGATTCCGACGAGCGTTTGCTCGAACAGGCCGTAGTGGCGATCGACGATGAAGAAGCTACTGACGAGGACGTTGAACTCGATCTCTCTGCCGGCGCCCTTGAGAAAACCAACGATCCTGTCCGTCTGTATCTGCGAGAGATGGGCGTCGTTCCGCTGCTTACCCGCGAAGGTGAGGTGGCCATCGCGAAAAGAATCGAGCGCGGCCAGCTTAAGACCCAGAAAGCTATCGCCCGTTCGCCCATCGCAGTTAAGGAACTCCTGAAAATCGGCGATGATCTGGACACCGGCAGCAGCAACATTCGAGAAATAGTCATCTTCGCGGAACAGGCTGAACTGACCGGCGACGAAGACGTGGATAAGGCCGAGGAATACAAGACATGGACCATTGAAGGTATTCAAAACATTCGCAAGCTTTTCAAGCAAGGCCTGAAAGAATGGGAGAGGCTTCGGGAAGAGCAGAAGTCTACGCGTGGGAAAAAAAGTAAAAAGCTGCTACGGATGCGAAGGAGAGTAGCGCGGCTGCGTCTCGAGATAGCCCAGGAGATTGGGAGGCTTAACATTACAGAACGCGCGCGGCAACGCCTGATTAATTCGATACGTAGTGTGCAAAAGGAAGTGCGCGACGCTGAACGCGAAATTGACAGTCTTTCAGAAAAGCTAAGCCGCAAACGAATTAGAGCGGACGATCAAAAGGAATTTAAACGCCGCGTAACAGCGTCCAGAAAGCGATTGCTGCAGATTGAAGTTGACCACAACATCAGCCCGGTTGAGATAAAGCGGTCTCTGCAGGCAATCATCATTGGCGAGCAGCAGACCGGTCAGGCTAAACGCGAATTGGTTGAAGCAAACTTGCGTCTGGTTGTTTCAATAGCCAAGAAGTATACCAACCGAGGCCTGCAGTTTTTGGATTTGATCCAGGAAGGAAACATCGGCCTGATGAAGGCTGTGGACAAGTTTGAATGGCGGCGCGGTTATAAATTTTCCACCTATGCGACATGGTGGATTCGCCAGGCCATCACACGCGCTATTGCAGACCAGGCGCGTACGATACGTATCCCGGTGCACATGATCGAGACCATTAACAAACTAATTCGAACCTCGCGCTCGTTGGTGCAGGAGCTGGGCCGCGAACCTACCAGTGAAGAGATTGCCAGGAAAATGGATATTCCAGTATCCAAGGTGCGCAAGGTTTTGAAGATAGCTCAGGAACCCATTTCCCTCGAGACGCCCATCGGTGAAGAGGAAGATTCCCATCTGGGCGACTTCATTGAAGACAAGTCCATTTTGAATCCTGCCGATGCAGTTGTAGCTTCGAATTTGCGAGAAATCACTGATGAGGTGTTGGCGACGTTAACGCCCCGTGAGGAGAAAGTAATCAAGATGCGCTTTGGCCTGGGTACAACCGGATCGGAGCATACGCTGGAAGAGGTTGGCCAACATTTTGCGGTTACTCGCGAACGCATTCGGCAAATCGAAGCAAAAGCGCTTCGCAAACTGCGTCATCCCTCGCGTTCGCGAAAACTTAAAGCGTTCCTGGACAATACGCAGCGATAGTGCCTAAGGCAAGAATAAAAGGGCGGAGGCAATCAAACCTGCGCCCTCGCTATATATTACCAACTAAAGTCTGTCTACTTGATCGACAAAAACGTTGCACTTTTCGCAGTGTGATCAAACTGATAGTTATAAACGAAGCCCGGGAATTCTATTGGCTGCGTATACTGAACCCTCACCTCCATGCGATTGTCCTGCTGCGTTGGCGTGATGATGGCATCGGCGGGAATACCGTATTCCGGAGAACTCTTGACCAGTTGATCTCTGATCCAGGAAGTGGGTTGCCCCAACGCTATCGCAGTGTCGACCTCGTGCTGCATTAAGTCTTTGATCTGATAAGCTTGATAGGCTACCGGAATAAATTGATAGCCGGCGTAGGCCACGGCAGCAATGACCGCCACAACAATAATGAACTTTAGACGTGCTCCACCGCGCTCAGACCTTCTCGTCATTGTATTCATCATGAATCCTCAACGTCGGCCCATCTCGAATCTGATATCATCGCAACGCTTCGCGCAGTGATTTTCGCAGCAGTCTGAGATTAATCCCTTTTCCATTTACGATGCGTGGGCGTCCAATGCGTTCAAGAAGGACCCATTGTATGTGACCTGCTGCCCGTTTTTTGTCGTGCGATATCGCATCAATTATCTTGCCCTCATCCAAATCGCTTGCGGAAGGCAAAGGCCCACACAGGCCTACTGCCTCGCTGAGCGATTCTAACTCCGATGGCTGAAGCAGACCTAGATTTTTCGATAGCGCGCCGGCTGCCAACATTCCCAAGCCGACAGCTTCGCCATGACGGAACCGTCGATAGTTTGTCAGAGCTTCCAGCGCGTGGCCTATGGTATGGCCAAAGTTTAGAATCCGCCGTGAACGATGATCACGATGCGAAACTTCTTCACGTTCATCCGCGGAGACGATGGACGCTTTGAAAGCACAATGGGAAGCGACAAGTTGCTCCAGTTGCGGAGGCCATGCTCCTTGCGAATCGAATGATTTTAGAAACCGGGTAGTTTGGTTGAAGAGTTTTTGTCCGCTCACTGCTCCTTGTTTGACGCATTCACACCAGCCGGCCACAAACTCGCGCGCCGGCAAAGTGGTCAACGTCCCGGTGTCTATTACGACAGCTACAGGCTGATGGAAGCTTCCAACAAGATTCTTCCCAGCGGGTAGATTTACGCCTGTCTTGCCGCCGACCGATGAGTCGATCTGAGCAAGCAAGGTAGTCGGAATCTGGATTAAGGAAACGCCGCGCAAGTATATTGCGGCGGCAAAGCCCGCCACATCGCCGACAACTCCGCCGCCTAATGCTACTACCGCATCGTTTCGTTCGAGTCCCATTGCATTGAGAAAATGAAGAATCTTTTCAATCGTTTGAACCGATTTATTTCTCTCGCCATCCCCTATTAAGAACGGTCTAACATGAAAACCCTCACCTTTGAGGCTCTTAACAGCGGATGAACCATAAGACGCGAAAACTTTTCTGTTGGAGATTAGTGCAATGTGTTTTGACTGATTGCCGAGGTTGCGGCGCGCAATCTCGCCGACTTGCGACAGGGTGCCATGGCCGACGATTATTTCGTATTCGTGTGGTCGCGCTTTTGTACGAACCTGGAGTCGCTGCAAATGAATAGGCACCTCGCGTCAAATCAAGAAGAGTTCTTTTTAACGGGGCCTATTGTAATTGGAGAACGAGCGCGTAACCAGCAGGGCGAACAACAAGTGGGCCACTCAGCTATTTGAAATTGGGGTGGTTCGAGGCCAGGTTTGCCTCGGCAGAAATCAGTGTAATTGAAGATGAGAAGTGCGGCAGAAAAAAGCGAATGGGCGCGACAAACGTGGGAGTACGTCGCGCCCATCCATATTTGTGGTCACTGTCCTCACCCCAGCAACCACTGAGACGGAGGATTCACCAGCCGTCTCTTCTTGCCCCACAATATACATCGCAACGCGCGTGCCGTGCAAGGCCACTTTTTGTTGAGGAATAGGGAGATATCGATTTTCTGTCATTATGTCTTGGACCTTCATTGTGGCAGCGAAGCATGAGTCTGACGAGTCGAAAAAAACAAGTAATTGTTTCAAGCGTGGAAGTAAAATTTTCACGATTCGGCAGTCTAAGTTCCCAACTCTTTCCGGATCACGCTTGCTAATTCCTGAGCGCGTATTTCGATTTCATCCTGATTCTCGCCTTCAATCATGACGCGTGCCAATGATTCGGTTCCGGAATAACGCAACAGCAACCGCCCGCGCGATCCGAGTTCGGTTTCTATCTTGCGCGCGACGTTTAGGATTGACGGAACTTCGGCGAACGGAGGCTTAACCTTAACTTCGACGTTTACAAGTATTTGTGGAAATGTTTGAAAGCCTTCAGTGAGCTCGTGCAGACTCGTTTCTGCTTCCGTCATTGCGCGCAGCATATTGAGCGAGGTGATCAATCCATCGCCAGCCAGGCTTAGAGTGGGAAATATGATGTGACCCGATTGTTCCCCACCAAGGCTTGCAGCGAGTCGCAATAGTTCTTCCAACACATATTTATCACCGACGTCAGTTCGAACCAGGCGTATCTTCTGCGACTGAAATGCGATCTCGAGGCCAATATTGCTCATCACTGTCGCCACAACCATGTTGTCCTTCAACTCATCACGTGTTTTCAGATACTTAGCAAAAACCCATAGACTTGCATCACCGTCGACTAGTTGACCCTTAGCATCCACAAATAGGGCTCGATCCGCATCACCGTCGAAAGCGACACCAAGATCAGCATGCTGCTTTTTAACTTCATGCTGAAGCCCTTCAGTGTGGAGAGAACCAGAGCCGAGATTTATGTTACGGCCGTCTGGTTCATTATTGATTGCGATGACGGTTGCTCCCAGTCTGTCAAACAACTCAGGCGCCAAACCAGAAGCCGCACCATTCGCGCAGTCGAGCACTAGTCGAAGACCATTGAGAGTGACGCCGCGACCGATTAAGTTGGCGAGAAAGTCCAGATAACGAAGCCGGAGCTTGTCGTCTTCAATCGTCTTGGCTTTGAAGGAGATGAAAGATTGATTGCCTCGATTACCGTCGCCGGACTCCCGTTTAGAAAAGACATCGCTTTCGATAAGACATTCGGTAGCGTCGTCAAGCTTTCGTCCTGAAGAAGCAAAGATCTTGATGCCATTGTCTCGATATGCATTGTGAGAAGCGCTGATCACTATGCCTGCATCGGCCGGCATAGTGTGGGCGAGGAACGCAACTCCAGGCGTCGTAATAATGCCGGCTGTCTTCAACTCCGCCCCGCCCTTTGAGGCCCCTGAGATCAATGCCTCTTCCAGCCATTCGCCTGACTCGCGTGTGTCTCTACCAATGACAATCAGCGGCGCGCGACCCAGTTTTTGTTTGAGACGTGTGGCCAGGGAAGCGCCTATGGTCTCGACGGTTGCGGCATCGAGTGGGAACGTTCCAGCCTCGCCGCGCATGCCATCCGTGCCAAAAAGTTTCTTCATCAAAATGAAAGAGAGTAGATGTCAGTAGAACTACTGATTCTGAACAGGCAACTTGATCGTGGCTACGTAAGGGGATTCATCAGCGGTTGCAAATCTAAGTTGCACGTCGCCCCGCCTCTTCTCGGCAACTTCTACGTGAATGTCCACGGCCGGATCGAGAATATCGATCTTAGGATCAGGGATATTGATCTCTACGTGGGCGAGATTGAAGCTTTCCTTTTTGCCGTCCAGCCACACAGTCTCGGTCATTGCTTTGTGCAGCGCATTCACGCGATCCGATGGCCCACGCAACCTAACCTTGACGGGGTTCACGCTGACATTCACCACCTCATAGCCTTCGGGCAACTTACCTTCAAACCTAACCTCGACGTCCACCGGTAGCTCGATAATGGGCTCGAGCCTAACCGGAATTGTGGAGGGATGAAAACCCTGGATCTTCACGTCTTCGCGTAAGTCCATTTTCACGCGATCGAGCGAGAGCCTAACGATCCTCTCACCAGCCTTTTGATCACTAAGATCGACGGTGGCCACCAGGTCACGGGGACCAATGCGATCGAGTTTATCTGGACTTCCCGTAAGAATCACTTCGACCTGACTCGGTGGTTCATTGCTTATCTCCAGCCCATCAGGCCTGAGGAAATTGAGTTGTACACCGGAGACGCGCAACGTCACAGGCTTGTTCTGACCTGTAACAGCCAGCCAGAGGATGAAGGTAATCGCGAGGGCGAGCAACTTCAGGCTCCAGTCTTCAAAAAACAACTTCCGCGCCCATCGTTCCAGCGAAGTTGGTGTCCGCGGGATTGGGGTTGCTTCCGTATCTTCTATATCTTGAAAGGGCATAACGCGCCTACTTCAGTAATTAGAGATCTCAGTTCTTGACTGATGGCTCAGCTCGGATCGCAAGTCTGATAGTTCAAGTCTTCAAGATCTGGAATTTGATCTCCAAATCCGCAACTCAGATCGATGCAGCCTCTTCAGTTTCACTATCTGGTTCGTCGTGTTTTTCCAGTTGTTTCGCTTTCTCACGCTTTGGTGAAACCTCAAGTGCTTCAGAGATCGCCGCTCGTAACCTGGGAGCATCTAAGCCCCGCTTGATTTCGCCGCGTTGCACGATAGAAATGAGTCCCGACTCTTCAGAAACCACGACCGCAACGGCATCGGTATCTTCGGTGACGCCGAGTGCCGCGCGATGGCGCGTTCCCAAATCTCGGGAAAGGCGGGGATTCAGAGTCAACGGCAGAAAACAGGAAGCCGCAGCAACTCGATGCCGCCGAACCACAACGGCGCCATCATGAAGCGGCGACTCGGGATTGAAAATGCTGACCAGGAGATCATAACTAAGCTCCGCATCCAGTTTAACGCCGCCATCAATGATGTTTTTTAGACCAATATTGCGCTCTATTACAATCAGAGCGCCGGTCTTGGTGGATGCCAGCGTCGACGCAGCAAGCACCACTTCGTCATATACGCCTTCGCCGAATTGCCCCGGTTGTCTACGGGTGAAGGGCATACGAAATCGATTGCCGAAAGTAATAAGCGCCTGCCTGATCTCGTTTTGAAAAAGAACGATGATCGCAACGCCAATGTAGAGGAGCCCGCCGCGGAGGATGAACGCAAGTGTTTCCAGGTCCTGTTTGACTGCGAGCCAGTAAAGGAGGGCGAAAGCTCCAATGGCGGCCGCCATCGGGGCAGCGCGAGTTCCACGAACGAGTTTCAAAACTGCATACACAAGCAAGAAGACAAGAATGACATCCGCGATATTGCGCGGCTCACTAAGCCTTCCGAGGTACTCCGCGTATGGCAGTATTAACAACATCTCTTGATTTGAAATCCTGGATTTGCGATTTGCGATTCAGAAGCTGCAATTTAGTTTCACCAAACCGTAATCGAAAAATCCCTAATACTCCTCAGCCAACATGTTCCGGAACGCACTCAGTTTTTGCGCTATGACTGGCCCGTGCAGTCTCCAGAAAAATCATTTCCACTTTGGGCTCGGCTTCTTTGATCAAACATTCGATCTCTTCATTGGTCCGCTCAATATCGGGCGTAACGAGGTCGTCTCGCAGGTTGACATGCGCGTTGATCAGAATTTGCTGCGGCGACAGATGCATAGTTAGTAGTTCTATTACCTTCACCACATTCGGGTGGCTTTCAATGGCCTGCTTGATTGCTCGCCAACTCTTCGAACCAGCAGCCTCGCCAAGCAACAAGCCACGCGAAGTTCGTCCTAGCAAAAAGGCCACTATCGCCAGCACGACACCGATAAGTATCGAGGCTAGTCCGTCCCAGTAGGCGCCGCCTGCCGGCCCACTGTGCCGCTCGGTTAGAAAAAGTCCAACCGCGGCGATCGCGATACCGAGCAGTGCCGCCGAATCTTCAAAGATCACCGTCTTCGCGGTTGGATCCTTCGACTCTCGAAGATACTCAAAAAACGTCAGTTCTTCATGGCGCGCTTCTTTTATTTCCTGCTGGATTGCCAGGGCGATCGATCCGGCTTCCAATACAAACGAAATGGCGAGCACGCAGTAAGCCCATTTCAGATTCTCGGGATCGTGTGGGTGGGTCAACTTTACAACGCCCTCATAGATCGCGTATGTCGAACCCACACCGAAAATAAAGATGGCCGCTATGAAAGACCAGAAGAAGCGCTCTTTTCCATAGCCGAAGGGATGCTTCCGGGAGGCTGGGCGTTTAAAAAACCTCAAGCCAAGAAGCAAAAACATCTGATTCGCCGTATCTGCTGCTGAGTGAAGCGCCTCTGCCATCATGCCGGAAGAACCTGTAACTAGAGCTGCCCCAAGTTTCAAAACAGCAATCAATGCATTAGCAAAGAGCGCACCCAGCACTACCAGCATCAACGATTTCCTTCGGTTACGAAATGGATAGCTCCGCTTGGATTATCGCGAAAAAATGGGACTGTGGCAATGGCGATAACTCGGAGTGATCATGATTGGGAGACTGGGCCTCCATGCAGGTTAGCCTTTACTCTTGGGCGCCGGGCGATTTTTCCGCTTCGTAGAAAACCCACCAACTCTCCCTGCGAATTGACCACGGCGAGAGACCCCAAACCATTTTGCTTCATAATCGCCAACGCCGAATGAAGTGTTGTAGAAGGTTCGACAAAGAGACCGGGACCGACAGGCCGCATGACTGCTTGCACGCGTGTGCCGGACCAACGTTCCTGTGGAAGCGATTTCAAATCTTCGAGTGACAGAATTCCGTGGAGGCGTCCCTTCAAAGCGACCGGAAAACTTGTTTGCCGGTGAAGCGGAAGAATGTCGTCCACTAATTTCCTGACGGTTAGTCCCGGCTCGATCGACATTGGCGCTGACATCGCATCAGCAACGGTAGTCAGCCTCGCATCAGCGGCGCTCTTGACAACCTTGGCGGCCGTGTCGATTAAGAAGAGACCGACCAGGATGGACCACCCGCCCATGAAGTAAGGCTGAGCCGGCCTCCAATTTGGCGCGACCATAATGTAAATGCCAAAGAGGATAAGCACGCCACCGATCAGAACTCCGCAAATACCAGCCTTACGGGTCGCCTCCTTGATGTTTCCGTTGCTGCGCCAAAGTATGGCTCGCAAGACACGACCACCATCCAGCGGATAACCAGGAAACAGGTTAAAGAGGCAGAGCAGTAAGTTACCGGAAGCAATCAAAAAGAAGACAACTAAAGCAGCTTTATGGTTTCCAAAATCCGCGATCTTTGCGCCGACGAAAGCAAGTAGGGCAAATAAGAAGCTGGCCGCTGGGCCAGCCATTGCGATGCGGAATTCGGCCCTTGGGCTTTGTGGTTCGGTCTTTAAACGAGCGAGACCACCGAAGGGATGGAGAACAATTTCTTCAATTTCAATGCCTTCAGCTCTGGCCATCAATGCGTGCGAAAGTTCGTGGCCAAAGACCGACAGGAAAAGCCCGGCAGTTGTAATCAGGCCAAGGATCCATGCGGTTGCCTGAGCGTGTGGGGGCAGACGGACGTTGCCAACCTGGAGAGCATGCCTTTGCAGATTACTCTCAATCAGCCAAATGCTCAGCGCTACGACACCAAACCAGCGATAGTCTATGCGCACCGGGATGCCATAGACGCGCGCAATTGTCAGTTGCCTTTTTATAATCTCATTAAGGCGCATGGCCGTTTCCAAAGCATAGGTGAACAACGCCGGAGGCATTCATTCGGAGTTGCGCGACTTTCCGTAGCAACTTGCTCGTTGGATTCAAATCGAAGACAAAAATTCAGACTTAGTTTGTGACCAGGCTGCATCCTTATCGGCCGGACCCTATCGGCTCAGCATGTGTCCGTACAGGTGTGTCACCGCAAGAGGTTAGAACGCGCCGCTGGCACGTTGCCAATCAACTTCCCACAAGATGACCGGTTGCTCGCGATTCTTGACGGTGATCGGATCGCGCGGGTGCAGTTTATAGCGGCTGCGAGCGGCCTTGGCGGTGGCGTCGCTAACCAGAATTTCGCCACCCTTCGCATTTGATTCCAATCTTGAAGCAGTGTTCACTGAGTCACCGATCGCGGTGTACTCAGATCGGCGTTCAGACCCGATATACCCAACCGTTACTTCACCAGTGTGCAGTCCGATGCCAACGCCAACTTCAGATAGACCTTCTTGCCGCAATTCGGTGTTGATGCCGAGCAGCCGACGTTGCATGGCCACTGCGGCATTAAGAGCATTTGAGGCATCTTCGGGCGTAGTTGTGGGTGCACCGAAGAGAGCCATCAGACCATCGCCGAGATATTTATCAAGCGTTCCTCCATGAGCGAAAATGATATCTGTCATGGCGGAGAAATAGCGGTTGAGCAGACCGACGATTTTTTCCGGTGGCGCGTGCTCTGAAATACTCGTAAAACCGCGAATGTCAGCAAAAAGTATGGTGATTGTCTGGTTAACTCCGCCGAGTTTGAACGACTCGGGATTCTCGAGCATTTGTTTGACAACATATTCAGGCAGAAACCGGCTGTAGTTCGCTCGGGCAACTTCTTCGCGTGCCAGGCGCTCATGCGCTCTAGCGTTCTCTACGGCGATTGCCGTTTGGGCGGCGACGGCGCTGATTAGCTCAAGATCATCCGGCTTGAAGGCCGCAAAAGGATCCAGTCGATCGGCATAAATGGCGCCGTGGACCCGTGACTCACCAACGAGTGGAGCGCAGATAGTTGAACGGACTCCCTGGGAAACAATTGAATCTACTCCGGCAAATTCTTCGTCAGAAGCTGCGTCCTGTGAAAGAAGAGCCACTCGATCCTTCATCACTTTCCTGGTTATCGTCCGGCCGATAGACAGCTTGCGCGCATGATTGTTTAGACTCTCATCACGGGCGCGCATGGCAATCGGATTCAACTTCACATCTTCGGGATTCTCGCTGCCATTGCCCTCAGCCAGGAGTGCTACCACTCGATCTGCAGGAGTGGAGCGAAAAATGACATCAGTTGCCTTTGCGAATATCGCCTCGAGGTCGAAAACTGATCCCAACGTCTTACTCATCTCGTAAAGCGCAGAGAGTATATTTGCCTTGCGCTGCAGGGCTTCCAACACTTTATCTCTCGCCGGGCCCGTTGCTGACGGCGTTACTCCTTCGCTGGGCTTCGAGTGCAACACCGTTTGCATAACGTCATTGGCAGAAACAACCAGTTGGGTATGGCCGAGAGGCTTGTCGTCGTAGCGCACATCTGTTGCGCGTTCTTCGGCGCGTTGTTCAAAACGAAGAGTGCTGGCTCCGATGGTTATGCGATCTCCGTTCTTTAGCTGATGTTCGTAATGCGCCCCGCCGTTGACGAATACTTTGTTTGCACTGCGACGCAGCTCACCATTTATCATCGCGCCGTCGACCAACATAAAAGAGCCGTCCTCAGACGATTTGACGTGCGCGTGATAACGCGATGCGCGAGGGTCGTCCAGCACTACGGTATTGTCAGGAGCGCGGCCGATCGTGCAAATCCCCTGAGATAGAACGCTATATTCCCATTGTCGGCCGCTTGCGTCGGTGATTTTCAGGAGTGCCATAAAAGAACTAATCGGATTTCGGAACCAGAGAGAGGTCTACCGCCGTACACGGGTTGCCCGCCTGTTGACCCTGGGTTTGTCCCTCAGACAAGAATAGCTAAACAGCTTGAGGGGCAACGGTCTACAATTATTCTTCATGATCCTAACATGGTTTAGCTGTGACAACTAAATACGATTTAGCGTGACTACCCGCTACATTTTTGCGGGACAAGAACCATCGTATTAGGTATTATTCTTATAACGCCTGGTAAGCTGGATCCACGGGATTACTTCTTATGAGTATCCTCCCTCGCTTCGCAATCGTCCTTATAATCAGCCTTAGTTGTGCTGGTTTGCCTAAGGTGGCGAACTCGCAAACAAAGACGCAGAAGAAACCTTCGACGAATAGCGTATCGGGGCGCATAACCATTCGCGGTAAGAGTGCGCCGGGTATCGTCGTCGGCATCCGCGATTCAGATTTTTCACCCCAGCCGTCTCCAGCCCTCCGAGCCACGTCAGACCAGGATGGTAACTACCGAATCAGCAACATACCGTCAGGTAACTATCAAATTTTCCCTATCGCTCCGGCATTCGTCGTGTTTGATCCAGTTTGGCCCGGCGCGAGAGCCAAGACTCTGCTACTCGCGGAAGGAGAAGACGTTCAAGGCATCGACTTTTCGCTTGCGCGTGGAGGAGTAATTACCGGAAAGGTCACGGATGCTGATGGCCGTCCGGTAATTGAAGAACGTCTGACAATTGTGCCGGAAGATCAAGCCAAGCAGGGAAATCAGATGTTTCCTCAAGTTGTCTCGGGCGTATTTCAAACGGACGATCGCGGCATCTATCGAATCTTCGGCATACCCGACGGACGATACAAGATTTCAGTGGGGTTGGGGGGCGACGCGTTTTCCTCGAACGTCCGTTTGGGACGAGCTTTATACAAGCGAACTTTTTATCCTGACACCACCGACCCGGCCGATGCGAGGGCCATCGAAGTTACTGAAGGATCCGAGGCAACGAATATCGACATCACGGTGGCTCGAAGTCTGCCCAATTTTGCCGCTAATGGAAAAATCTTCGACGGTGAAACAGGCCGGCCAGTGGTTGGCATGAGATTCGGGCTACGCCGAGTGATCAATAATCGCGAAGCCGGTGCCATGCCTATATTTGCAGTTTCAAATAGTCAGGGCGAGTTTCGACTGGAAAACATACCACCGGGAAAGTATGTGGTCTTTGTCACACCGCAACAAGGTAACGAAGCGCGGGCTGAGGCCGTGCCTTTTGAGGTGATTGATCAGGATGTCACGGGACTGGTACTAACAACTTTCAAAGGAGTGACTATCACCGGAACCGTCTTACTCGATGGTGACAAGAGTGTAATGACGAAGCTTGAGCAACTGCATCTTCAGGTTTATGTGCGCAGCGAAAATGGAGCCTCTCCTTCATGGCAGGAATCTCCTATTAGCTCCGATGGAAGTTTCCGCCTGGGTGGGCTGGGGCCCGGCCATGCGAATTTTTCACTGGCCTCGCTGGATCGCCGTCCGCCAATGAATTTTAAGATCCTGCGTGTCGAAATTGACGGAGTTGTTCAGCCGCGGGGTGTCGAAATTAAAGCTGGTGAACAGGCGACGGGCGTTAAGATCATTGTAGGTTATGAAACGGGTGCAATTCGAGGTGAAGTCAGGTTGGAAAATGGGCCGCTACCTCTCGGCGGACGTGTCGTAGTTTGGATCAAAAAGCTGGGCGATACCGAGCAGAGGTTCAGGCCCTACAATCTCGATGCGCGCGGACATTTCCTGATTGAGGGAGTGGCAGCCGGAAGTTATGAGCTAAACGTTAGTGCAAGTGTTCCCAGAGGCGAGGGCCCTACAGCAAAGCAACAGATAGAAGTATCCGAGGGCACAGTCACCGATGTCGTTGTGAGCCTGAATTTAAAACCGGAACCGGTGCAACGGCCAATACCGTAAAGTTTGATCACATTTTACCGGTCATGAGACACGTCAGACCCAAGCTGCATAGAATCTTGCGCCCGCTGCTCATTTGGCTCCTTTTGTTTTTGCCTTTGTCCATCGGCACGATCGCCGAAGCCCAGGACGACGAAAGGAACACCGTGCCGAGAACAGGGACACTGACTGGTCGCGTAATCAACGAGAATGGACAGCCTGTTCCTCACGCCTCGATTTTTGTAACCGCTCCAATGGCGCTTCCTCAGCCTCGTATTACTCTCACGGATGATGCTGGAAACTTCGAGGTCAGCGGTCTCGATGCGTTGATCTACAATGTCGGAGCTTCATCTCCATCTTACATCACGATGCCGCGCGAACCTGAAAGCCTGCCTGCCTTTTATCGGATCGGTGACTCAGTAACAATCAATTTGCTAAAAGGAGGTGTAATTACAGGAATGGTCACCTCGCCGACGGGTAGTCCGGTGGTCCAAGCAGGGGTACGCGCGATCCTCATTCGCGATGCCAATGGGAAGGCGCCAGTCGGTTCTCGATTTCCGGCAGAGCGCCTAACTGACGATCGTGGCATTTATAGAATCTATGGATTGTCGCCGGGCACCTACTTAGTTTCAGCCGGCGGACGCGGTCCTTACGGCTATTTTACAAATGCTTACGATACTGATGCGCCAACTTATGCACCATCCTCAACACGTGATACGGCAATGGAAATAGTTGTGCGGGCCGGCGAAGAAACGACCGGTGTTGATGTCCGGTATCGCGGTCAGGCTGGCCATTCGGTTAGTGGCGTGGTTATTGGACCGGCGACAGCAAACTCATTTTCGCCGCCTAATATTAATCTCACGCAAATCATCAACGGTGTTCCTCAAACCAGTGCCTTCTCGTTTCAATCTTCCTCCGAGAAAGGATTTGCGTTTTACGGTATTGCAGATGGGGATTACGATGTGATTGCGCAGTCCTTCTTAGGTCAGGGCGAGAGTACTGCTTCGGAGCCGCGGCGCATTAGCGTGACTGGTCGAGACGTTTCCGGGATTGAACTTGTGCTCAAAGGACTGGCGTCAATTAGTGGACACGTAACTTTGGAATCCTCGATCGCTAGTGAATGTAAGAACAAAAAACGACCTTTGTATTCAGAAACGTTGCTGATAGCGCACCGCAGCGAGAAAAACACGCCAAAAGATCAATTAGCTTTACCGAACAATTTCATACAGAACTCACCGGACAAGTCGGGTGACTTTGTGCTGCGTAATCTTTCAGCCGGGCAATTCAATTTGAACGTGAAGTTCTTTGCCAGGTACTGGTATCTGCGTTCGATCGCGCGCGAAGTAAGTTCGGCACAGTCTGCAACCGGACGAGCGGCACCTACTCGCCGGCAAACCGATGCAGCCAGAAGTGGTATCGACTTGAAGTTTGGTGAGCGCATTAGCGGCCTAACAGTTACGCTCACGGAGGGCGCGGCCTCGCTTCGTGGAGCTCTGAAACTTGCGGCCGGCGAAAGCGTGCCCACAAGACTCTACCTGCAACTTGTTCCGGCCGAAAAAGAAGCCGCCGAAGATGTTTTGCGGTTTTTTGCCATAGCGGTTAACGCGGACGGAACGTTCGCAGCCAATAATCTACCGCCCGGTCGTTATTGGTCGTTCGTTCGAGTTGGCGCCCAAAACGAACCGCAGTCTGATGCCGCTTTGCGTACGCCCGAGCAGGCCGACACGCGGGCGCAAATTCGGCGCGCCGCTGAGGCAGCCAGCACGGCCATTGAGTTTAAAGCTTGTCAGAATGTGACGGACTACCAGTTACCGTTCAAGATTTCGTCCCTTAAGAACTAGCGGTGATTTGATACGTCAGAATCGGATCTCAAAATTTGAGATCGCAGTTTTCAGATTCCCTGGAAAGTCAAGCTTGAAAGCACAGAAAGTTTGTTCCGCTTTTCACTTGCCAAAGTTAATCATTGAATGGCTTGACGCTTAGCGAGAGCAGTTGCTAGACTCAAAACACTTACCAGTTAGGGCCCGGCGCATTACTGCGTCGCTCGGATTTCCCCCAGACCCGCGCGTGCGGCGCAGTCTGATTTTCAAACTCAATGGAGGTGCTGCGGTGGGCTTCAAAGTCGGCCAGAAGGTTATTTATCCAAATCACGGTATCGGGACCATCGAGCAGATTGAACAGAAGCAAATAGGGGCTATCTTACTCCCTTTCTATACGCTTCGGCTCGCTGCTAACAATTCCCTCGTACTCGTCCCTGTTTCAAACGCAACGGAAGTCGGTCTCCGGTCGCCAATTTCTTCGGGTGAATGCGAAATGCTTTTCAAAGTGTTAGCGGATGATTTTTCATTTCCCGCTAACGATTGGAAAGATCGCTTTAAAGACTTCTCCGAGAAAATGCGCACCGGTGATATTTTTGAAGCCGCAGATGTGCTCAAGCACCTGACCTATCTCAGTCACCTGAAGCCCCTTTCATTTCGTGAGCAACGAATGCTTGAGCGGGCTCGTTACCTGGTGATTTCTGAATTGGCCGCGGTTTGCCGGCAGCCGGAATGCAACATCGAACCACGCGTAGAACAGGCTCTCACTCGTGCTTGTGTAAAGCATGACCGCAGGCCCGCGCGCGCGCGCGCAGCAGGGGCCGCCGCCGGTCACTGACTGTGGCCTCGGAACACGTTGTTCAGCAGCGGAACTCCATTCAGCTCGGAAATCCTTCCATTTTTCAATAGCTCTCCTGAGCACTCGGTGGGCGTGTGTTTCTGGCCCATCATGCCCGTGCTATAATTCTCAACCTGAAACAGCTTCCGCCTTTACCAATGGACGAACCCGGCAGTAGTCTCACCGACAGTTTTCAGCGCAGAGCTTTTCCAGCCCCGCTGCTTCTATGATTGCACTCTTAAAACTGGCGGCAATCGCGCTTCTTGTTGTCACGAACGCATTTTTCGTGGCGTCAGAATTTGCGCTCGTTTCGGTGCGCCGGGCACGGCTTGAAGCGCGTGCGGCCGCGGGAAGCAAAAACGCACGAGCGGCGCTTCGCCTAATTGATCATCCTACCATCTTCATCTCTGCAGTACAGTTTGGCATCACTCTCGCCTCACTAGCGTTGGGATGGATCGGCGAACCAACAGTGGCCTCGTGGCTCAGCCCGCTTGCTTCGAGCATTGCCTCAGAAGGACGCGCCGGGTATGTGGCCCACCTGATGGCGATTGTCGTCGCCTTTTCGTTAATCACGTTCCTGCATATCGTCCTGGGTGAGTTAATGCCGAAGATGGTCGCCCTTGAACGCGCCGAGAGGATTGCACTTTTCTGTTCGCGTCCGCTGGAGTTGTTTGCGAAGATCTTTAGTGCGCCGTTATGGATCTTTAATTCGGTCGGATCGGCGCTCGGGCGTCTTATTGGACTTAAGTCAACTCTCGATCACGCGGCTGTTTATACGGAAACAGAATTGCGCCAGTTGATCGACGTTGCGCGCGACAGTGGTTATCTGCGCGCCGAGGAAAGGCGCCTGATTCATCGTGTCTTTGAGTTTTCTGACACTTTGGTGCGCGAAGCCATGGTGCCTCGCACTGAGATGGCCGCTATTCGGAGCGATAGCTCACTCCCACAGATCACCCGGGCGTTTGAGAAATTCCGCTATTCACGTTTGCCGGTCTACCGCGAGTCGCTCGATAACGTAATTGGCTTCATCCATAGTAAAGACGTTATGCCGTATCTCCTGCATCCTGAATCTTTTCGTCTTGAGGATGTACTGCAGCCGCCACTATACGTAGTCGATACCGCGCGCCTTGAAGATGTCTTGCGGCAGATGCAAAAGGCGAAAGCTCATTTCGGTTTTGTTGTCGATGAACACGGTGGATTGGAAGGAATTATTACATTGGAGGATTTGCTGGAGGAGATAGTTGGCGATATTTCCGACGAGCATGATGAAGAGGTTAATGAACAAATCCTGGCTGCCGGCGAGAACAAATACATTCTTGCCGGCGGACTTGCGGTGCGTGATCTTAATCGGCGTCTAAAGCTTTCCTTGCCGGAGTCAGAGAGCTACACGACCATCGCCGGCTTCCTAATGACCGAGGCGGGCCACGTTCTTAAGCCGGGCGATCAGGTGAACTACAACGGACTGCAGTTCGAGGTTGACCGAGTCGAGCGGCGGCGGGTAATCAGCGTGCGACTTGAATTGTCCACAGATTTGAAAACCGCTGCGGCTGAGGCAGTTAGTGAAGGCGCACGTGCTGCGGGATAACTTCTACGTTTCCGCTTGCACATTTCGATTCCTATTCCGGACGATGATAGAGTTGCAAAGTTGAACCCGTTCTGAATGCTGCCAATGGAACCGGAAGCCTATTTTTGGAGCCAAACGACATGAGCTGGATTGAAGAGATTCATGCACGCGAGATTCTCGACTCGCGTGGTAATCCCACCATCGAAGCTGAGGTAACTTTGGTTGGCGGTGAAGTCGGTCGTGCAGCGGTACCATCTGGAGCATCTACCGGCGAGCACGAAGCAGTGGAGTTGCGTGATAATGACAAGGGCCGTTATGGCGGCAAAGGTGTCTTGAAGGCCATCTACAACGTCAACGAGATCATCGCCCCTGAAATTAACGGTATGGATGCGCTTGATCAGGCGGAGATTGACAACGCGCTTATTACCCTCGACGGCACGCCAACAAAAAAGAAGCTCGGAGCTAATGCCTTGCTAGCCGTCTCAATGGCGACTGCCCGGGCCGCTGCCGCTTATCTGGAGATTCCGCTGTACAAATATCTCGGTGGCCCCAACGCACGCACGCTACCAGTGCCGATGATGAACATCATTAACGGTGGCGCCCACGCTGACAACAATGTCGACTTTCAGGAATTCATGATCGTGCCTGTAGGCGCCGGGAGCTTTAGTGAAAGCCTCCGCATGGGCGCCGAAATCTTTCACACCTTAAAGACAGTGCTCAAAGGGAAAAACTATGCGACCAGCGTTGGCGATGAAGGCGGCTTTGCTCCGAATCTTCGTTCTAACGAGGAAGCGATCGAGACGATACTCGAGGCCATCGCTCAAGCAGGATATGCTGACGGCAAGGATTGCCTGCTGGCGCTGGATCCGGCCGCAAGCGAGTTTTATGAAGACGGATCATACGTGTTCAAGAAGAGCGACCAGCGAAGACTTTCAAGCGAACAGATGGTTGGGTTTTGGAAAGCCTGGATTGAAAAGTATCCCTCAATTATTTCAATTGAAGATGGGATGGCCGAAAACGACTGGGCCGGATGGAAGACTTTGACCGATGAATTGGGTCAGCGAGTGCAACTTGTGGGAGATGATCTGTTCGTAACCAATACGAAGTTTCTGCAGAAAGGAATTGAGCTCGGCGCCGCAAATTCCATTCTTATAAAAGTAAATCAGATTGGCACGCTGACAGAAACGTTGGATTGCATTGAGCTGGCCAGGACCCACGGACGTACTGCGGTCATTTCCCACCGTTCCGGTGAAACTGAAGACCCGTTCATCGCAGATCTGGCAGTGGCCACCAATGCCGGCCAGATCAAGACGGGTTCGCTTTCCCGCACCGACCGGATTGCCAAGTACAACCAACTTTTGCGCATCGAAGAAGACTTGCGAGGAGTTGCGCGCTACCCTGGGCGCTCTGCGTTCCATCAACTGAAAGCAATAGTTTCAAACCACGCCTCAGACCAGGTTAGAGAAGCTGCCGCAAAAAGCTAAAGGAGCAGGAAGTAATAAATGACGGAAGCCCGGGGGTGCGAATGGCAGCAAGGCGATTACATCATCAGCACCGATAACAACCGCCTTGATATTCGGATAATTCACGACTTCATTTCGAATCAATCTTACTGGGCACAGGGCCGGCCACTTGAGACGGTGCAGCGCGCCCTCGCTAATTCCTTAAACTTCGGACTCTACAAAAGCGATCGGCAGGTTGGCTTCGCGCGCGTAGTGACCGACTATGCGACGTTCGGTTGGATTGCCGACGTGTTTGTTCTTTCCGAACACCGCGGACAGGGATTATCGAAGTGGTTGGTGGAAGTGATTCTATCTCATCGGGATCTGCAGGGTTTCCGTCGCTGGGTCCTGGCAACCAAAGACGCGCACAGTTTATATGCGCGCTTTGGCTTCATCGCGCTGCATCGTCCTGAACGTTGGATGGAGCGCCCTGACCCGAATATGAGGGAGGCCCCGGATTATTGGAAGAATGATTCATCGAGTTTGGTTGGGGGTTAAGACTTGAATAATAAACAGGGACCACTGGCACTGATAATCATTGATGGCTGGGGACATTCTTCACGACGCGAGGGCAACGCTATCGCAATGGCCGCAACACCCTACTACGACGAGATCTGTAAAAATTATCCGCAGACGTTGTTGGAAGCTTCCGGCACGCGGGTGGGTTTGCCCGCTGGTGTGATGGGCAACTCGGAGGTAGGACATTTGAACATCGGAGCCGGGCGCGTAATTCGGATGGATGTGTCGCGTGTTGATCACGATATCGCAAGCGGTGAGTTTTTCCGCAATGAAGTCCTGCTGTCAGTGATTGATGGCGTGAAGAAACGAGCGAAGGCCCTTCACTTGACGGGTCTTGTATCCGACGGCCAGGTGCATTCATCACAAGAGCACCTTTACGCGCTGATTCGCCTGGCCAAACAACGCAAACTTGAACGCGTCTTTATTCACTGCTTTCTTGATGGCCGAGATACGCCTCCTTCTTCCGCCGTGCATTACGTCGAGCCATTGCAGAAGAAACTCGATGAAATTGGTTGCGGACAAATAGCTACCATCATCGGGCGCTACTACGCAATGGACCGCGATAAGCGCTGGGAGAGGACAGAGCGCGCTTATGAGCTCCTTGTCAAAGGCAAAGGTGAACCGGCTATCGATCCCGTCGCCGCAATCCGACGGTCCTACGATCGGGGAATCACTGACGAGTTCATCGAGCCCACCGTAATCGTTAACGCCGCTGGAGAGCCGGTGGCAACAATTAAAGATGGCGATGCGGTGATCTTTTTCAACTTCAGGCCTGATCGAGCGCGCCAACTTACGAGAGCACTGGCGATACCAGGCTTCCAGGAGTTTGACGTGTCCGGTCGCCCACAGATCGAATTCGTTTGTTTCACAGTCTATGACCGAGCGTTTTCGTTGCCCATTGCTTTTCCTCCTCGCGATCATAAAAATGTTTTGGCGGAAGTTTGGGAAGAGATTTGCGTGTATAACTATCGTCTTGCCGAGACGGAGAAGTATGCCCATGTCACTTATTTCTTCAATGGTGGCGTTGAGAAGGAACATGCCTGCGAACGACGACTACTAGTTCCATCGCCAAAGATAGCTACCTATGACCTGCAGCCGGAGATGTCAGCTTTCAAAGTTACAGACAAGGTGTTGCGGGGGATCGAGGAAAGAGATACAGATGTCTTCATCGTAAACTTCGCGAATCCTGACATGGTGGGTCATACAGGCAAACTGGATAAGACGATTGAGGCCTGCCAGTATGTTGATACTTGCCTGGGTTGGATTACCAAAGGAATTCGCCAGGCTCGCGGTATCACGATAATCACCGCAGATCACGGTAATGCAGAACAGATGATCGATCCCAAGTCGGGTGGACCACACACCGCACACACGACCAATCCGGTTCCGTTTCACTTGATCGATGAAGCGTCGCAGGGTCTGAAATTACGCGAAGGCGGCGCGTTGGAAGACGTTGCCCCCACCCTGCTGGGTTTGCTTAGCAATGAGAAGCCGAGTGAGATGAGCGGTCGTGATCTGCGCGACTTGAATTGAGTAAAGCAGGTCGGCTAAAGAGGAATTTAGGGATGAATTCGCGCGATGATTTGAGAGTGTTTGATCCCCGCAACATTCTGTTAATTGATTTTGGCCAGCTGGGCGATGTGGTACTCAGTTTGCCCGCCTTAGGCGCCATCCGAAAGCGATTTCCCGAAGCGCAAATTACAGTGGCGGTAGGGAAACCGGGAGCGGAGGTCGTGGGTTTGTCTGGTTTCGCCAATAAGACGCTGGTTGTGGACCGCGTGGGCTTGCGCGATGGCTTCAAACCTCTTTCCGTCTTTCGCCTTTTCAAGCTTGTTAAGGACGTCAGAAAAAAGAAGTTTGATTTCGTCATCGATCTTCATAGCCTCTCTGAAACCAACTTGCTGGGTTTTCTATCTGGAGCTCCGAAGCGGCTCTATTCACGCCGGCCCGGGCGTTCACTGGATTACTTGGCAAATTTTCGTCCGCCGCCGCCGATCGAAACAGATCACCGCAAGCGACATCTAATTGATCGATATCTCGACGTGCTGCTTCCGCTTGGGATTGAGAACTCTGATCGCCTTCCCACTCTCAAAACTCGACCCGTCGACGCGGCGGCGCTGGAGCGGATCCTGGTAAAAGCGAAGGCTGAAGCCGGCGCGCCACTGATTGGACTTTTCCCCGGGGCGGGTCATCCCAGCCGGTGCTGGCCTCTTGAACAATTTGCCAGTCTCGCTGATTTCTTGATCAGGAACGACCAGGTAAAGGTCCTGGTTTTCCTGGGGCCCGAAGAGCATGCACTCATTAGAAACATTCGTCAGCAGTTCCCGCCTTCAATTGTGATTATCGACCAACTTACCATTCCTCAACTTGCCGCGGCGCAAGCGCGTTTGGCGGCTTTCGTTTCAAACGATACTGGTCCAATGCATATTGCCTCCGCCGTCGGCACACCCGTTGTGCTCTTGCTAGACAAACGCGCCCCGGAAAGCTATTTGCCGCAGGGTGATCGTCACTGTGTCATCTACAATAGCGTAATTAGTGACATCAGCGTCGAGGAAGTCTACGCTGCAACGAGATCGATTCTGGCGTCGGGACGTACAGCGACGCTCTTCGCCAGTTGATCGCGTCATATTTTTGTTGGAACTTTGTGTTTTCTCTCCACTGGAGCGCCGGCTAGATGCGTTTAAAGAAATGAACACCAGTTACTTAAGAACTCGCCCTTTGCTTGCGAAGAGCTTGTTGATAATTCTCCTGGCGATTCCGATTCTTTTGCTGCTTCGACCCTTGGCTATAGGTACTGCGAAAGAAAAAGTCAGGAAAGAACAATCAGCCCGACCGGAAGGTTCTGAGAAAAAGTCGTCTATCGCCGATCCCACCGATTTAGCCAGGCGCATTGACAAAGCTATTGATGAGAGCGAGCTGGCTTCCGCACGGTGGGGGATATGCGTGATTTCGATGTCTGACGGCTCGAAGCTTTACCAGCGAAACGCTGACAAGCTCTTCACTCCAGCTTCCAATATGAAAATCTATACAACCGGAGTAGCTCTAGACCTTCTCGGCGCTGACTATCGCTGGCGAACTTCGATTTACGCTATTACTCAACCTGATGCCAACGGCAAGATTCAAGGCGATCTCGTTCTGTATGGCCGCGGTGCACCTGATCTTGTGTCGCACAGCAATGATGAGAGTCGAGGGTCACTCGCAAAGCTGGCTGAGGATCTTTATGCGCGGGGCATACGGCACGTAACTGGTAACCTGATTGGAGACGAAAGCTACTTTCGTGGCGACTCTTTAGGCGACGGCTGGCAGTGGACGGATCTTCAGTGGTACTTCGGCGCGGAGGCGAGCGCCCTGTCGGTAAATGGAAATGAGGTCAGCATTAATCTGGTGCCTTCCACGAAGGCCGGCCAATCGCCCACTGTGAGCGTGAGCGACCCAGAAGGTTATGTGAGCGTGCTAAACCGCATGATAGTTGGAAAGCCAGGGGTGCATTCGACTATCGGTGTGCATCGGGAACTCTCCGATAACAACATTGAAATATGGGGGGAGTTTGCGCCAGGCAGTAAGGGCTTTGGTGCGCGAATGTCGGTACACAATCCCGCACTATGGGCTGCGAAATTGTTTTCGGAAGCACTTAAAGCGCGTGGCATAACGATCGATGGTCAGACACTCGCTCGGAATTCACGTGTACCACAGGATCAAAGGTTTAATCCAGCACAGTCGATCGAATTGGCATCGATAAATAGTCAGCCATTGAGTGAAATTGTAAAGAGAACAAATAAGGAAAGTGTGAATGTCAATGCCGAATTGATTCTTCGTACCCTCGGAAGGGAGCGTGGAGAGATGGCCGCTTTGCCCGAAGCCGTTGGCAAGGAGCGCGGCGATGATGAAGCGGGACTGGGGGTTATGCGCGTTTGGCTGGCACGGGCAGACGTGCCGATGCGTGGCGTCGCCCTTCACGATGGGTCAGGCTTGTCGCGGCTCGACCTCGTGACCCCCGAATCAAGCGCGCGTTTGCTCTTTTCTCTTTCCAGGACTGGCTCAGCTTCCGCATTCAGGGATTCGTTGCCGATCTCAGGACGAGATGGGACCCTGGGGGGCAGGCTTGGGGCTTTCAGGGATCGGGTGTCAGCCAAGACCGGTACATTGACCTACGATAACGCGCTGTCTGGTTACTTAACTACTGCCGGCGGTCAATCGTTGGCTTTTTCAATCATGTGCAACGACCAGACGGGCTACAACGACAGCACCCGACTAATAGATCAAATTGTCACCTTGTTGGCAGCATTTCCAGACTTACCGACGGAAAAACGCCAAAAATCAGATTAATCCTCGCAGCCAGCCAATGTTGGGTCTGGACAAACCGCGTTTAACTCGCTATTATCGCTCTGGTCGGGTTCGCGGTAGGCCCGTCTACCCGCAATAAACATCGCCTCATATCAATTATTTGAGAGCAGTCCCACCTCTTCAAGTCAGGAGCGAAATCAAATGCTAAGACGGATCGGTAGTTTCATTTTTTGTGCAATCGCGCTGGCGGCATTTAGTGCGACGACGTTGGCCCAATCTAACCTAACGGCAAAGGTCAATGCGCTTCAACCCACCTCTCCTGCTCCGGCCGTGGAGAGCGATCGCATGAGAGATGGACTCGTTGGACCGGTGCGAAGAGTAAGGACAGAAGTCGTCAAACTTTCAAATGAGAGCGGCAAACTGTTCGAAGGCAAGCACGCTGTTTTGGAAGTTGTTGCTTATGATATCAAGGGCAACAAAGTCGAGAACCAGTACTTCCCGATAGCCGGAGCAAGTCTAACCGGCAAAGAGGTCTACAAGTATGATGACAAGGGAAACATCAGCGAGATGACTCTCTTGAATGCAGATGGATCTTTGTTGAGCAGGGAAGTTTACAAGTACGAATTTGATTTCGCGGGAAACTGGAACAAGATGTCAACCTCCGTGGCGGTCATTGAAGGTGGCAAGATGTCCTTTGAGCCGACTGAGGTAACGTATCGTTCCATCATGTACTACCTCGACGAGAACATGATGAGAATGTCCCAGCCGAACACATCGACCGCCACCCAACCCAGTTCTTCGATGCCAGCGCCGTCAGGCAACGTGGCTGCCGTGAATTCGGAAGCGAAGAACCTATCGCTCGCCAATAAGCCCACAGTCAGCAACAACTCAAGTTCTGGTCAGAAGACGTCTCCCGCCTTGCCCGGTTCAGTAAATACAGCGGACAAGATAAGTGCCTTGGGAACTGTCGAAGTGGGAAGTACACGGTCAAACGCAAACATCCAGGCTCCGGTAGTGCATCTGGAATCAGATCCTCCACCCGCGCCAAGGCCGATTCTTAAGCCAGTGTCGGGTGGCGTCCTTAATGGGACCGCAATTAGTTTGCCTTCACCAAGCTACCCTGATGCCGCCAAACGCTTAAGAATGGCTGGTGTGGTTTCCATAGAGGTCGTGGTGGATGAAACAGGAAAAGTAATCTCTGCAGTGGCTACGAGTGGACCGCCCATGTTGCGAGATGTTGCTGTGCAAGCCGCAATGAGAGCTCGCTTCTCGCCGACGAAGCTTTCCGGTCAGCCAGTCAAAGTCTCAGGCGTGATCAATTATAAATTCGCTCTCGCCCAATAATTCTCACGGTGAAGGCGCAAAGCTGTTGGCTGGCGTCTTCGGTTTCCATTTCCTCACGACATTTCTTTCATAAGAGGAGCTAACTCTGATGGCATTAACCGGACACCTTAGCGATCTTTCGCTTTCGGAATTGATCGAATTTTTCTGCAACCAACGCAAAACAGGGCAGCTCAAGGTACTCTACCCACAAGGTCCAGGCTATTTTTATTTACAGACCGGCTCGGTGGTTGACGCCCGGATCGGGATCCTGCGTGGAATCGACGCCGTGTATTATGCGTTGACGCTCCCCAATGCAAAATTTGAGTTTGGCGGCGCCTCCGAATCTACGGAGCGCACGATCAACCAACCATGGACCCAGGTAGTCCTGGAAGGTCTACGTCGCCTCGATGAGGGAATTGTTCCTAGCAACGCTTTCCCCCCGGACTACCGCGATGAAACCGATTCGTCAGCGGCGGATGGGCAGGAGACTTCGTTCGCTGAGCTAGAGAGTTTACGCGTGCCCTCATTTCTTTCCTTCATGGGTACGGAATCATTTGGCAAGCGAAAATTCGTGATAGCGGGCGCGGTAGCCTTTGCGGTCCTTGCGAGCGTTGCCGCGATCGGTGTTCCGGCGGGTTGGTACAGTCACGCGAAGACAGCAGCCGCTGCCAATCAGGTAGCGAATACTGCCACTACTGAGCCTTCAGCCCCAGCGGTTGCAGAGGTTCCGAAGAACGACATGCCGTCTACAGAAAGCTCACCGGAAGGTGATCGCAGTGATGAAGCTGCTCTTTCGGCGAAGCGTCAGCATGAGAAAGAAAAGGCCAAAGCGCGTGAAGAGCGGTTGGCGGCTTTAAGTCAACCTGTCCCAAGTTCGGCTGCGGCCGCGAACGTTACGACAGGAGCGCCAAAATCGGGAGCAAAGAAAATTACTGTCACAGTTACTTACGATGAGTCGGGTCGGGTTACGCAGGCGTCAGGTGGCGATGCGAGTGCGATACGAATCGCGCGTCAGAAACGCTTCCCGGCTGGAAAAGCTGGTTCAGCGACAATAACGATACCGATAAACTAAAAACCAGAAACGTGGTTACGACGAAGGGGTAAACAAGAGAATTGTTTACCCCTTCTTCAATTTCTCAGTTTGCTGGGTGCTTAAACCAACTGCATGATTTCGTCGTCTGCCAAAACAGCTGACGATTGCTTCGCCCGATCGTAGATCCGGTTGACACGTGCTTCGTTCGCTTCGATCCCTCGCTTTTCAAGCCAGTAGATCACGTTTGACTTACC